>Ga0315272_10000060_pt1 | contig 43661 bp, 40 predicted proteins | sample C3_middle_MG_FD_203918 | JGI IMG/M metagenome (GOLD analysis project Ga0315272, IMG submission 203918) | Sediment microbial communities from Yellowstone Lake, YNP, Wyoming, USA - C3_middle | ecosystem: Environmental > Aquatic > Freshwater > Lake > Sediment | place: USA: Wyoming | collected...
GACGCAGCGTTATGGGGCCGGTTTCTACGAGCCCCTGACCAGAGGAACCTTGGTGCAGATCGTGGAGGGCGAGACGCGCGACGCAATGGCGCATTCGGATGTGACCTTGGCCGCCAGCGGGACGGTTGCCATGGAGGCGGCGCTGCTCGGCGCGCCCACGGTGTCCTTCTACCGCGTGACCCCGCTCACCTGGTATATCGGACGGCCGCTGGTGAATGTGCCGTTCTACACCATGGTGAATCTGGTCGCTGGAAGACGCGTCATCCCGGAACTGATCCAGGACGATATGACGGGGGAGCGGATTGCCGCGGAGGCACTGACTTTGCTTGAATCCGAGAGCGCGCGGGCCGAAATGAAGACCGGCCTCGACGAAGTGGCGCGCCTCCTGGCCAGCCACGGCGATCCATTGGAGGAATCCGCGAGGCGAATTGCCGCGTCACTGTTAATGGAGATTGGGTTAAGGGATATTGGTTAAGAGCATCGAGGGGGCTGTTCGGATGCATTTTGCGTACACTTCCGGCCGGGATCGCCGCGAGCCGCGGGAACTGAGGGAGAAAGGTTCGAAGCTGAAGGAGAGAGGCTTGAGGATGACGCTTTCCTTGGGGTTGTGGATCGCCCTGTCCTGCCTGGCCGCACCATCCGCTCTACTCGCCCAGGAGTCGCGTAGAGCGGCGATTGACGTGGATCACTATAAGATCGACGCAAACGTCGACGTCGAGCGGCAGTCGTTGCAGGCCACCGCGGCCGTCACGTTCGTCCCGCAGGACGCTGGCTCAAACTCCGCAACCTTTGAGTTGCACAATGCGCTGAGCGTCAACAAGGCGGTCGACGAGCAAGGCCGCAACCTCGAAGTGAACCGCTCCTCCCAGGATTTCAGCGTGAAGGTGTTCTTCCCCGAACCGTTGACCAAAAGCAAGCCCGTGACCGTCACCCTCACCTACGAAGGACGTCTTACCGGGCAGGAAGATTCGCCCATCCCCGGGATTCAGTTTGGCGTGATCAACAAGGCGGCCACCTGGCTGCTCTACCCCTCGCGCTGGTTTCCCATCAGCGGCTACACCACCGACCGCTACACCATGGAGCTGGCCGTCACCGTCCCGGACGGCTATCGCGTTCTTTCGAGCGGCATCGACTCGGCGCAAGGCAGCGTCTATTCGTTCAAGACCCTGAAGCCCGCCTTCCCCGGCAGCCTGGCCATCGTGAAGGACACGGTGAAAAAGGTAAGCGCGCAGGGCCTGACGAACGACGTCTGGTTCCGCGCGGCGAACCAGTCTACGGTCCAGGCCTGGGGCGAAGAGGCCGCCAAGGCCATGGTCTTCCTGACCAGCCTGTTCGGGGTTCCTCCGCACGCCAATCTGACGATTGTGGAGACCGGGGACGGCGCACCCAATGGCTACGCCGCCGCGGGTATGCTGTTCGTCTCTTCGTCAACGGCCGCCAAGCCGCCCTCGCCGCGTCTGCTGGCTAACCAGATCGCCCGCCAGTGGTTCGGCGACCTGCTCTCGCCCGCCACGCGCAACCACATCTGGCTGAGCAACGGCATGGCGAAGTATGCCGAGGTGCTCTATCTCGAAAGCCTGAACGGCCCGCAGTCGATAGAGCCCGAGGTTCACGATCTGTACGTCGATGCGCTCACGGTGACCGACGCGCCGGTGCTCCAGGCCAGCCGCTACGAGGACTATTCGCCGGAATTTTTCGCGGTGACCGGCAGTAAAGGCGCGGCCACGCTGAACATGCTGCGCTGGATTGTCGGCGATGACAATTTCAAGAAGATCCTGCATACCTTCATCGATCAATCGGCCGGAAAGAGCGTGACCACCGAAGACTTCCGCAAAGTGGCCGAAAACATCTCGGGCCAGCCGCTCCAGGGCTTCTTTATTCAATGGCTGGAGAGCACCGGCGCGCCGGAGTTCAAGAAGGAATACACGGTCTTCCGCATCGCCAAGGGCTTCCGCACCGTTGGCAAGATCACGCAGGATCTCGACACGTTCCGCATGCCGGTGGAGATCAAGATCGAGACCGAGGGCAATCCGGAGTACAAGCGCATCGACGTCAGCGGCCCCTCCACCGAGTTCTCCGTCGAAACCTTTGGCAAGCCGAAGCGGCTGGTGCTCGATCCGAACGGCAGGCTGCTCACCAACAGTTCGAAGATGCGCGTCGACGTCGCCATCCGGCGCGGCGAGCAACTGGCCGAGATCGGCGAATACACCGAGGCGCTTGCGGAGTACCAGAGAGCGCTGGGCGTCAACCGCATCAGCTCGCTGGCGCACTACCGCGTAGGCGAGGTCTTCTTCCTCCAGAACAACTACCAGTCGGCGGCCAACGAATTCCGGGAGGCGCTGAACGGCGATGGCGAACCCAAATGGTCAGAGGTCTGGTCGCACATCAACCTGGGCAAGATCTTCGACCTGACCCAGCAGCGTGAGCGCGCCCGCAACGAGTACCAGCAGGCGATCCGCACCAAGGACAACACGCAGGGGGCGCAAGAGCAGGCGGCGAAGTACCTGCAGACGCCCTACGTGCGCAAAGCGACGAACTGAGCCGCGCGGGGGGATGCACCAAGCAAGTCAACAGCGGCAGCGGGCAACCTGTCCTGCACCGGGAACTGCAACTCACACAATCCGCGTGAGCTACTGGGCATCTGGAGACGCGTGCACCACAACACCTGCGGCGCCGTCTTCACTAGTCTTCGATGGTGAATTTCGGCGCGTGTTTGACACCGCCCGATCCACAGCTTTCGACCACGCGCCGGGCGATTTCGTAGAAGGGCGCGGCCTGGGGCTGGTCCGGACCCAGCAGCGTGATAGGGCGGCCGGCATCTCCGCCGACGCGCACGCGCGGATCGAGGGGCAGGCTTCCGAGGAATGGAACGTCCATCGCCTCGGCAGTCCGTTTGCCGCCGCCTTCGCCGAAAACGTCCAATTTTTGCCCGGTTTCGGGGACGAGCAGGTAGCTCATGTTTTCAACCATTCCGATCAGATCCACCTTCACCTGGCGGAACATCAGCACGGCCTTGCGCGCGTCTTCGAGCGAAACTTCCGACGGCGTCGTGACGATGATCGAGCCGGTAATGGGCGCGGACTGGATCAGACTCAGCGCGACGTCGCCGGTGCCGGGAGGAAGATCGACCAACAGGTAATCGAGCTCGCCCCAATCCACCTGCCGGACGAACTGCTGCATGACGCTATGGAGCATGGGCCCGCGCCAGATCAGCGGCTTGTCGCCGGGATTGAGGAAGCCCATCGACATCAGTTTCACGCCATACTGTTCGAGCGGGACGATGCGTCCCTCGACGGAGTAAGGCGTGTCGCGGATGCCCATCATGAGCGGGACATTGGGCCCGTAGACGTCAGCGTCCAGCAACCCGACCTTGTGGCCGAGATGCGCGAGCGCAATGGCGAGATTGACGCTGACGGTGGTCTTTCCGACTCCACCCTTTCCGCTTCCGACCGTGATCAGATTCTTCACGCCGTCAATGGGCAGCTTCGGTGGTTCTGTTTGGGGGGACGTTGACATATACGACACTCAGTGTACCAAGGCGTCCCACAGCAGCCCGCAGCGCTCCAGCGCATAGGCGCGGTCCCGCTCCAGGATGAAGCGCTGGGCGACGAGCGAGTCCACGACGGCGGCAACACGCTGCATGTAATCCGCGCGGTCGGCATAGCGCTCCTCGATCGAGAGACGGCTGTCGTGCGTTCGCAGACGTTCCTCCTTGGTCCTCGGGAAGGCCAGGAACGACCCAAGAAAGGAAACCATCTGGTCCGGCGCGCCGGTTCCCGGGGCCCGCAGATTCCAGCCCGTGAACGTGCCCAGCGGAACGGCCACTTCGGGCAACTTGATGCCACCCAGGTCGTTGCCGTCGCGGTCCACCTGCGGGACGAGCAGCGGAAATGAGCCGGTGACCGTGGGCGGCTCCTTCGCCGCATACCCCTTCGTGATGAATTCGGAACCGAAGTCCAAACGCCGGGCCAGCCGGGGATGCTTCGGAGGCGTGACTCCCGGAATCGACGGGAAGCGCAACTCCTTCAGAGGGGTCAGTTCCCCCTTGATGAGGCGCGGAACAACGCTGGGCGGCGGCTGAATGTTGTCTCTCACCCAGGATTCGAGACTCCGCAGGAGGGCGCGCTGAAAGGGCCGCTGGTCGGTCGGGTTACTGTCATAGCGCGCGCCGGCTTTCGACAGCGGCAGGCTGCGCGGGTAGTGCTGCAACCCGGAGAAGAAATAGGAGCGAACTTCCGCGGGGAGAGGGTCGTCCGCCAGGCCGTCGGGACGCATGTGCGTGAGCGCGGCGGCGCGGCCCCAATACTCGTAGGACGTGTTGGTCAGCACAAGCTTAGGCACGACGTTCGCTTGCGTGGCCTTGTCGAGCAGACCCGCATCGAGCCCGGTGGAAGGATCTCTTTCGGGAAAATCCGCAAACGGGAACACGTCGGTCGGGTAGAAGACATTGGTCCAGGGATTGCCGTCGCGGGAGGCCTGGGCGTATCTGAAATTGAAGCTGCCGCGCCCCGCGCCGCCCACGTCGGCCCAGATGCCATCGAACACCTTGTGCCCCTGCTCGTCGGCGTTGAAACCCTCGTACAGGAAAGTCCGCAGGAAGCGGGCGCTTTGGGAAATCCCGAAGCCGAGGGAGCGTTTCAGATAGCGGCTCTGGTCGTTCAGCAGCGCGACGTCGTCGCCGCCGCCGTGTTTCAGGTAGGAGATGATGTCCCGCACGGCGGCCAGGCCGAGGCCCGTGACCACCGGTGACGTGCCCTCATACACAAACTCATACAGGCGGCCCGGCTGGAAGCCATCGGGCATCTCCACTTCAGTCGAGTCCCCAGAGACCTTCCACTTCGCGGGGAGAATCTCCCGCGGCGCCATTTCCGCGCTGTCGCGCACCAGGAGACGGAGCGCTTTACCTAACGGGATCGGCCGATGACCGCGGTCGCCCAACGGCATCCTGTTCGTGGGGTGATCGGGAATGAACTCGGAGCGGACCAGGCCGGGCACCGGGACATCGCTTCGAACCGGGGCCGGCTCCATGCGCAAAATGCCGGGCCGGTTCGGCACGTCCCACTGCCAGCCCACCCAGACGAGAGTGTAGCCCTCATCGAGCAGCCACTTGTCTCCGAAGTCCTCGTCCCGTGTGGGGTCGTGCGACGTTCGGGCAAAACAAAATCGGTTCAGCATGCCCTTCCCGCCACGGTTGGGCACCTCCAGCAGGATGGTCCCGTTGCCCTTGGCGGGGTCGCGCGGCTTCAACACGTACAGGTCCGCGGAGAACTCCACAAGGCCTTGCGGGTTGGAGACGGCGAGGTCGAGGTCCCGGATGATCCGGTTCGCGGGCAGCTTCGGATCCAGCGTGAACCAGGCCCGGGCGAGAATCTTCTCATACGGGCCGGACTTGCCGAACGACCGGCCGTCGAGCACATCGGCTCTCTCTACGACATGCACGGTGCTCACCGCCGCCTGAACTGAAGCGGAGGCGCAGAGAAGAGCGATCCCGGCGAGCGGAAGTCGTCCCATGGCTCTATTCGACTTCCCGGGAGACGTTCCCGTCAAGCTTCGCGCCCGGAACGGGGAGGTCCCGTGAATTGCGTTTCAGAGAATGATTCATGTTCACGCCAGCGTCAGATTTGCTTGGGCCCGCAGGTCGAGACCAGAGAATTCGCCGCGCTCAAACTTGGGCCATGCGGCCGCGCCGATCATTGCCGCATTATCCGTGGAAAGCCCGCGCGCGGCAAAGCGCACCGGGCATCCGATGCGCGATTGAGTGGCGGCCAGGCGCAATCCGGCGTTGCAGGACACGCCGCCGGCGATGACGACTCCGCCCGCGCCAAACTCCGCTACCGCCGCCTGGAGCCGCTTCAGCATTTCTTCGATGACCAGAGCCTGAAAAGCCGCGATAGCGTCGAGCGTCGGTTGGGGCGTCACGGTCAGCCATTGCTCGATGCTTGGCCGAAGAGTCAACCTTTGGAGAGCCCGCCGGGCGGCGATCTCGTCCTGCATTGCGTACGACTGGGACCAGCGCAGCATGGCGGTCTTGACTCCGCTAAAGCTGAAATCGAGCGCATTGCCCTTCATCTTGGCGAGCGTCAGGCGCAGCCCGCGCGGATCGCCGTAGGGCGCCAATGCATCGAGCACCGGACCGCCTGGGTAGCCAAACCCAAGTAGTTTGGCGACCTTGTCGTAGGCTTCCCCCGCGGCGTCATCGCGCGTCTTGCCGAGTAAGCGATAACTAGCCGGGCGCTGCATTTCGAACAGATGCGTGTGCCCTCCGCTGGCCACCAGCGCGAGCGCGGGGTAATGAACCGGATCACCCGCAAGCTCAGCTTCCATGAATACGGCTTGGAGATGGCCCTCCAGGTGGTTTACCCCAATGAGGGGAACCTTTCGTACAATGCAAATAGACTTCGCGTAGGTGAGGCCGACGAGAAGGGATCCGACAAGTCCGGGGCCGACCGTTGCTGCAACGGCTTGAACAGAGTCCCAATCGCAGCCCGACCTGGCGACAGCTTCGCGTACGACCGGGACAATCGCTCGCAGGTGTTCCCTGGAGGCGAGTTCCGGGACGACTCCGCCATACTTGGCGTGGACGTCAATCTGTGATGAAACGATACTCGACAGGATGTTTCTGTCCGAGGCGATTACGGCGGCGGCGGTTTCATCGCATGAAGTTTCTAGCGCGAGAATGCATGTGGGTGTCATCAATGAGGGTAGGCAAAAGCGATAGGTCGCGAGAGACGGGGTAATGAAGCTCTCTGAATTTGATTATGAACTGCCTGGCGAGCTGGTCGCACAAGAACCGCTTCCAGAGCGTGATGCGTCGCGGATGTTGGTGGTCGACCGGGCGACTGGGACATGGAAGGATCGCATGTTCAGCGATCTGCCCACGTTGCTGGGCGCGGGCGACTGCCTGGTAGTCAACGACTCGAAGGTATTTCCCTCGCGCCTGTTCGGGCGCAAGGAAGGATATGCCCGCGAGGTCGAAATCTTTCTGGCCCGTCCGCTGGACGCGGAACGCCGCTATTGGAGCGCCCTGGTCCGGCCTGGCCGGCACCTCCACTCCGGCGTGCATGTGGAGATCACTCCCCGCCTCAGCGCCCAGATCCTGGAGACCGGCATTCGAGGCGAACGCCGGATCCGTCTGGAGTGGAAGGGCGATCTCGACGAAGAATTGCAGCGCATCGGCCACGTGCCATTGCCGCCCTACATTCACAGGCTGGATACTCCGGAAGACCGGGAACGGTACCAGACGGTCTTTGCCGAGAAGCGGGGCTCGGTTGCGGCGCCCACCGCCGGGCTGCACTTCACGCCGCGGATTATCGAAGCCTGCGAAGCCGCGGGCGCGGAGTTTGCTCGCGTGACGCTCCATGTGGGGCTCGGGACGTTTCAGCCTTTGACCAACGAAACGGTCGAGGAAAACCAGCTCCATTCGGAAACCTGGTCGATTTCGGACGCGGCGGCGGCAGCGCTCGAACGGGCGAAGCGGCGAATCGCCGTGGGCACGACGAGCGTCCGCACCATAGAGACGGCAGCGCATGAAGGTGGATTCTCCGCCCGGACCGGTGAGACGAACCTGTTCATCTACCCGGGCTTCAAATTCGTGGTGACAGACACGCTGCTCACCAATTTCCATCTGCCCAAATCCAGCCTGCTGATGCTGGTTTGCTCGTTCGCCGGGCGGGAATTGATCCTCGACGCCTATCGCCATGCGTCGAAGGAAAAGTATCGATTCTTCAGCTATGGCGACTGTATGCTGATCCTGTGACGCACGCGACGCTCGTAACGGTGATGGCGCTGGCGGCTGTGGCGTCCACTCCGGGTTTGTGCCAGCCCTCCGGACCGGAGGCTGAGATTCGCGCCGTGCTCGCCGCGCAGGAGGCAGCCTGGAACCGTGCCGACGTCGCCGCCTTCATGGAAGGCTACGAGAAGTCCACGGAGCTGACCTTTTCCGGGACCGGCGGAGTGACGCGCGGCTGGCAGAACGTGTTTGAGCGCTACCAGAAGCGCTATCCCGGCGCGGAGGCGATGGGGCAATTGCGCTTCACGGAGATCGAGGTCCGGCTGGTCGGATCCGATGCCGCGCTGGTGCTGGGGCGGTTCAACCTGACCCGGACGGAAAAGGCCGGAGGGAACGCCTCCGGCCATTTCACTCTGGTCTTCCGCAAAACGCCGGCGGGCTGGCGGATCATCCACGATCACACAAGCTGACGCGTAAAGGGCTTTGCGCCCGGGGACCGGTTTCAACCGGACCTGCGGACGCACGGGCAGGGCTGACGCCTTTCGCAGATTGAAATCTGCCCCACTTGTGCGCGCCTGCCTGCGGTCACGCGAGGCTGAGTTCGAGGATCTGTTCCACCGTCGCCGGCGTTACATCCTGGCGTTCACCCAACTTTGTCATGCCGTTGCCGGCCAGCCTGGCGGCGACCGTGGACGGCGTGCCCGGCTGCACCTGATCGTAAGCCTTGAGCCGCGTCGGTACCCCCAGGGATTCAAAGAACTTCTCCGTGGCAACGATACCGGCCTCGATCTTCTGTTCGCGCGAGCCTTCGCGCACGCCCCAGACGCGCTCGGCGAACTGCACGAGCTTGTCGCCTTTCTGCCTGGACTGCACGCGCAGCAAGCAGGGCAGGACGCTAGCCAGGGTGCGGGCGTGATCGATGCCGTAAAGCGCTGTCAACTCGTGGCCGATCATGTGCGTCGACCAATCCTGCGGGACGCCCTGCCCGATCAGGCCGTTGAGGGCCATCGTCGCGGCCCAGACAAAGCTGGCCCGCAGGTCGTAATCCGTGGGCTTGGCGAGCGTTTGCGGCCCGACCTCGATCAGTGTTTGAAGGATTCCCTCCGCGAAGCGGTCCTGCAAATGGGCCTGTACCGGGAACGTCAGGTACTGCTCGATGGTGTGCACAAAGGCGTCCACCACTCCGTTGGAGACCTGGCGCGGCGGCAGCGAAAAAGTCGTTTCGGGGTCGAGCACGGAGAAGACGGGGTAACCGAAGGCGGAGGAAAACGCGAGCTTCTGGCTGGTCTCCGCGCGGCTGATGACGGCGAAAGCGTTCGATTCCGACCCGGTGGCGGGCAGGGTGAGAATCGAGGCCAGCGGCACGGCGGAGGTCACCGGGGCCTGCTTGCTGAGGATGTCCCACGGCTCGCCCTGGAAGGGGATTGCCGCGCCGATGAACTTGGTGCCGTCAACGACCGAGCCGCCGCCCACGGCCAGTAGCAGGTCGACCTTCTCTTTGCGGCCGAGTTCCACGGCCTTCATCAGGGTCTTGTACTGGGGGTTGGGCTCGATGCCTCCGAATTCGGCCACGGCGTGCCCGGCGAGGGCTTTCATGGTCTGCTCGTAAACGCCGTTGCGGCGGATGCTGCCGCCTCCGTAGGTCAACAGGACTTTGGCGCCGGTCGGGATCTCGGCCGCAATGCTCGCGATCTGTCCCTTGCCAAAGAGGATTCTGGTCGGATTCTGATAGTTGAAATTCAGCATAAGTTCCTTACTCTCTCCTAGGATGCCCCAACGCAGCGGCAGGCGTCAGTGGATGCCCTGATTCTTCCCTGAGACCGGTTTGGGCCGGCTTGGTTTCCGCGGCATCGCGACCGGTTCGCCCCCCTGCTTTCCCATTGCTTTCCCATTGCGGTCTGCCAGAAGCCGGTTGGCTGCTATACTGGTTGATACTGCCTTGGCAGTCGTGTGTCCCGCCGAAGAACTTTCATGCCAGTTGGGTAGGAAGGTTGGGATCGCACCCTCACTCAAATGTTTGATTCATTGAGCGATAAGCTGCAGCGGGTTTTCAAGAACCTGCGCGGCGAAGGCAAATTGACGGCCGAGAATATGGAGGCCGCCTTAAAGGAGATCCGTGTCGCTCTCCTTGAGGCCGACGTCCATTTCAAGGTCGTGAAGGCGTTTATCGAAGGTGTGCGCGTAAAGGCCATGGGCCAGGAGGTCCTTTCCTCCTTCAGCCCGGCGCAGCAAGTAATCAAGATCGTTCGGGACGAGCTGATCAACATCCTGGGTCAGCACACCAGCCGGATACGGACCGCGAACACGCCGCCCACGGTGATCATGATCGTGGGACTGCAGGGTTCCGGCAAGACGACGTCGACCGGGAAACTGGCGCGTTATCTTTCGAAGAATGGGCATCGCCCGCTGGTGGTCTCGGTGGACGTATACAGGCCGGCGGCGCGCGAACAGCTCGCGGTGGTGGCCAAGGGCGTCGCGATTCCGTTTTTTGCCGGCGAACCCGGGCAGCGTCCGCTGGAACTCGCCAAGGGCGCCAAGCACGAGGCCGAGCTGAACGGGCGTGACGTTATATTGATTGACACCGCGGGCCGTCTCCACATCGATGACGACCTGATGGTGGAGTTGGAGCAGTTGAAGGCGGCCTTGAATCCCACTGAACTGCTGTTCGTCGCCGACGCGATGACCGGCCAGGACGCAGTGAAGAGCGCCGAGGAGTTTCACAAGCGGTTGGGGATCACGGGCGTGATTCTCACGAAGATGGACGGCGACGCCCGCGGGGGCGCGGCGCTCTCTATCCGCCAGATCACCGGGCAGCCGCTGAAGTTTGTGGGAACGGGCGAAAAGAGCGACGCGTTCGAGCCCTTCCATCCAGACCGCGTGGCGTCCCGGATTCTTGGCATGGGCGACGTGCTCAGCTTCATCGAAAAGGTGGAGCAGAACGTCGACGCCAAGCAGGCCGAGGAGATGCAGCGCAAGCTGCTCGATGACGATTTCACGCTGGAGGATTTTCGCGATCAGTTGAAGCAGCTCAGCAAGTTGGGCCCGCTCGAATCGCTGCTCGGCATGATGCCGGGCGTGGGCGCGCTGAAAGAGCTGAAGAACGTCAAGATCGATCCGAAAGAGATTGGGCGCACCGTCGCGATCATCAATTCGATGACGCCGAAGGAGCGCGCTAACCACATGATTATCAACGGTGTGCGCCGGCGGCGGATCGCCAAAGGCAGCGGCACGTCGGTAAACGATGTGAATAATCTTCTCAAGCAGTACGGGCAGGCCCGTAAAATGATGAAGTCGATGTCCGGCGGTCTGCTGGGCAAGAAGATGGGTAAGTTCAAGTTGCCGTTCCCTGGTGATCTCGGTGGCCTGTTCGGGCGCTGAGCGGGATGGCGTGGCCGCAATTGCTGACGATTTACTTTACGCTACAGTGAGCTGAGAACAACGAAGATGCTGATGATCAGACTGGCCCGTTTCGGCGCCAAGAAAAAGCCGACCTACCGTGTGGTGGTGATTCAAAAGGAACGCGCACGCGACAGCAGTGCCCTGGAAGTGGTGGGGCATTATGACCCCGTCGCGGATCCGGCCGTCGCCGTGCTGAATTATGAACGGATCGAGCACTGGAGCAAGGACGGCGCGCAGTTGTCTCCGACGGTGGCGAGACTGCTGAAGAAGTTTCCCGCTCCGGCCGTGGAACAGCCTGTAGCTTAGGCCGTTGCTGGCCCGTAGCGATCAACGCCTGTCGTGATCCACGGCGGCCAGCCCAAGGCTGGTCCAGGGTTAGGAGGCTGGGAAAATGGTCGAAGTCAAAGAACTGGTTGAGGAGATCGCCCGGGCTCTCGTGGATGCTCCCGATACGGTAGAGGTGCGCGAGACCAAGGGCGAGCAGGTGACGGTCTACGAGCTGAAGGTCGCCCCCGAGGATATCGGCAAGGTCATCGGGAAACAGGGGCGGACCGCTCGTTCGATCCGGACTCTGCTCAGCGCGGTTGGCACCAAGCTGAACCGGCGCTTCTCGCTCGAGATTCTCGAATAGCGGGAATTGCTGTATCGTGGACGACAGCGAGTGGCTTGAAATTGCCCGCCTCGGGCGTGTTCGGGGACTTCGCGGCGAGCTTTTCGCCCAGGGCGAGCAGACGCCCGAGTGGTACACGGCACTGTCCGAGGTGCGGATCCAACTGGCCAATGGCAGTTGGTTCGGAGCCGGGGATGAGGCGACGCAGGGCGTGAAGATCGCAGAAGCCCGGTCGTACTCCGGGAAGCTTGTTTTCCGCTTCTCCGGGATCGAGTCGGCGACCGAAGCCGAAGCGCTGGTGAGCGGCCGGGTGTATGTCAGCCGCAAGGCGAGACCCGCCGCGCCAGAGGGCGAGATCTGGTTGTCCGAGCTGCTCGGCTGCGTGGTGGAAGACGCCCGCGACGGGCGGTTGCTGGGACGAGTGACCGGCTGGCAGGAGTACGGCGGCCCGTTCGTGACATTGGAAGTTACGGGCGAGACGGGTGGGACGCCGGTTCTGGTTCCGTTCGTCAAGTCCATCTGTGTCGACGTCGATGTGGCGGGGCGAAAGATCCGGATCGATCCTCCGGAAGGGCTGCTGGATCTGAACGCCGGGCCGAACGGAGATCCGGCGACGGAGCGGGAATGAAGTTTCACCTGCTCACGATTTTTCCGGAGTTTTTTCGGGGGCCGTTGGACTTCGGTGTTGTGGCCCGGGGCGTGGCCGCCGGGCTGGTGGATGTGCAAATCCACAATCTCCGCGACTGGACGTACGACGTTCACAAGAGCGTGGACGATCGGCCTTTCGGGGGCGGGGAAGGCATGGTGATGAAGCCGCAACCGCTGTTTGAGGCGGTGGAAGCGATCCTGCCGGAGCGGGATCCCGAGCGGCATCGGGTGGTGTTGCTGTCGGCGCATGGTCCGCTGTTCGATCAGCAGGCGGCCCGGCGGCTGCTAGAGTTTAAAGAGGTGCTCCTGATCTGCGGCCGCTACGAAGGCGTGGATGAGCGGGTGAGTGAGCATCTGGCCGACGAGGAAATCTCGATCGGGAATTTTGTCTTGAGCGGCGGAGAATTAGGCGCCGCCGTGATAGTGGACGCCGTCTCCCGGTTGATTCCGGGGGTGCTCGGCAATCAGGACTCTTCTCTTCACGAGTCGTTCAGCGATATGGAAGAGGGCGGAGAGTTCCTGCTCGATTGTCCCCACTACACGCGGCCCGCCGTTTTCCGAGGTTGGAGCGCGCCGGAAGTGCTGCTAGGCGGAAACCATAAGGAAATCCGCAAGTGGCGCAGGAATGCCGCTCTTGAGAAGATGCGCCGGATGCGCCCGGATCTGTCCCGCCAGTTTGCGGCAGACCGGGAGCCGGACGAACAGTTTTTGAAAGGTACGGAGTCAGGCCATGATGAACCCCATTCTGCAAAAGATCCTCAATAAGAGTAAGCGCACCGACCTTCCGGAGTTCCGGATCGGCGACACCATCCGTGTTCACGTGAAGATCAAGGAAGGCGACAAGGAACGCTTGCAGGCCTTTGAAGGCACGGTGATCTGCCGCAACAACACCGGGATGGGCGAGACCATCACGGTTCGCAAGACGAGCTTCGGCACCGGCGTCGAACGCATCTTCCCGGTCAATGCCCCGGTGATCGACCACATTGACATCGTTCGTACCGGCCGTGTTCGCCGTTCGAAGCTTTACTATCTGCGCGGTCTCAAGGGTAAGGCTGCCCGTTTGAAGGAGCGCGCGCGCGAGTAGGCGCGTCACCGCCATCCCTGCTGCCGCTCCGGGCCAGGCTTGAGCAAACCTCAGTGCGTACACTGCTTGCCATGCCGCTGGAAACGACGCTTGCCGCCGAACCGTCCGGCTGTGAGGCGTACCCTCTCCGTGTGCTTCCCCGGCGCCAGACCGGGGAGGCACGGCGCGATTTTCTCCAAGGCGGCCGCTCATTCACTCACAAGGCATTTTCAAGGGAGAGCAGGAGCTAGTCTCCCCTCGCTACATGCGCTGTACCAGCGAGCAAGAGGACGCAACCCGGCGTGAGGGATACACCCTCGTAGCGGGTGTTGATGAAGCCGGGCGGGGAGCCCTCTTCGGTCCTGTCTACGCGGCGGCCGTGATCCTCGATCCGGCTCGCCCGGTTCAGGGCCTGGCCGATTCCAAGGTCCTTACGCCGGCGCGGCGCGGCGAACTGGCGGCCGTCATTCGCGAGCACGCCACGGCCTGGGCGGTCGGGACCGCGGATGCCTCCGAGATCGATCGCATCAACATCTACCAGGCCTCCCGGCTGGCCATGAAACGCGCCGTCGAGGCACTTCGCCCCGTGCCGGATTACCTGCTGATTGACGCGCTCACCATCGATTGGGCCGGTCCGCAGCGCGGCATCATCAAAGGCGATGCGCAGGTAGAGTGCATCGCGGCGGCCTCCATACTGGCCAAGACGAGCCGCGACGCCTGTATTGAGACCCTGGACCGGAAATACCCCGGCTACGGTCTGGCGCGCCACAAGGGCTATCCAACGCGGGAACATCAGGAAGCGTTGCGCAAACTCGGTGTGACCGACCAGCACCGGCAGAGCTATGCTCCGGTTGCCGCGGCAGCCCAGGTGGCGCGATGAGCGATCAGGACCCCAGGCCGCTTCCCACTGCGCCCGCGCCGCCGTCCCCCACGCCAGAGCCCGCGGTATCGGAAACGCCGCCTCGCCGGCGCTGGTATCAGTATCTCGGCCCGGCGATCTTTGCCTTGTTCTGCATCGAACTGGGCGTGCTGCTGGTTCTCGCTCCCTGGATCGATCTCTACGAGCGCAACGTGTACCAGTTCATCCCGCTCGACTGGCAGCGCTTCTTCCTGAGCCATCACTTCCGTGGTGGTTTGAGCGCGCTGGGGTTTCTCAACTTCATCATTGCGCTCAACGAACTGATCGACCTCGTACGCCCGCCCGCCCGCAAGCCGTGATGCCCGGCGCCGGCACGCAGCCGGTTACGCCGCCTTCTTCACCGCTTTGAACTCCAGTTCGGTGCGCCGTGCGCAGGCATCGACAACCACCGTCGAAGCGGCGGGAATCGCCTTCCGGCCGATCTGCCGGGCCAGCGGCTGCATGAGCAGCCGGTGCATCGCCCGCTTCAATTCCCGGGCTCCGTATTCCGGGCTTGTGCCTGCCGTCAGCAGCAGCTTGCGCGCCCGGCTGGAAAGCTCCAGTTCGAAGCTGGCCGGTCCGAGTCTGGATCGGATGTGGTTCCGCAGTAGCGTCAGTTGAATCTCCAAAATGCCTTCCAAAGCCTTGCGATCGAGCGCCCGGTAGGTCACGACTTCGTCAATGCGGTTCACGAATTCTGGCGAGAACCTGCGGCGAACCTCGTTCATCGCGATCCTTTTCAATCTGCTCTGCCGCTCCCTGGCTGGCCGCGCCTCCCCGGCCGGGAAGCCGAAGCCGCCCGCGAGTTCCGCCATCATGCCGCGCGCGCCCAGGTTCGAAGTCAGAAAGATCAGGCTGTTTTCGAAGTTCACGCTCGTGTTGTCGCCGAGTTTGAGAGTGGCGCGGTCGAGCACGCCCAACAGGATGCGGGTGAAGGACGGGGCGGCCTTCTCAATTTCATCAAAGAGAATCAGGCTGAGCGGCGAACTCTCACTGGTGACAGCGTTTACCTTCTGCTGAGACAGCATGGGATGTGTCTCCCGGTGGCCCAGGTAGCCGGGAGGCGCGCCAATGATTTTCGCCACCTCGTGGTCCAACTGGAACTCGCCACAGTCGATTCGCAGCAGATGCCGGTCGCTGCCGTGCAGTGCTTGCGCCAGTGCCTCCACGGTGCGCGTTTTGCCGGTGCCAGTGGGTCCGAGCAACAGGAAGACGCCCGCCGGCCGGCCTTCGGGCGCAAGCCCGGCCATGGATAGCTCCACGTAGGGCGCAACCGTCTTAATAGCGTCGTCCTGTCCAAGGATCGACTTGCGCAGCGCGGCGGATACGTCCGTTGCGGGCTGTGGTTCGCGGAACGTACGCTGCGGGCGAATAGTTGGCAGTGCTTCCAGGGCCAAGGGGATGTACCTCCGCCCGGATTATAGGACTCCGCCGCAAGCGCTTTGCTGCGCGGAGAAGGCGGCCGGAGGTACGGGAAGGGACTGCCGGGCCGGATCGGTTCTCTCAAAGAATGAAAGAGTTGCCTCCGCAATCCGGCGGCAGGCCTGGCCATCGCCAAAAGGATTGTGAACGGCTGTCATCGCATGCCGCGCCTGATCGTTGTCGAGCAGCCGCGAGGCTGCGTGGAAAATGATGTCGGGGTCTGTGCCGGCCAGGAGAGCGGCGCCAGACTCGACCGCCTCCGGCCGCTCGGTGGACTGGCGCAGGATCAGTACCGGCTTGCCCAGCGCGGGAGCCTCCTCCTGGATGCCGCCGGAGTCGGTGAGAATCAGGTCCGCGCGCCCCATCAGGTCGATGAATGGAACGTACTCCAACGGCTCGATCAGGTACACCCCGCGCGCCCCGCCCAGCCGCCTCCCGACCTGCGCGCGAACGAGCGGATTAGGGTGTACCGGGTAGACCACGTCACAGTCCCCGCGCGCTCCAATCCGGCGCAGCGCCTCGCAAATGCCGTCGAGGCCGGCTCCGAGGTTCTCCCTGCGGTGGGCCGTCGCCAGAACCAGCCGCTTTGCACTATGCCGCGCCGGGCCGGAGTAGCCGGGCAGAAATCCCGAAGCCAGTCGCGCACGGACCCACAACAGCGCATCGATACCGGTGTTGCCGGTGACACAGAGGTCCGGCTCTGGCACGCCTTCCAAACGGAGATTGTCCGCGGCGCGTTCGGTCGGCGCGAAGTGCAGCGTGCAGAGCCGTCTGGCCAGGACGCGGTTGAGTTCCTCGGGAAACGGAGATGCAAGATCGCCAGTCCGGAGGCCCGCCTCGACATGCGCAACAGGGATCTTCCGGTAGAACGCACCCAGCGCGCCGGCCAGGGTGGAGGTCGTATCACCTTGAACGTAAACGATATCCGGGCATTCGGACGCAAGGATGGGATCGAGGCGGCTCAGCACGCACGCCGTTACGCCAGCCAGCGTCTGACCCGCCGTCATGACGTCCAGATCGTAGTCTGGCACGACTCCGAAGGTGGACAACACGCCGTCCAAAAGGCCGCGGTGCTGCGCTGTAACGCACACGCGTACGTCGCGGAAAGTCCGATGTTGCCTCAGGTGGAGGATGAGCGGGCTGAGCTTGACCGCTTCAGGCCGCGTCCCGAAAACAAACACTGCCTTTCTGGGCATTCAGAAATCAGTGCGCTCACGCACGCAAAATTCTCATGAATGTTCGACGCCTGCTGTGCGGTTCGCAGCGAGGCCTCGCCGGAAGGCGGCGGTTTCCACGGGCGGAAACGGCTAACTATTTGTGGCGATAGGTGATGCGCCCTTTGGTGAGATCATAAGGCGACATCTCGATGGTGACCCTGTCACCGGCCAGTACGCGGATGCGGTTCCTGCGGAGTTTGCCGGCCAGATGGGCCAGCACAATCCGTTCCTGGTCGATCTGGACGCTGAACAGACCGCTGGGGAATTTCTCCACCACGGTCCCAGTCATCTCAATACAATCTTCCTTGCTCATCTTCCTCCAGTGGCCATAGTCGGACAGCCGCCCGTTTGGGCGGCCCAACCCAGACTCAGTATAGCCTAGCGGACTGTCCCATTCGCGAGCGCGCAACGACTCGAGGCAACTCAAAGCGAATTTTCGATCCCAACTTCCCCAATCGGACTCAAGTGGCTTGCGGGAATCGTCGATAAGGAATCAGGAGCGATTGCCTTGTCAGGAATTGTTTCGTTGAAAACCAGCATCGAGGCATGGGATCAGGTTGACGCACTGCTGCGGCTGGCGCTCGAAACCTACGCCCGGACGCTTGGGCACATCGAACAATACCTCTTCCGCCAGGCCGCCGAGAGATTCGACGTGGAGGGACTGGATTTTGCTCGTCAACGAGCGGCGCTCGCCGACAGAGAGGGCACTCCGAGTTCCGGGGTGCCCGTACTCGAAAGAGTAAGCCACGAAGTCGAGTTGGAGTTGCGAACGTTCGGCGAGCGGTTGTATCAGAGCGCATGTTCGTCTCAGGACTTGCGGGACGTGGCTACCGTCCTGGAACAGGCCATCGCGGGGATTCTGGAAGTCGGCAATAAACATCAGGAGGCGATGCGAACCGCGGCGGGGAGGCTCCGCCACGCGAGCGAATCGGACAACGTGACCGCCCTGCGGGTTCTCGTGCGGTACCAGTCGGCAGAACTCGTACGTCTGGCGGACGAGGTCAGCCAGGAGAGTCAGGCGCTTGCGTCGTCGCTCAGGAATCAGGTTGGAGACCTCGCGGCGAGTCTGAATGTCGCATACGTCGAGGCGCGCCGGGACCCGTTAACGGAGATGCCGAACCGGCGAGCACTCCAGGAGATCATCACTGGGTTCCAGGCCAAGGAGACGCCGCGCTGTCTGATCCTTCTCGATCTCGACCGCTTCAAGTCAATCAACGACACATTCGGGTATCTGGCCGGCGACGAATTGCTTCGCCAGGTTGCGCTGCGGATTCAGTCCACGCTGCCGCCCTCCTGCACCGCGGCTCGTTGGGGCGGCGATGAGTTCATCGTTCTGGTCGACGGTTCGCTCTCGGTCGGGATGTCGGTTGCCCAGCTACTGGATCAACAGTTGCGCAGCCGGTACCGGCTAGGGGACGGCCCGCTTTCGGACGTGTTCGTGCAGGCTTCCGTGGGCCTCTCGGAATGGAAATGCGGGGAAGATGCCGACTGTGTCATTCAACGTGCCGACCAGGCGCTGAAGTCCAGGAAGCGGGGCGCCGTGTCAACGCCGTCGAACCCTCCCGGCAGCGCCTGGCACCAGCGGGCCTGATACTATTTGGACAGGATTGTGATCCTGTGCGTGGCCTGAAAGACAAAAGCATACTCATCACCGGCGCCGGACGAGGCATCGGGAAGCGGCTTGCTCTGGGATTTGCCCAGGCAGGAGCTCGCGTTGGACTGTTGGCCAGAACGAAGGCCGAACTCGATCTGGCGCATCTTGAAATCGAACATAGCGGCGGCATCGCCATGCGATTGCGCGCGGACGTTCGAGACTATGAGCAGATAACAATCGCCATCGAGCGCATGGCGGTCCAGTTCGGTCCGCCGAACGTGCTCGTCTGCGCTGCCGGGGTGCTCGGACCGGTCGGCCCGCTGGCCGACGCCGAGCCCGCAGCCTGGCGCGAGACAGTTGAGACCAACCTGCTGGGCGCCTTCCATGCCTGCCGCGCGGTCTTGCCCTCGATGCGCGAGCGCCGGGCGGGCAAGATCCTCCTCCTCGTGGACACAGGCGCGGAAGCCGGACGCCCGTATTTTGCGGCCTATGCCGCCACTAAGACCGCGCTGGTGCGGATGGCGGAATCGCTGGCCGAAGAGGTACGGGAGGACAATATTCAGGTCAACTGCATGAATCCCGGCGCGGCCTACACCAGCATGACCGACGAGATCCTGGCTTCCAGCGGCATCGGCGAGCGAGACCGGGCCGAGGCCCTGCAGGTTCGCACGAACGGCGGCGTGTTACCCGAGAAGCAGATTCAACTCGCCGTCTTTCTGGCCTCGGATCGTTCCAACCATATCAGTGGCAAATTGATTCACATCGGCGACGACTGGAAACGCCTGGAATCCGCCGCGCTGTCGCACGAGGCGTTCGCCTTGCGCCGCCTGACGCGGGGTTGAACTCGCGCGGATCACTCCGCCAGTTTGAGCCGCAAAAGATTGAGCGCGGACTGCACGGCAAAGGCGCGAATGCGGCCGCGGTCGCCCGGGAATCGATACGAGCGAGCGCTTGCACCTTTCGGCCCCGCGATGCCAATGCACACAGTGCCGGGCGCCGGTCCTCCTGGAGAAGGCTCCGGTCCCGCCTCGCCCGTCACCGCGAGCGCCCAGGTCGCGCCGGTCCGCTCACGCGCGGCGACGGCCATGGCCGTGGCTACCGCTTCGCTCACGACACCGTGTTCGTTCACCAGCGCCGGATCCAGACCCAGCAGGCGCGTCTTCATGTCAGTCTGATAGACCTGCAATCCGCCCACGAACCAGGCCGACGCTCCCGCCACGTCCGTAATGCGGGCGCCCAGCAATCCGGCGGTGCAACTCTCGGCGACCGCTAACGTCTCACGCCGTTGTTTCAGGCTGGCCCCAATCATCTTTTCAATCGGCGATCCGTCGCGGGAGTAGATGCGCTCGCCGAGTGCGGCCTCGATCTTGGAACCAACTTCTTCCACCAGGGCTTCGGCTGCCTCCGGCGAAGCTGCCTGAGCGCGCAGATGGATCTGAATGTCTCCCGCCGCGGCGAGGATGGTCGTGACCGGGTTGGAATAAGGCGTATAGATCGGCGCAATCAACTGATCGAGATCCGACTCGCCCATGCCCGCCACACGGAAGAAGCGCGTTCGGATCGACAACGGCGGCACTCGCTCCCGCAGCCGCGGCAGGCACCCTTTCTCGAACATCGGCTTCATCTCGTTCGGAGGGCCCGGCAGCAGCGCGATCATCCCGCCGGGCAGGTCGATCCACTGTCCCGGCGCGGTCCCGTTCGGGTTCTCCAGCTTTTCGGCGCCCTCGACGAGGTAGGCCTGCCGCTTGTTGATCGCGGCCATCTTGCGGCCGAAGCGCGCGAACCGGGTCTCAATCCAGTGAAAGATCTCTTCCGAGTACACCAGGCCCCGGGAGAGCGCCTGGCCCACCGCATCCCGCGTCACGTCGTCCTCGGTGGGCCCGAGTCCTCCAGTGACAATCAGAATCGGCGCCCGGCCGAGCGCGGCGCGGACCGCCTCGGCCAGCCGTCCCCGGTCGTCGCCGACGATGGTCTTCTGCGTTACTTCGATGCCCAATTCGTTCAACTGGGCTGTCAGCCACAGCGAGTTCGTGTCCACGCGCGAGGAGGTAAGGAGTTCGCTGCCAACTGCGATAATCTCAGCGTTCATGGAAATGCAGCGGAGCGGGGTTAGAACCGGCGGAGTCCTTCCACTCCGGCGTCGATGCTGTACAGTGCGCTCGTGGTCGTGATGGCGAGTTTCCCGCCGGGCACGAAAGCCAGCCCGACGATGTTCGGCCCCGCGAGGTACAGCGATGCCTCGCGCTCCGGCGTGATGCGTACAATGCCCTTGCGGCCGTTGAGCGACGCGGCGACGAACAGGTTGCCGGACGAGTCGAAATCCATACCCTGCGGCCGGCCCAGCCCCCGATAGAAGACGTCCACCTCACCCGCCTGCGTGATGCGATGAATGGCGTCATAGCTGGAGGTCGTGGGGCCGGTCACGTAAAGCGAATCGTCGGGGCCGAAGCTCAGATGGTAGGCCGAGATGGAAGGCTCGATGGTTGCGAAGACGTAGATCTGCCGCTCGGGGCTGATTTTGAAAATTGTGCCTGAGCGGTCGCCGACGTAGAGGTTCTCCTTCATATCGAAGGCGATTCCCGTTGAAACCCCCATGCCCTCGACATACACCGAGAGCACGCCGCCCGCGGTGACCTGGTACACCACGCCATCGAAGCGCGAAGAAACATGCAGCGTCCCGAAGCGGTCGAACGTCAGGCCCGTGGCGTTCATCAACTCGGCCACGAACGGCGTCAACACGCCGGCGGGATCCATCTTGTAAATGGCCACCGCGGTTTTCTGTCCGCGCGGGCCGCTGAACGTCGTGAAGATGTTGCCCTGGCGATCGACGGCGGGACTGGTCACCGGGTGCAGGCTGTCGGCGAGCAGCGCGCCTACCGAGAGACTACCCGGATCGCTCTCCGCTTCTCCATTACTCACCGTGAGTTGGCCTTTGCCCGCAGTGTCGGGTACGCGCGCCACGATGAACTGGTCCGAGCCCACAACGAGCGGGGCATCCGATCCGCCGATGCTGACGTGCGGCCTCGGATCGCGCAGAAAGCCCTTGCCATGGATGTGCACATCCCCGCCCGGGATGGCTGCCACCGGGCTCAAGTTCTCAATAATGGGGCGCTGACCAACGTTTTGTGTGAATGGCATTCGAAACAAGGCTTACGACCGGCTTCCTATCTCAGATTGAACCATCCGGCGGCAAACAGCACAACCCGCAACGCGATTCCTGCATAGATACCCGCGCCCAGATCGTCCGCTACGATTCCGGTTCCGCCCGGCAGACTCTCCAGATTTCGCACCGGCCACGGCTTTGTCATGTCGAACAGCCGGAAGAGGACAAACGCCGCCAGCGCGCCCTGCCACGTCCACACGGGCAGCGCCGCCAGCGCGATCCATTGCCCCAGAACTTCGTCCACCACCACGAGCCCCGGATCTTTCTTATGAACGATCTCTGCCGTCCGGCCCGCCGCCCAGATGCCCACCGGCGTTGCGATCGCCGTCAGAATCAGCAGCCACCACGCCGGCCACCCGGCGTAGCGCACCAGCACCCACGCCACGAGCAGCCCGCCCGCCGAACCGGCAGTGCCCGGCCCCCATGGCCAGTAGCCGCATCCGAACCACGTTCCGAGCGTGAGAGCGAGTTTGTCCATCCCTTCCAGTGTGCGACGGAATACCGCCCAGCGGGTCGGCGCGGCCGGTTCTTCAGGGCGCCATGATAACCCCGCGGACCGCCCATGGGGATGGAAGCGGGATGACTTTCGCGGCCCTCGCGCCCGTGTTCGGATCGCGCCTCGGGTTAGAATCGAAATGAAAGAACATTCATAACACGGCATATGCCATTAGTCGAAGTTTTCCTGAAAGACTCCATCGGGACGCTCACCCTCAACGATCCCAGTACGCGGAATGCCCTGAGTTCGCAACTCATTGATGAACTGGTCGCTGGATTTGCGGCATTAAAGGCCGGCAGCGCGCGCGTCGTGATCCTGCGCGCCGCTCCCGCCACCCGGACGTGGTCGGCGGGCCACGACGTCAAGGAGTTGCCCACCAACGGCCGCGACCCGTTGACCTACAACGACCCGCTGCGCCACGCGATTCGCGTGATCCAACATCACCCCACGCCGGTGCTGGCCTTGATCGAAGGCGGCGTCTGGGGCGGAGCCTGCGAAATGGCCATGGCCTGCGACATCATCATTGCGGCGGACACGGCGACCTTCGCGATCACTCCCGCGAAACTCGGCGTGCCGTACAACATCGCCGGGACGCTGAACCTGATGCAGTCGGTCAGCCTGCCGGTGATCAAAGAAATGCTGTTTCGAGCGCGGCCCATCTCGGCCGCGCGAGCGCACGAAATCGGAATGATCAATTACGTCGTTCCCGCCTCCGAGCTCGACGCCAAGGCGCAGTCGATCGCCGCGGAGATTCTGACCAACTCGCCGCTCGTGATTGCGCTCCTGAAGGAGCAGTTACAGGTTCTGGGGGAAGCCTATCCGCTGAATCCGGCGACGTTCGAACGGCTGCAGGGAATGCGCCGCGAAATCTACGACAGCGAAGATTATCGCGAAGGCATTCGCGCCTTCTTCGAGAAGCGCCCGCCCCAGTTCACCGGCCAGTAGGGCATAACGTGTCTGGCCGGACGTCAGGCTGTTATACTCTTTCCGGTGTGAAGCCCATGAGCCGCGGCAAGGATGGCTGAGCGTCTCACGAACGAAAGGAAGACGATGATCACGGCAGTCGTTTTGATCAACACGGCGCAGGGACGCGTGCAGGAAGTGGCGCAAGCGCTGATCGATCTGCCGGGCGTCACGGAAGCCTATTCTGTCGCGGGCCCCTATGACCTTGTCGCCATCGCGCGTGTGCGCCAGCATGACGAACTGGCGGACCTGGTGTCGGGACATATCCAGAAGATCCCGGGCATCGAAAGCACCAACACCCTGATCGCCTTCCAGGCCTACAGCCAGCGCGATCTCGAAGCGATGTGGGACATCGGCAACGACGAGCGCGCAAGTTAGCTGCCGCTCTTCTCTATTCGTTCCCCGGCGCCTCGCGACGCACGGGCCGGATCCCGCATCGCTCGCTCAGACTGTCCGCCATGGACGTCGGTCCTCGCAAGTTCACCCATCCCTGTTGACGCAAATCACAGGATCCTCGCGTGGTCAGCGAGCTTTTCCCTCACGAATAGCCCGCTCGACCGCGCCAAAGTGCGCCAAACCTCGCCACCGCGCCCACGACGCGCTATTGCGTACTCACTTCTGCCGGAACGGGTCGTAAATCGAGTTAGCAGCAAACAGAAATAGATGGAAACAGGAGACAGGCACCATGAAACTCATCTCGAAGCTCGCAGTTGCTAGCGCGGTTTTCGCACTCGCATTCGTTTCTTTCGCCAATGCGCAGACCATGCGCATCTCAATCCCGTTCGGTTTCACCGCCGGCGAGAAAGTGCTCCCCGCGGGGGAGTACCGGGTAGAGCTGAACAGGTTGAGCCATCGCATCGCTTTGAACCATGTCAACGGCAGCGAGGGTTGCTATCTGCCCGTCAAGGCATACACCGGATCGGGCGCTCCGGAACAGGGATCGCTGGTCTTCAACCAGTATGGGGACAGGTACTTCCTGTCACAGGTGAATGCCCGCGGAGCCGATACGGGCGCCTCAGTCTTCAGCGACCGCGCCGAACGTGAAATCGCCAGGACGCAAGCCCGCGTGAGGACGGTCGTCACGCCCGCCTCCAGCATGTGAGCGGACACGGTTCTTACGTTTCGGGAACGCGTCTCGTTCCGAGTATTCAGTGAAAGCCGGCGCCGCTCTTCCAGGCGGATCGTCGGCTTTCGTCTTTCCCCGCCAGGTTCCGCCTCGCCGCTTCTAACCGCAAAATAAGTAACAAATAGGGGGGCGGGGCGGTGGCGCGGGCGCAATGGGCCGCATAATGGGACCAGCCATCGGCCAGGGCAGAACTGGGAAATCCCTGCCACTGCTCAAGGGCCGCTCGAACTGAGGCGAACGAGCGATCCGATGCCCGCCAAGATTATTCCCATTCCGGCCCCGCACGCCGCGTCCAGGGAAACGCAGGAGCTTGGAGTGCGGCTCGACTCCTGGAAAGAGATCGCCGCCTATCTCAAGCGGGGGACGCGGACTGTTCAACGCTGGGAACGCGAGGCCGGATTGCCCGTGCACCGTTTGCAGCACGAGAAACTGGGTTCCGTTTATGCCTGGCGCGCCGAACTCGACGCATGGTGGAAAGGCCGTGGCTCCGAATTGGAGAAGCAGCCCGTCGAAGACCCCTCGGCCTTGCGCTCCATCGCGGTGTTGCCCTTCGCGGACATGAGCCGGGAGAAGGACCAGCAGTATTTCTGCGATGGCGTCGCCGAGGAGACCATAAACCGTCTGGCGCGGGTGAAAGCGCTCCATGTCGTCTCTCGTACGTCTTCCTTCCGGATGAGGGCGCTCACCAGCGATCTCCGCGAACTCGGCCGCCGGTTACGCGTCGGAACGGTTCTGGAAGGGAGCGTGCGCAAGGCGGGAGACCGTTTGCGCATTACCGTTCAACTGGCGGACGTGGAATCGGGCTACCAGCGCTGGTCGGGAAAGTTCGACCGCGAAATCAGCGACGTTTTCGCCATCCAGGATGAAATTGCGCAAAGCGTCGTCGAGGCGCTCAAAGTGGACTTGTCGGCCAATGAGAGTGCCGCTCTTCACGCTCTGCCCACTGCCAACCTGCGGGCCTATGATCAGTATCTTCGCGGCCGGCAATGCTACTACGAGTTCGGACAGCGCAGCATGGACTCCGCGGTGCGTCTCTTTTTGCAGGCGATCTCGCTCGATTCCAACTTTGCCCAGGCCTACGCCGGCCTGGCCGACTGCTGGTGCTACATCTACCTCTACTCCGACCGCAGCGAGAGCGTGCGTGAACAGGCCGTCTGGGCTAGCCGCAAAGCTGTCGAGAGGGCGCCCAATTCGGCCCAGGCGCAGGCCTCCTATGGATTGTCGCTCTCTATTTCAGGGCGCGACGCGGAGGCGGAAGAAGCCTTCGAGGCAGCCATGCGACTCAATGCCGAATTGTTCGATGCGCGATACTACTACGCCCGCCACAGCTTCGTTCGAGGCCAGGCGGCGAAGGCGCTCGAGTTGTATGAGTCGGCCATGCGTGTCCGGCCCGACGACTATCAGGCGCCGTTGCTGGTTGCTCAAATCTATGACGACCTGGGTCAGCCCGGCGAAGCGGCTGCTTCGAGGCGACGCGGGATCAAACTGGCTGAAGAAACCTTGAAGGTGAATCCAGGGGACGTGCGGGCGCTCTACATGGCCGCCAACGGACTCGTGGCTCTGGGGGACCGGGTCCGTGGCCAGGAGTACGTGCAGCGCGCGCTCGCGATGCGTCCGGACGATCCGATGCTGCTCTACAACACCGGCTGCATTTACTCGCTTCTCGGCCTTTACGAGGACGCGCTGAGGTGTCTGGAAGGGGCAGCAGCGCGAGGCTTGACCCAGCGCGGGTGGTACGAGAACGACAGCAACCTGGCCCCGCTCCGCGACCATCCGCGCTTTCGGGAACTGCTCGCCCGGCTGCCGTAGCCTCAATCGCGTAGCGAGACGCATCGTTCCCACACACGATCAACGCAGCGGCGGCCCCGTTCGGGTGAACATGGGCTTGCCCGGAAGCATGACATCCGCCGCCACACCCGCAGGCAACTTCAGGTCGAACTTGCGCCCGTCCCAGCGCAGCCACACCGGCCCCTTGGGCGTCATGGTCGTGCCGGAGACATAGGGCAGACCGCCCGTCTGTGGAGCGATGGTGAGCCGCGCGCCCCCGGGCATCGAGATCCGCACTCCGAGCAGCGAATCGTGCAGCCACAACAGCGGCACCGCCTGCCAGCCGTGGCTGCCCGTGTCGTCCACTGGCTGAGCCGGATTCGGCTCGCCGTCTTTCAACCCCAGATCCTCGCGGCTCACCCAGTACTCCGGCGGCGGGCCTCCATCCGGCCCCTGCAACTCGGGTGCTACACGGTTGCGCGGGTCGTCCGGCAGATAGGGCGCGTAGCGTTCTTTCAAGTGGGCCACGGCTCGCTCGGCAAAACCATTTTCCGAAAGCGCGAACAGAGCCCGGTAGAGGAACGTCGGATTGTTCCAGCGCGGGATTCCAGCCGGCGGCGTACCGTCGGGCGCCGCAAACGCGTAGTCAAGGGCTGGCTTCAGCGAGAAGCCGGAGGCGCCGGCCATTGCCTGCGCCGCCTGGCTGAAACCGCGCGGCGCATCCGGGTTCTGGGGATCGAAGATATCGTCCACATGCGCCGGAACCGCTCCCTGCGCCGGCACGATGTGGTCGCGCAGGAAGGCCGTTCTCATCTTTTGCGCCATCGCGCGCCATTCCGCGGCTTGGTCCTGGAACCCGGCGGCTTCGGCCATTTCCACCGACCAGTTCAAGCGGCGAATCAGGTACGGCGTGACGATTCCGCTGGACTGTTTGTCGTTCGGATGGACGCCCACGCGAATGTCGCCAAAGACCTTCCCGCTGCGCCAGATGCCATTGCCATCGACCTTCGAGAGCGCGTCCACCCAGAAGCGGCGCAGGTTCTCCCAGTAGCGCGTGATGAGATCGGTCTGGCCGGTCCACATGTAGTCGTCATGCAGCATGGCCACCCACTGCACGCTCCAGTCGTATCCGCAGGAACCGATCGGGTAGTTGCTCGGCGGGAAACATTGGAAGCCGCCGCTCGCGTTCTGACCCTCGGCGTGGAGACGAATCATCAGGCGCCGCAAAGACGAGTCGCCGAACCAGCGCGAAGCGATCACGGCGCGCGCTCGCGCGTCCTCAATCCAGGTGCCATCCTCGCGGCCCGGCGTGTCCACGTAGCCATCCACCATCGTAAGTTCGGCATGGGTCAGGCACAGCTTCACGATCTGCGCGATGCGCGTGTCGCCCGCATCGAAGCTGCCCAGCACCTCGATCGGGTACTGCGACTTCACGATGCCGCGCTCGTGGAAGGTCACCTGACCGTCGTGGCTGAAGTGAATGTGCAGCGTCAGCCAGCGGGCTGTGCGCTCGTCGGGCACCTCGAAGCGCTGCGCACCGGCGCGCGTGATGTAACGGTCAGCGTACCCCGTCCCCACCACGGCCTCCGGATTCAGCCAGCCATCGGCATGCACCGGACGCTCGCCTTTGTATTGCGTATAGGCAATCTCGCCATAGCCGAAATCGATCACCGTACCCTCGGGCGCGTCCGTCAGATCGACGAACGGGTAGCCGTGCACGGGCCGGTAGAAATCGAACGTCACGTAGCGCGACTCGCCCGCGCGGCCTTCGATGGTCGCTGTATCCATACCGGGGACCGGCTCGCAGCGCGCCGTGCGGATGCCCTTGGCGATGGACAGAGGGTCGTCTGAGATATCCTGCGCCGGCACGAGCCGTCCGGCCGCCACGACGCGTTCCAGATGGACGACGGTCTCGCGCTGGTCGGCAACCTCGTTGCTGGCCGGGGCCGCGGGCCACGGTCCATCGGTCACTTCGTAGGCCTTCTGCCAGGACGAGTCGTCGAATGTGGCGTCGTGGATCTCCGCCGCCAGCGCCTTGCGTCCGTCGACGATCTGCGGATAGCGAATCCGGTGGTCGCCGGTGATGCCCACAATCTGTTGCTCGTGCGCCGCGAATTCGGGCGCGGTCAGCCAGCGCCAGGTGGCGTCCGTGCGCAGCCAGTCGCTCTCCACGTAAAGGCCGGCGTGCTTGTTGGCGGAACGCTGGAAGGTGACGATCGGCCCCCAGTTGTGATGCAGCACCACAATCACGTTCGGTCCGGAATGCAGGTACGGCGTCGCGTCGACGGTATCGGCCGTCGCACGATCCTCGTGGTAACGGGTGACCTTCCGCAGGACGATCCGGCCGTTGATCCATAGCCGCGCATTGCTGTCGGCGGCAAACAGGAGCGTTGCTTTGGCTGGTACTTGATCGAGCGTCACAACTTTCCTGAAGTAGGTAAAGCGGTTCTTCGGCGCGGCTTCGTCGGGCGTGGTCCAGATCCATCCGCAGGGTGCGGCGGCGGCCAGCAGAAGTCCGAGACAGACCGTACGAAAAGAAGAGTGCATGGTGAGGATGATTTTGGACGCGAGACCTTGAAAGAGGGCTATTGACGAGCTTATCGCAAGCCACCGCTCCAGCGACGTGCGGTCGATGCAGTGGTGGGGTTCGCTCCATTGGTGAGGTGGGCTTAGCAGCCGGGCAGACTGCGGGAGTGGGGCCGGTTGTACGGTCTGGCGGGGTTTCAGCCTGCGCGGAGCTTCAGCTCCGCCCGCTTTGCAGCATTGGTTCAGACCTTTAGCCGTTGAACTTCACAGTCAGCGCGAGGGCCTCGCGGCCCGGTCACGGTCCTGCACTACTCGCCTTCGTCGTCTTCCGCGCCTTCGGGCTTAGCGGAGGTTTCGGAGGGCTGGCTGGCCACCGGAATCCGGTATTCCTCGTCATGCCAGCGGCCTATGTCGATCAGCCGGCAGCGGTCGCTACAGAACGGGAACCAGGTCGTTCCGTACGCAACGGGCTTCTTGCAGGTCGGACATGTAACGGTGAGTGGCATCCCCAACCCATTGTACAAACGGACGGCAGCCAAAGTGGGGCGGCGCTCCAGCGCCGCGCGGGCCTTCCAAGGCCCGCAAATCAACTCAGAAATCAGAAAAAAGATGTGCGGGGTATGGAGACCCCGCGCGCCCCACACTCTGGAGCCGCCCCACTCAGAAGTCTAGCGGTGCGGAAGTCCGGCTACTGCATGCCCGGCCACCAGGCCGCCTGGCAGGATGTGGAAGGGACTTGCGGGCGCCGCGGCGGGTTCAACAACTTCGTCCACCAGGTCGCCGACCAGATCATAATCGTAAGCCTTGGCGATACGCATCGTGCGCATCTGTCCCGGCGCGAGCCGCGACTCACCCGGGTCGGAGATGTAGCAAACACCGTCGATGCCCGGCGCCTGTCCCGCGTTGCGCGCCTCCCACAGCAACTCGCTCTCCGCCGAGGGCCCCTCGACCAGCACCGGGATCTCCTGGCCCACCCAGCGGCGGTTCAGCTTGCGCGAGATCTTGCGCTGCACGGCCATCAGGCGGCGCTTGCGGTTGTAAATGGTGCGTGCGTCCACCTTGCCGCCGAGCGGGAAACTGGCGGCGGTCTCTTCGTCCGAGAAGCTGAAGACGCCCAGACGGTCAAGCTGCGCGGCGACGGTGAACTGGCACAACTCGTCGAAGTCCTGGTCTGTTTCACCGGGGAACCCGACGATCATCGACGTCCGGATCGTGACGTCGGGGATTGTGCGGCGGATGCGTTCCAGCAGCTTGAGGAAGATGTCGCCCGAACTGCCCCGCTTCATACGCTTGAGGACGCTCGCCGAGGCGTGCTGCAGCGGCATGTCGATGTACTTCACCAGCGACGGGTACCGCGCGATGACGTCCAGCAGGCGCTGTGTGATGCGGTTCGGATAGCAGTACAAAAAACGAATCCACACGGGCTGCGGAGTTTCGATCTGCGCCAGCCGCTCCAGCAGCGACGCGAGCCCGTCTTTCATGTCCAGGTCGTCACCGTAAGCAGTGGTGTCCTGCCCGATCAGATTGATCTCGCGCACGCCCTGCTCGAACAGGCGGCGGGCCTCCACTAGAACGCTCTCGAAGCGTCGGCTGCGGAAGCTGCCGCGGTACTGCGGGATCACGCAGAACGAGCAAGGATGGTCGCAGCCCTCGTTGATCTTGATGTAGGCAAAGTGACGCGGCGTGGCCAGCACCCGCGGCGTTGCGTCGTGGTAGAGGTACGGCTCCAGCGGATTCGACTTCGGTTCGAGGCCCTCGCACAGCGCCACGATCGAGTCGAGTTCGTTGGTGCCGAGCACGGCGTCCACTTCGGGCAGGTTCGTCCGGATATCGTTGCGGAAGCGCTCCACCAGGCACCCCGCGACCACCAGGCGTTGCGCGCGGCCCGTTTTCTTATACTCGGCCATCTCGAGGATCGTATCGACGGACTCCTGCTTGGCCGGGTCGATGAAGCTGCAGGTGTTCACCACGAGCACGTCGGCGTCGGCGGGCGACGCGGTCAGCTCGTGGCCGCGGGCAGTCAACTGCCCCATCATCACTTCGCTGTCCACCAGATTCTTGGGACAGCCCAGGCTGACAAATCCAATTTTCACAATGGTTCCGTTTGGGAGGAGCGGTCTCTCTCTCCATTGTAGCCGACCCCTGGGAACGCCGATCTCCAGACCGGCTCCGGCTACTTCCTCAGATCGTCCTGCGCCTTCGCATCTCTGATCGGATGAACCCGATCAACCGCTTGGCCGAAGCGTCAATGTCCGGAAACAAATCGATGCGTTGGAGCTGCTGCTCAATCCGCAACGGGATGGAGCATGCCTCCAACCGCGCCGGCACGAAGTAGACCTGATCGAAGGGCACCCGCCGCGCGCAATCGAGCGCAAAGCGCATCTCGCCCTGGAAGCAGCTCCGCTTGTTCACCGAGTGGCGCGAGAGACAGGCCACGAAGAAGTCGGCGTTCTCAATTGCGCGCTCGATGGCTCTTGGCCAGTTCTGTCCAGGCAGAAGTTTTCGGCGGTCCATCCAGGCGTCGAAGCCAGCGGCTTCCAGGAGTTCGCACAGATGCTCCACCTGGGAGGCATCCTCGCTCACATAAGCGAGGAAAACGCTGGGACGGCGTTCCGGCACGAACCGGAAGCCTCCTCCGCACACCGGCCGGAACTCGCCCACGCGTTCGATTTCGACGCGGTGGCCCTCCTTCAGGCACGTGCGGATGACGGCTGCGACGTGCCGCGCGGAGGCCAAGTCCTTCCCGCCGGGCGGTCGTGACAGTAGATCAGAGGCGGCCTTGCTTTTTACCGGCATTGATCCTCGCTTTCGCGTCACCGGTCTGGAGCATGTCGAAAAGCACCGACTTCCTGGGGCCCGGACGCAGGATGCCCAAGCCGGGCAGGCGAACCGGCGTACCCTCCTTGAGCTTCTGCAGAATCTGGTAAACAGCGTCGTCCAGGCGGTCGGCCTCGGCAGGCTCGGGCGCCGGTCCGCGCTTCGCTGGCGGGTTGGAACGTTTACGGCTCATCACCCGGGAGAGTGCGCCTTCAGGCGGCCGCCGGGCGCATGGCGTGCATGGGCCGCCATGCCGTGTCAACGCTAACGCATTGCAGCCGCTGGGAATAAGGACTTCTCGCTATGCGACGAAAATGTGCGAGCGAGTGTGACTCGCACAGTTAATGAAAATTCGTTCACGACCTCATATGGGCCAGGCGAGCCGCTGCACCGGCGTCAAAGGCCGGGCCTGCGCCCGCCGGTCCAAATGCTCGAAGAGGCGGGACGGGTGCTCTTTCCGGTTGGAGCGGTCCCCCCATTGGCGCGCGGGTTACCCGGCGCGCGCTGGCCCGATTCAGGCGGGTCAGGAACCCGCGATTGCGAGAGTGCTGTGCCAACGCCGGAGTCCGCACCGAATTTCCGGTCGAAGTGCAGCAGGATCAAGCCGAGGATCAAGGCCAGAATCGGATCGGTCGTCTCGGGCGTCCTGCCCGGCAGGAAGATTTGCGTCATCTCCAGGACAGCCAGCAGGGTGACAGTGAACCCTGAGGCGCCCAGGATTCCCGCCCCCGCGCGCGCGATGGCCCAGACAACCGTCCCGTAGACGGCGGCTTTGCGGAACAGTACCAGGAGCGTCGGCGCCCAATCTGGAGAACTGAGCATGGAGAGGAAGGGGATCCAGTAGAAATCTGCCGCGTGGCTGGAGAAGTGCCATGGCCGCAGTTCGTCTATGCAGAGGCCAATGACGAGCAGAAGGGCAATCGTCGGCATGTTCAGCCGCTTATGCAGAGCAGGCAGGTACCACACGCAGAGTGCCGCCGCCGCCCCCAGGAATTCGTACAATTCCGGTCGCTGCCCGGGGATGAAGAATCGTAACGGCATTGCCAGGCAGGCGGCCAGCAACAGCGCCGGCACCCGCTTTCGCCCAATCACCGCCGCCGCCAGGGCGCCGATCCCGAGCCAGTGGCTGAAACTCACCAGAATATGCCCGGGGGCCAAATGGGGCGCTGCCAGCAGTGCCCGAATATGGTTCAGAGCGCCGGCCCCACCCGAGTCGCCAAAGTTGAAAAATGCGGCCACCCAAAGGAGTCCCAGGAATAGTGCCGATGATGGGTGCCCCAGCACGGTTTCCGACAGCGAGCTGAAAGCATGACGTGCCCGGCTGGCAAAAGCAATTCCCAGAACGCCTCCAGCCGCCGCGCTGATGGTATTCGTGAGCAGGTCTATCAGGCTCGGGTCGCGGGGCAGCACCCAGTACTGGGCGGTTTCCATGCAAAGCGAAAGCACGGCGCCCGCCAGCGTGGCATTCAGGCACCGTCTCCAGGCGGGTTGATGATGGCGCTCGTCGAGAACGTAGAAGAAGCCGACCGGGATGTAGATCAACAGATTTACGATCAGATCGTGGATCTCGCTGCGATCCAGATGGAGATGCAGGGAACCTGCAAACACCGCAAGGATGCCCAGCGGAGACTCGCGCGCGACAAAGTGAAACGGGTAGAGCGAACCGTAGGCGATGAGAGCGCAGGCCAGGTAAAATATGCGGCGCATGGAGGATGACAATCCCGGGCGGATGCCTTCCATTGTCTAACGTCTGCACCACCGGCGGAGAGTCGCGGGCGGGAAGCGCCTATAATCTTCAAAGCGGGATGTTCCACGCCACGTGAGCCATAAAGTCAAATTCGGCGTCGGAATCGGGCTGCTGACCGTATTGCTGGCAGTGGTCCTCTACCAGGGCTCTTTCAGCACCGGAGAGTACGGTCCGGCGAGCCCGCAGCAGACCTATGTGTATTGGGGCCTGTCCACATTCACTTTCCTGCTGACGGTTCTGCTCGGCTTCATCCTCTTCCGCGACGCCATAAAGCTTTACATCGCCCGTCGGGCCGGAGTGGAAGGCTCGAAGATCCGCACCAAGATTCTGGTCGCGGTCCTGAGCTTGTGCTTCCTGCCCACTATGTTTCTGATGCTATGGAGCGTCGAGGTCCTCAATCGCAATCTCGACAAGTGGTTCAGCCGCCCCGCACAAGCTGTCCGCCTGAATCTGGCCGGCATCGGCGCGACGCTCGAAAAGGAGACGCATCAACGCGCCGCCGCGCTCGCTCTGTGGTTGGCCGATGCCGACGAGACGCAGGATTTCGTCAAATCCGGGCACCTGCCGGCCGAGTTCTTTGCAGGCGCCTGCTCGGGGACCGGAGTGGAGCGCGCCTGGATCCAGCGCACCGATGGCGGCCAGATTATGGTTTGCGAAGCTTCACAGCCGCCCGCCAGCCCGAACGGTCAATCGCGCCCGCCGGGAAGGGAGGTGCGAGGACGTGCGCCCATTCCCGGACTCGGCGAGGTCGTCGTAGCGGTCCGGATGCCGCTGGACGTCGATGAGACTCAGCGGGAACTGGAACGCCAGATCGCCGACTACGACCAGTTGGCGGCCAGCCGCAAGGGAACCCGGCGTTTCTATCTGCAACTGCTCGTGCTCATCACGCTCTTTGTGCTCTTCGTCGCGGTCTGGGTGGCCCTGTTCCTGGCCCGGCAAATCACCGGTCCGGTCACGGCTTTGCTCGACGCCGCGCGCGCGGTGCGCGGGGGCAATCTGTCCTATCGCGTGCGAGTCGCGGCGACCGACGAATTCGCGACCCTGGTCCGTGCTTTCAATGAGATGACGCAGGATCTGGAGACGAACCGCAACGAACTGGAGCGCAGACGCCGTTTCATGGAGGCCGTACTGGAAAGCATTCCGACGGGCGTTGTTTCGCTCGCCGCCGACGGCACCGTCCGGCTGACGAACCGGGCGTTCCACAACATTTTTCCGCGCGCCGCGGACCCGCAGCACCTCGCGGAGTTGATCCCCGCGGACCTGGGCGCCGACCTGGGACGCCTCCTGAAGAGCGCGCGCCGCACGGGCTCCTCCTCGCGTCAGATCGAGTTCCCCGTGGCGGGAGGAACCCGCCACCTCTCCATCACCGTGGCGGCCCTTTCGCCCGGCGTCACCAGCGGCTACGTGCTGGTCATCGAGGATACGACCGACCTGCTTCGCGCACAGCAGGCCGAGGCCTGGCACGAGGTGGCGCGCCGCATCGCTCACGAATTGAAGAACCCATTGACGCCGATCGCGCTCAGCTCGCAGAGAATTCTGCGCCAGATCGACAAAATCAATCCTCCTCCCGAGATACGTCTGATCGTCGAAAAATGCTGTGAGACGATCCGCAAGGAAGTGGATAGCGTCAAGACGCTCGCCGATGAGTTCTCGCAGTTCGCCCGCTTCCCCTCCGCCCATCCCGTGAAGGCCGACTTGAACGCCGCGGTACGCGACGCGCTGACCGTGTTCGAAGGACGTTTGGGAGGGGTGGAGATGCGGATCGATCTGGCGGACGGCCTTCCGCCGGTGCTGCTCGATTCGGGACAGTTCAAGCGGGTTGTCGTGAATCTGGTCGACAACGCGGCGGAGGCCATGCAGGACGTCCCCTACAAGGAGCTTTCCATCGCCACTTCGCTGGCTGCCCCGGACACCGTCGAACTCTGCATTTCCGATACCGGCTGTGGCATCTCCACCGAGGACAAGTCGAAACTGTTTCTGCCCTATTTTTCCACCAAACAGCGCGGAACCGGTCTCGGCCTGGCCATCGTGAGTAATGTCGTGAACGAGCATCGGGGGACCATCCGCGTTGAAGATAACCTTCCGGCCGGTGCACGCTTTATCATTGAGATTCCGGCGTACCTCTCCGCGGAGAGCGAACCGCGCTCCAGGTCGACGGTCGCGCCAGGTTAGCCTCAAATGAAACGCAACCGCATCCTGATCGTTGACGACGAGCCCGGCATCCGGGAGTCCCTCTCGGGCGTTCTGGAAGACGAGGATTTCGAAACGGCCGTTGCCGCCAGCGGCGAGGACTGTCTCGACTTGCTCGAACGGGAGCGCTTCGATGTCGCACTGATCGACGTCTGGATGCCCGGCATCGACGGACTGGACGTGCTCCGGCGGATCGAGCAACACGCGGACCTGGAACGGCCGGTGGTCGTCATGATCTCCGGCCATGGCAGCATTGAAGCGGCTGTTCGCGCCACCAAATTGGGCGCATTTGACTTCCTCGAGAAGCCCTTGACCATCGAGAAGGTGATGGTCGTCGTGCGGAATGCCATCGAACAGCGCCGCCTGCGCCTGGAACTGCGTGAATTGCGCACCGTCGGACGCGGCAACCTGACCATCATCGGCGACAGCGTTCCGATGAAGGCCCTGCGCCAGCAGATCGCCTTGATGGCGCCCACGAACGGCCGGGTGCTGATCTACGGCGAGAGCGGGACGGGCAAGGAACTCGTGGCCCATGGCATCCACGCCAGCAGCGCGCGCGCCGAAGGTCCGTTCGTCGAACTGAACTGCGCCGCCATTCCCGAGGACCTGATCGAAAGCGAGTTGTTCGGCCACCGCAAAGGCAGTTTCGCCGGAGCCAGCGAAGACAAGACGGGTAAGTTTGAAAAGGCCCATGGCGGAACGTTGTTCCTCGACGAAGTCGCCGACATGAGTCTGCGGACGCAGGCCAAGGTCCTGCGGGTGCTCGATGAGCAGCGTTTCGAGCCCATCGGCTCGTCCGAGACGGTCCAGACCGACGTGCGCGTCATTGCCTCGACCAACAAGATTTTGGAGGACGAAATCGAGCGGGGTAATTTCCGCGAGGATCTCTTCTACCGTCTGAACGTAATCCCTTTCTCGGTGCCGCCACTGCGCGAGCGGATCGAAGACATCCCCCTGCTCGCCGGGCACTTCCTGTACGAATTCGCAACCTCCTATGGTCGCAAGCACAAGGAACTGACGCCGGAAGCGATCGACGTCCTGCAGTCTTACTCCTGGCCCGGCAACGTCCGCGAGTTGAAGAACCTGATGGAGCGGATCGTCATCATGAATCCGCAAGTGCGCGTGGATGAGCGGCATATCCCGTTGCCGGTTCCGCGCAGACCTGACTCCGTACGCGGTCCCGACCGTCCAGCCAGTCTCCACGATGTGCGCCAGGCCGCCGAGCGCGACTACATCCTCAAAAAGCTCGAAGAATCCGGCGGAAACGTCTCTCGCACCGCCGAGGCCCTGGGGCTGGAGCGCAGCAATCTGTACAAGAAAATGCGCGCACTTGGCATCGCTCCCCGGGAGTGAGCCGGGCCGGCCAGGGATTACGATTCAGGATAAAATCCTCCATTAGTGCGTGGGCTAGGTTAGAATGACGGTTTGGCTGGTTCCGCCGTTATGGATCATCTGCTTAGCCTCGTCCTCCTCACCCCCTTAATCGGGCTTCTTGTGCTGTTCTTTATACCCGCGTCGCAAGAACGGCTCGTAAAGCTGTGGGCAAACGCAGTTTTTCTCGCTGGATTTGTCGTCTCGCTGCCGCTCTGGTTCGCTTTCAACCCGAAAGCCGACTTCCAGTTCGAGGAGCGGGTGCATTGGATTCCGGCGCTCGGCGCCTCCTGGCATCTCGGCGTGGACGGGTATGCCGCACTCCTGATTCTGATGACCACGCTGGTCGGTTTCCTCGCCATACTTTCGAGCTGGCGGGCCATTGGCGAGCGCCTGAAGGAATACTACGGCCACTTCCTGCTGCTGCAGTTCGGGATGTTGGGCGTCTTCGCCGCGCGGGATCTGCTGTTGTTCTTCCTGTTCTGGGAACTCACCCTGATCCCGATGTACTTCATCATCGCCATCTGGGGCGGGCAGAGGCGCGGTTACGCCTCCATGAAGTTCGTAATATACACGCTGGTCGGGAGCATGTTGATGCTGCTCGGCGTGTTAAAGCTCTATTTCCAGTATTACGACCAGTTCGGCCACTACAGCTTCGACATGACCGACCTGATGGCCGTGAAGCTCAGCTCCGGCGAAGCCTGGTGGGTGTTCTGGGCATTGTTTATCGGATTTGCCGTGAAGGTGCCAATGTGGCCGGTGCACACCTGGTTGCCCGACGCGCATACCGAAGCGCCGACGGCCGGCTCCGTGATCCTGGCCAGCGTCTTGCTGAAGATGGGCACTTACGGCTTGCTGCGTTTCTCCCTGCCGCTCCTGCCGGATACGGCCAAGGACCCCAAGGTGGTCAATATCATCGCGGCCCTTTCCATAATCGCCATCGTTTACGGCGCGTTGGTGTGCCTGATGCAAAAAGACTGGAAGAAGCTGGTGGCCTACTCCTCGGTCAGCCACATGGGCTTCTGCACGCTCGGCATCATCGCCCTCAACCCGGCCGGCATCTCGGGCTCGATCATTCAGCAGATCAACCACGGCGTCTCCACCGGCATGCTCTTCCTGATCGTCGGCATCGTTTATGAGCGCCGCCACACCCGCGAGATCGCCGAATACACGGGCCTGTACCGCGTGATGCCCGTCTATACCGCGGTGTTCCTGATTGCCGCACTCAGCTCGATGGGCTTGCCTCCGCTGAACGGCTTTATCGGTGAGATCACCATCCTGAAGGGTGCTTACGAGGTCTCGATCTACTGGGCGTTGGCCTGCGGCCTCGGGATCGCGCTGTGCGCCGGCTATCTGCTCTGGCTGTTCCAGCGCACCATGCTGGGCGAGCTGAACGAAAAGAACAAGCTGCTCAAGGATCTGAACCTGCGCGAGGTGATCGTCTTCGCGCCGCTGTTGATCGCCGCGTTCTGGATCGGCATCACGCCGCGGCCGTTCTTCACCATGATCGAGCGCAGCACGGCGCAGATCGTCGAGCGCGTCCATCCGGGTTATTACGAACAGCACGGCATGGTGAATCCGGTGAAGCCGGCCGAGGTTCCCGCCGCGCCCGTCGCCAGACAATAGCCGACGTGTGGTGGGGCAGACTTTCAGTCTGCGGACCGGCTTCAGCCGGTCCATTTCTCCCGGTATCGCGGGCGCGCACGAATGCTTACAGCGCGCCGCCGTCGGCGCGCATCTAGAAACAGTGCAGAATCGTGTCCGCGCGCTGAATGAGGCGCCCATCCGTCCGCAAGCCCGGTACGTCCTCTACTGGTCGCAGATGAACCGGCGGGTGGACTGGAACCACGCGCTTCTGTATGCCGTCCACCGGGCGAATGAACTCGGTCTCCCGGTACTCTATTACGAAGGGCTGACCTGCTCGTATCCGGGCGCTAACGACCGCCTGCACACCTTCATTCTGGAGGGCGTGCCGGAGCAGGCCCGGCGGCTGCGAGCGCTCGGCATCGGCTACTGCTTCTACCTGCGCCGCCGCTCCACCGATCCGGACGACGTGTTTTACCGCCTGGCCGCCGATGCGGCGTGCGTCGTCTCCGACGATTACCCGACGTTCATCGCGCGGCGCCACAACGCCTCCGTGCCAGCGAAACTCCCCGTGCGCTACGAGGTGGTCGATTCGAGTTGTGTCGTGCCCATGAATCTGCTGGAGAAGCGGGAGTACGCGGCCTACACAATTCGCCCCAAAATCCGGCGGCTCCTGCCGCAGTATCTCCAGCCCTGCCCGGACGTAGAAGTGAAACACGGCTGGGACCTGAGCGTACCCATCTGGCACACGCCGGTAGAGGACGGGGATATCCCGGCGCTGATCGCATCTTGCGAGATCGACCATTCCATTCCACCGTCGCTCAGCTTCACCGGCGGGCGGCTGGCGGCCGAGCGGGCGCTGCGGTTCTTCCTCGAGAACAACCTGCGCCGCTACGCCCGCGAGCGCAACGAGCCGTCCGCGCACGCCACTTCCGGCCTGAGCCCGTACCTGCACTTCGGCCAGATCTCTTCGCTCGAGATTGCCCTGGCCGCGAAGCAGTATGCAGAAGAGCATGGCCTGATCGCCGAGGAGTATCTCGAAGAGCTGATCGTGCGCCGCGAGCTGTCATTCAACTACGCGCGGCACGTCGAGGCGCCCGACCGGCTCGAAAACCTCCCCGACTGGGCGCGGCGGACTCTGGAAGAGCACGCTCGCGATCCGCGCCAGCCCGCTTACACCTACGACCAGTTTGTTCGCGCCGAAACGCACGACCGGCTCTGGAACGCCTGCCAGAAAGAGATGCTGCTGCGGGGCAAGATCCACGGCTACTACCGCATGTATTGGGGCAAGAAGATCATCGAATGGTCGCCCACCTGCCAGGACGCTCTGGAGACGATGGTCCGCATCCACGACCGTTACGCGCTCGACGGCCGCGATCCGAACACCTACACCGGGATCCTGTGGTGCTTCGGACTGCACGACCGGCCTTGGCAGATGCGTCCCATTTTCGGCAGCATTCGCTTCATGTCCTACGACGGAATGAAGCGCAAGACCGGCGTGGACGCGTACGTGCGCGAGATCGCCGATCTGGAGCGGAGTGGGGCGGACCTCCAGGTCCGCGCGGGGTCTCCAGACCCCGCAGACTAACTTAAAAAAGCTTGCGTGGGGAGCGCCGTCCCACCAAGCTCTTTCAAACTGGTGTACTCTCGGCTGAAGGCCGCATTCACCATGAGAATCACCATCAGCGGAGCAACGGGCCTGATCGGAGCGTCACTGCGCCAGCATCTCTCCGCCCAAGGCCACGAACTGCGCTGTCTCAGCCGCAAAGCACCGTCCCAACCCGGTTGGTACATATGGGACCCGGACTCCGGCGCGCCTCCTCAGGACTCGCTCGAAGACTCCGACGCCGTGATCCATCTGGCCGGCGAGCCCGTCGCCCAGCGTTGGAGCGCCGAGGTGAAGCGTCGCATCCGCTCCAGCCGCGAGCAGGGCACCCAGGCCCTGGTGGCGGGCTTGGCTGCATTGCCGCGCAAGCCTCGCGTCCTGGTGAGCGCGTCCGCCATCGGATACTACGGCGACCGCGGCGATGACGTTCTGAGCGAGAAGGCGTCGCCCGGTTCAGACTTCCTCTCCGAGGTCTGCGTCGAGTGGGAGCGTTCCGCGCATCTCGCTGACGCTCTGGGCATCCGGGTCGTCTGCATTCGGATCGGGATCGTGCTCGCCGCGAATGGTGGCGCGCTCGCCAAAATGCTGCCGCCCTTCCGTATGGGGCTGGGCGGCCCGATCGCCGGCGGCCAGGCCTGGATGTCGTGGATTCACGTGGAAGACCTGGCGCGCCTCTTCGCTTGGGCGCTCGAAACGCCGGACGTTCGCGGTCCAGTCAACGCGGTATCGCCGGGGGCCGTCCGCAATGCGGCCTTCACGCGCAGTTTGAGCGCTGCGCTGGGCCGTCCCGCGCTTATCCCCGTACCGGCGCTCGCGCTGAAGCTGATGTACGGTGAAATGGCGAGCGTGGTCCTGGGCAGTCAGCACGTGGTCCCGGACGTGGCGAAGCAATCCGGGTTCCAATTTTCCTGGCCCGGACTCGATCCGGCACTCCGCAACCTGATTTCCTGATATTCGCCGTGTTATATTAGTAGCGTTATGGCGATCCCGAATGTCCGTCGATTTCGCATTCAAGGTCCCGCAGGCCAGTGGGCGACGCTGATGGCCGTCGTTCCGAAGGGCACGGACACCGACGCCTACCTCGAAGATGCCAAAAAGCGCTTCGACTGGAAGGCGTGGGAAGAAATGCAGAACAAGCAATTTAAGGTCCGCGTGGGCCAGCAGAAACAGAAGAAGGCGAAGTAGTCTTTTCGTCTCCACTTCAAGGAATCAAAAGGGGCAGGCCTTCGGGTCTGCCCCTTTTTCGCGTCCGTCTTCAATACACCAATACACCCGGGAGCCGGGCGTTCCTCCGCCGGATGGGTTGCCCTTCGCGCACATTCCAAGCGTCAAACCCGTGATTGGAGTTTCATCGCGGAAACGGCAGTTCGTAGCCCGTCCTGAATCTGATTATCGTATCCGCAAACGCTTGGAGCGACGCAGGTTCTCATCCGTTGGGGCCAATCGCAAAGCTGTTGAAAATTCAGATAATTCCGATACCGACATCACTCCTCCGGGCTCCCTGAAACTGCACGCTCGGCCACTGCCAGGAACGCTCAACTGCCGTTTCTAGGCTTCGTTGCTTCTCGCTCCATTCGCTTGCGGGCTGTTCCGGTTGCCCGCGGGCTTACTGCGCGCGAGCGGGCTCCGGGCTCAACTCATATCCGCGTATTGATCAGACGGATCGCCCGCAACGCCTCCATGGCAACCTCCGGGTCGGGATTGCGCGAAAGCTGTTCCAGCGGTGCGATCGAGTCCTTGCCGCCCGACATAGCCAGCACGTCCGCGAGTCCCATTAACTCGTCTTTGTCGCCAAGAGCGCTCAACATCTGGTGGATCACCTGCCGGACCTGGGGCTTTCTCGCCAGCTCTATCAGGAACGGCGAGGCCACGCCCTTCCAGGAACGCGAGGTGAGATTCGAGCTGAGGTAGCGCAATGGGCCGTCCGTCGCTTCGTCGATATCTCCCAGTCCGACGAGTGCGAAGGCCATCGAGAGCCGCAGGGAGATCTTCTTCTCGTTCTGGAACATCTCCAGCACCCGCTCCCTGTCTGCCGGGACTCCGACGCGTCCAATGCCCTCGGCCGCTGCGGCGCGCATGCCCTCGTCCTTATCGTTGAGGTAGCGCTCGAAGTAAGTCCGGCTGGAAGGGTCGGCGATCTGCCCCAGCGCCGCAAGGGCGGCCCGGCGCGGCTTCTTATTGCCGTTCTCCACGACACGCTTCAGGTCGGGCACCGCGTCGGTCGTGCGCATAAGGCCCACTGCGTCAATTGCGGCGATCTGGAGCTTCTCGTTGAGGTCCCGGACCAAAAAAACCAGAGAGGGCCCCGCCGAAGTATCGCGGATCTTCTGCAAGGCGATGAGCGCTTCGAAGATCAGGCCATCGCTCTTCGACTTGAGCGCCGAGCACAGGGCCGGCACGGCGGCACGCGCCCGCAGGATCCCCGCGGCGCGAGCCGCATCGGCTCTCGCCTCGGTCGATGCCGCGCCGCCAATCAGGCGCACGATCGCTTCGATCACCTCCGCGCGCACCGGCGTATCCGGGTCGATGACCTGGTCGTTCTGATCGCCGAACATCTCCGCCACGCTCGCCCCGGCGTGCTTGATGGAGTCCATCCAGCCCTTCCCGACGTAACCCGGCAGGTAGAAATTGACGATTCCATCCACGGCGCGTTCCTGGATTTCGGGGTCGTTATCGTGGGTGGCCGTCACCAGCGGATCGAGCGTGGAGATACCTCCAACTCCAACGATCGCTTTGACTGCCTCGAGCCGGACGTCCGTGCTCTGATCCGTCAGATACCCGGCGATGGAAGGAATGCCCGTCGAGCCCTGACGCGAGAAATCCTTGATCGCTTTGATCTTCTGTTTGGCGTCCCCGTCAGGGGCTGCCGCGGCGCAAAGCGCTGCCGCGAGGAAGATGGCAATAAGCCTCATGCCTCTATTGTAGAGAACCAGGGCCCTGCTGAGACGTTTTCGATTGCACTCAACTGGGCGACTCCAGCCTCGCCCGTGTGGTGGGGCAGTCATTTCAGTCTGCGCGGGGTTCGGTCCGGCAAGATTTCCAGGGACTGTCAACGGCGGTCCGCAGGCTGAATGCCGGCCTCGCGGCGAGAGCGTCCGAGAGCCTGCTATCGAGCGAACTCAACCTCGACCCGGTTCGGGATGATGCCCGCTTCGACGCCGAGATCGAGCAGCTTTTGCGCCGCGCGGGGAATAATCTCGCCCGCGTCAACGGTGTAATGATTCACGTACATGCCGACGAACTTCTCGGCCAGGGGATGCTCCAGGTCGCGCGCGAACTGCATGGCGTAGTTGAGCGCTTCCTCGTGATGCTCCAGCGCGTAGGTAATGCTCTCGCGCATCAGCCGGCAACACTCCGTGCGGTACTCGCCGGTCACATTGCGGCGTAAAGCGTTGGCGCCGAGGGGCAGCGGCAGATCATAGGTCTTGCGGAACCACTTGCCGAGGTCGGCGACCAGGTGGAAGCCGCCCTTCGCGTAGGTCAACTGCGCTTCATGAATGACCAGGGCCGCATCGGCGACCTTCTCCTTCACTGCGTCCAGCACATGGTCGAAGGCCACCACCACCGGCTCAAAGTCCGGTTGCATGATCTTCAAAGCCAGGTACGCAGTAGTCATTTTGCCGGGGATGGCGATCCGTTTGCCCGCCAGTTCCTCCACGCTCATCGGAGCCGCCGAAACGAGCATGGGGCCGTAGTTGTCACCAATGCTGGACCCGCTGGCCATC
>Ga0315272_10000061_pt1 | contig 43560 bp, 45 predicted proteins | sample C3_middle_MG_FD_203918 | JGI IMG/M metagenome (GOLD analysis project Ga0315272, IMG submission 203918) | Sediment microbial communities from Yellowstone Lake, YNP, Wyoming, USA - C3_middle | ecosystem: Environmental > Aquatic > Freshwater > Lake > Sediment | place: USA: Wyoming | collected...
ACTGTTTGAGAGACCCAGGTAATTATTCGCGCAGAAATTAAGTACCTTTTGTCCGGTGTTAAGTTCTATTTCTGCTCCCTGGGGAGATACTATAACACGCTCATTCTTATATAATCCGGCCTGTTTTATCTCTTCGAGAATTTTTGACAGATGATTCTGATAATCATTATACATACTCGTATTCTTTAAATCTTTGTGATCCTTTGTGCTTTCCTTTGTGACCTTTGTGGTTAACCTTTTTACCACAAAGGGACACAAAGTCCACACTAAGTAACACAACGGATTATTATTAATTAATCCCAGTTTAATATTACTTTTCCGCAATTGCCTTTCTCCATCTCATCGAATCCCTTCTGGAAATCATCAATCGGGAATCTGTGGGTTATTACCGGATTCAGATCTATGCCTCCGATAATCATCTGTTCCATTTTGTACCATGTCTCCCACATCTCACGACCATAAATGCCCTTCAGGGTAATAGCCTTGAATATTATATCACTCCACGGAACCTCAAAGTTTGACGGCAGTATTCCCAGCAATGATACACATGAGCCGTTATACATATTGTGGAGCATATCAACAAAAGCTTTCGGCGACCCTGACATTTCAAGACCGATGTCGAATCCTCTTATACCAAGCGTTTTTCGTGCATCAGCCAGGGTTTGACCTTTCGAAGGGTTTATTGTGAGGGAGGCGCCCATCTTTTTTGCGATCTCAAGGCGTGCATCGCTCAGGTCGCTGGCAACTATAAACCGTGCCCCGGCAAATTTCGCAATTGCAACAGCCATGCTTCCAATGAGTCCTGACCCTGTTATGACAACATCCTCTCCAAGGAGCGGGAATGATAAGGCTGTATGAGTTGCATTTCCGAAAGGATCCATAATAGCAGCCCATTCGTCGGGAATTCTGTGATCAAGCGGGATTACATTCGTTGCAGGCACTTTGACATACTCGGCAAACGATCCGTCGATGTGCACTCCGATACCAACAGTGTTCTCGCATACATGTTCTTTTCCTCTGCGGCAGTTACGACAATGACCGCATGCCAGGTGCCCTTCTCCGGTGACTCTTTCCCCTATCTTCAGATTGGTAACACCGGCTCCCATTTTTTCGATATAACCCATATATTCATGGCCGATTATCATAGGTGTCTTAATAGTCTTTTGCGACCAGGAATCCCATTCATAAATATGCAGATCAGTACCGCAGATAGCTGATTTTTTCACTTTAATTATTACGTCATTAAGACCTGGTTCCGGGATTTTAACTTCCTGCATCCAGAGACCTTTCTCAGGTTTGGCCTTGACGAGTGCTTTCATCGTTTTCATAATGCCTTTTTTTGATTGCTGCTAATTTAATACAATTCCGGGTTACAAAACCTGATTTTAGTTATAGTATTGTATGTAACAGGCTTTACCTATATTTGCATACAAGTTAAACAGGTAATCAGATTATGGAAAAAGTACGTGTACGGTTTGCCCCAAGTCCAACGGGTCCGCTTCACATTGGAGGAGTAAGAACGGCTCTTTACAATTATTTTTTTGCGAAAAAACATAATGGAACTTTTATCCTCAGGATAGAAGATACTGATCAGGTCAGGTTTGTTGAAGGAGCAGAAGAATATATAATGGAATCGCTTCAATGGTGCGGAATGATTGTTGATGAAGGGATCCGAGAAGGTGGTAAATATGGTCCATACCGGCAGAGCGACAGGAAGGCTATCTATCGGGAATATGCTGACAGCCTTATACAAAAAGGAGATGCATATTTTGCTTTTGATACGCCTGAAGAGCTTGAAGATTACAGAACCCATGCTGAAAAAGAGGGAAAAACCTTCATATACAATGCAGCAATAAGGGGCAGTCTGAAGAACTCTATTTCAATACCTGAGAATGAGTGGAAGGCTAAGCTTGATAACGGGGATCATTATGTTATCAGGTACCGGATGCCTGATAATGAGGACATAAGGTTCAAAGACGAGATCCGTGGTGATATAGTTGTAAATACTCTGACTCTCGACGATAAGGTTTTATTCAAATCAGACGGGATGCCTACTTATCATCTCGCAAATATTGTTGATGATCATTTGATGGAGATCTCACATGTAATCAGGGGTGAAGAGTGGCTGCCCTCATTGCCTCTTCATGTGTTGATATACAGGTCTTTCGGGTGGGAGCCGCCTCTCTTTGCACATCTTCCTCTGCTGTTAAAGCCCGATGGAAAAGGGAAACTGAGCAAAAGGGACGGAGATAAGATGGGATTTCCTGTATTTCCACTTTTCTGGCCTTTTGGTGAAACAGCCAAGGGCTATCGCGAAGATGGTTATTATCCCGAATCGTTTGTCAATATGCTTGCTTTGCTGGGATGGAACCCCGGAACTGAGCAGGAACTCTTTACGATGGATGAGCTGATTAATTCATTCTCACTCGATCGTGTTGGCAAGTCGGGTTCGCGGTTTGATCCCGAGAAGGCAAAGTGGTTCAATCACCAGTATCTTCAGCGCAAAACCAACAAAGAACTTGCAGTGGAATTCAGGGAGTTTCTGAGAACACACGGGCATAATGAGGATACTGTCAAACTGGAAGTCCTTGTAGGATTAGTAAAGGAACGTGTAAGCTTTGTTAAGGACATCTGGGATCAGACAGATTTCTTCTTTAATGCCCCCGATGCATACGACCAGGATGCTGTAAAGAAACGCTGGAAAGAAGATTCTCCGGTTCTGCTTAAGGAATTAATGTCAGTTATCGAAAAGATAACCGATTTTACTCCTGCGGGTTCCGAATCGGCAATAAAGGTATGGATAGAGGAGAAAGGATATAATATGGGAGCTGTTATGAATGCTTTCAGACTGGTAATTGTGGGAGCTTTACGGGGTCCTCATATGTTCGACATTATATGCTGGATAGGCAAAGAGGAAACACTTAAGCGTATCAGCAGAGGGATTGCGCAGTTAAGCAAATAATCGATATGCATCTTCCGCAGGAAGGAGATTTTATAGACATACATAATCATGGCGGTGTTCCGGCTCCAGGAATTTTCATTCTGGAGACTCTTATGGCACATGAAGGAAGAAATCCCCAGGATGTTCCGGGTATTGCATATACTTATGGCATTCATCCATGGTTTTTGCAGCGGGATAATTATCAGAAGCAGATAGAATCAGTCAGATTGAATGCGGAAAATCCAAGTGTTATTGCAATAGGAGAAGCCGGTTTCGACAAACTCAGGGGAGCTGACCCCGATCTTCAGAGAAGTGTTTTTGAAGAACAGGTTGAGATATCCGAAATGGTTAAAAAACCCGTGGTTATTCATTGTGTAAGGGCATGGGACGAGCTTTTATCCGTCCACAAAAGGATGAAACCGAAAATGCCATGGCTTATACATGGATTCAGAGGGAATGTTAAGCAGTCTATGCAACTGCTATCAAAAGGAATGTACCTCTCTTTCTGGTTCAACTTCATTCTGCGACCCGAATCTTCGCAATTAATCAGGGCTGTTCCGGAAAACAGGATATTTCTTGAAACAGACGGTGCTGATGTCGGAATCATAGAAATATATAAAAAGGTATCCTCTGATAAAGAGATTGATGTTGAAGAATTAAAATCATTGATTTTTTCCAACTTCAAATCTTTCTTTGCTTAAAGAACATTCCTCAAAATATCCAAAAACGGCGCTCTGAACTCTTCAATGACTTTTTTCAAGGATATTCATCAAAAAAATGGCTGAAGTGCCCTAATTTCCTTATTCTATTCAATTCATCATATAAATATTTCGAAAATATTTTTATTTTTGAAGTGGGGAATTCTCATTTAATTTTTCGTGTCTATTTCTCGGTTTCAGCCATGCAGGCTGTTCATTCTTTCAATTGAAATGTCTTGGGATTTTTATGATTTTATTACTTTCGGATCATAACTGTTTTATTATTAATAAATTAAAATATGAAAAAAGCAATTATTCTTTCTCTGGCACTCTTTTCAATTGCATTTCCTGGTTATTCACAGGACATTATAACCTTAAAAACCGGAGAACAGATCCGTTCAAAAATCCTTGAAATAGGTCAATCAGATATTAAGTATAAGAAGTTCGATAATCAGTCGGGACCTGTATATATCATTGTCAAATCAGATATAACATATATTGTTTATGAGAATGGGACAAAGGATGTTTTTTCGGCTGAAACACCATCACCCGAAGCTGTAAAGGCTAATAAGATGCCGGAAAATAAAGTTGTTGCAAAAGAACCGGCTCTTTCACAGGAGAAACCTTCTGGGAGTAAGTTCCAGATTGGATTTTCAGGTGTTTATCCGACAGGAACATGGCCTGCAACAGCACTTTCTAATATGGGATCTACTTCATTTTTAAAAAGTCAGGGACATACAGTCAAAAGTTATGGATTCGGAGTGTTAATTCAGGGAAATATTTCAAAGCATTTTAGCCTATTCTTTGATATGAATGCTTACGATTATAATATTTTTATTGCAAAACAAGGAGCTGATGTTCAAACTGTATGGACGGTAGAGGAAATGGCAACCCATTATGATGAGCTGGGGGCCCCTCAGATCCCATATGTTCATAATCTCGCTACTGATGTACATTTTGATATGCAGGCTACAGGCATGAGACTTGGCGCCAAATATATTGTCGGAGAAAAAAAGATCCGTCCATGGGTCGGCGCCGCTTTTGGATACTACAAATGGGTCGTCAATTACTTTAATGCTGATAAAAAACAAACTTATGGAAAGGACGAAGGTTCCGCTACCGGACTTACTTACCAGTTGGGTGTTGATATTGAAATTATGCCGGGAATAATAATAACCCCGTTTGCTGATTTTGCATCACCGGTAGCTAATTACAAAATAACCGGGCTGTTTTATCCTCAGTGGGATATTGATTATAATGCCCACATAATGGGAACAAGCAGATTTGGTCTTTCACTTTCATTTGACCCTGCTCCAAAAGTAAAGAAGTAGCAGGAGTATCATAATTCTTACGGTACAGGACTTATATTCAGCAGTATAATTTAATTTATTTTCAAATTTATTGTTAGCTTTCGTCACATTTTAAGGATGTGATGCTTATACGCAGAGCCAATATAAGAACATTCTTTGGTGAATGGTCCGGGACTGAATCGCCGGTTATATTTCTGGCATTATTCAATATTCTGATACATCTCCTTGTAGCCAATAACCTTGGCTACAACAGGGATGAATTACTTTACTTTTCATTAGCTCAGCACCCCGATTTTGGCTTTGCCACTGTTCCTCCTGTCATAGGCTGGATTGCATGGGTTGTTCAGTATACACTTGGAAATTCACTTTTTGCAGTCAGGCTGGTCCCGGCACTTTTAAGCGGGATCATGGTACTGCTCATCTCAGCGCTGACCAGTGAGTTGAGCGGATCATATTATGCCAGAATCCTGGCGTCGACAGGTTTTATTATTTCGGGATTTGGTTTAAGGACCTTCGCATTATATATGCCGGTACATATCGATGTATTTTTCTGGACCTTGATTATTTACCTGGTAATCAGATATGTAAACAAATCATCTGATAAAACTCTTGTCTGGCTGGGCATAACCGCAGGATTATCGCTCATGAATAAATACCTGATCAGTATCCTGTTTCTTAGCATTCTGGTTGCAATCCCATTTACTCGTTACCGTGACATTTTTAAAAAAAGAAAATTCTGGATCGGAATATTTCTTGGGCTTCTGATATTTTTGCCGAATATTATCTGGCAGGTTGTGCATGGGCTGCCGGTAATAGGACATATGTCGGAACTTGAGAGAACACAGCTCGTTCATGTAGACAGAATCTCTTTTATCATAGATCAGTTTTTTATGCCCTCCTGGGCTTCAGTCCTGACCATTGCCGGATTAATCTTCCTGATAAGCGAAAAGGAGGCTGAGAAATTCCGGTTTATGGGCTTTTCTGTCATAATCTCAATTTTTCTTCTTATGATGTTGCGCGGGAAGGGTTATTATACAATTGGTGTATTTCCTTTCCTTATTGCTGCCGGGGCAGTATCGTATGAAAGGTGGTTAAAAAAAACCTGGCTGAGGATATTAGTCCCGGTTTCATTGGTCTTGCTTACAATTCCAACGCTGCCGCTTGGATTGCCTGTGTTCAGCGAACAAGGTATGGTAAGATATTTTAAGACTGTTGAAGACAGGTATGGGATTCAGATGGGAAGAAGGTTTGAAGACAGGTCAATACATTCATTGCCACAGGACTATGCAGACATGCTGGGTTGGGAAGAACTGGCATTACTGGCAGAGAAAGCCTACGATATGGTGCCCGACAAAAAAGCCTCATTAATTTATTGCGAAAATTACGGACAGGCTGGTGCCATAACAATCATTGGTAAAAAATATGGATTGCCTGAAGCTGTCTGCTTCAGCGAAAGTTTCCGTTATTGGATCCCCTCCGGATTCAATCCGGATATTTCATCATTTATTTATATAAACCACGAGCTGGGTAAGGATGTGGCAGAGTTGTTCGGTAAAATCACATTGGTTGGCCAGATATCCGATACAAATGCCAGGGAGTTTGGCGCGAAAGTATATTTATGTCAGGAACCTGAAAGCAGTTTTAATGAATTCTGGAAGAGTAGGTTGCAAAGACTGAATGAATCCAGGTAGTAAGAGTTAGTAATAATATTATTATAATTCTGAAGGAACATTAATTCACTGCAATTTCTGTTTAACTTTTTTGAAGGAATTTTGTTAATTTCGTACACGGGAAAGGAGCGGTATTAAGGATCTTAAATTCCGGGTCTATTTATATCTTAAGAGAATGAAGCCATTTATATTAGCTGAAACAAACTGGAAATCAGTAAAAGACTGTAAAGTTGACCTTGCGGTATTGCCGTGGGGCGCCACTGAAGCACATAATTATCATTTGCCTTATGCAACGGATAATATTATGGTTGAGCGCATTGCTTCAGAAGCTGCAGAGCTCGCCTTCAAAAGAGGTTCAAAGGTTATGGTATTGCCACTGATACCATTCGGGGTAAATACCGGTCAGCTTGATATAAAGCTCGACATTAACCTGAATCCAAGTACTCAGCTGGCTATACTGAACGACATTATCGATGTCCTTAACAGGCAGGGAATAAACAGGCTGTTGATACTGAATGGACATGGGGGTAATGATTTCAAACCAATGATCAGGGAGCTTGGCGCCAGGTATCCTGAAATGTTCATCTGCGGATGCGACTGGTTTAAGTCGTTTTCAAATTCTGATTTTTTTGAAAACGGCGGAGGGCATGCCGATGAGATGGAGACCAGTATCATGCAGTATCTAGTACCTGAACTTGTACTTCCTTTAAGTGAAGCAGGAGAAGGGATCGGGAAAAAATTCAGAATTAAGGCTTTAAATGAAAACTGGGCCTGGGCTGAACGAAAATGGTCGCAGGTTACCAAAGATACCGGTATCGGAAATCCAAGTAAGGCATCACCCGAGAAAGGTGAAAAATGCTTCCTGGAAATTGTTGGGAAAGTAGCTGAACTGATGCAGGAATTATCTCAGTCTGACATTAATAATATGTATGAATAAAAATCCAGTTCATGTCTTTTAAGTTTAAGTATTTCGTTGCCGCATTAATGATCTTAGCTGCGGGATGCAGAAGCGGTAAGCTAGAAACACTTCATGATACCATTTATCTTAACGGATCATGGAGATTTGCTCTCGATACGGCAAAAGCAGGCATATCTGAAAAATGGTACAACAGTACACTTCCTGATTCAGTGAGGTTGCCGGGCACTCTCGATGAAAATAAAAAAGGTATTCTGAATACCAATACTCTCGAAACAATGAGACTCTCGCGTGAGCGAATGTATGCAGGTATGGCCTGGTACCAGAAGACAATAAAAATCCCGGAAAGCTGGAAGGGGAAGTATGTTAAACTTTTAATGGAGCGGACTAAGCCGACCCAGGTGTGGGTTGACGACCAGCTTATCGGAAACAGCTCCGATATAATGACGGCCCAGAATTATAATCTTACAGGTCATCTTACTCCCGGCACCCATACCCTGACTATTCTTGTGAATAATGATGACAGCTCGGTACCGGCAGGTGTACAGGGCTCTCATGCCTGGACAGAACATACCCAGGGCAACTGGAATGGAATAATCGGGAAATTTTTCCTCGAGGCACTCGACCCTGAGCATATCGGATCAGTTCAGGTTTATCCCGATGTAATTCTGAAGAAGATAACAGTAAGGGTAAATATCTCAAATCCCGACGGAGCTGAAGGAAAGTCCTTGCTCACAATGTCAGCTGAATTGTGGAATACAGATGCCAGGCATAAGGTATCTCCAAAAGTATTTCCTGTATCACTCAAAAAAGGAGAAAATACTATTGAACTTACATACAGCATGGGAAACGACTTCAGGTACTGGAGTGAGTTTGATCCTGCACTTTACAGACTGACGGTCACTCTGAAAGGGAAAAGGGTACATGACAATGCAACCGTGAATTTTGGTATGCGAAAGTTTTCCACCCAGGGAACCCAGTTTACTATAAACGGTACGAAGACTTTCCTCAGGGGCAAACACGATGCCTGTGTCTTCCCCCTTACAGGCCATCCGCCTATGGATGTTGAAAGCTGGCAGAAAGTTTTCAGAATTGCGAAATCATATAATATTAATTTTTATCGTTTTCATTCATGGACGCCCCCTCTTGCTGCGTTTGAAGCGGCAGATATCGAAGGTATGTATTTACAGCCTGAGCTGCCTTTCTGGGGAGGTTTCAGCAGCAATCCAACCTCAGGACTCAATACCTTTCTGATTAAGGAAGGTGATCATATTCTTGAAGCATACGGCAATCATGCCTCATTTGTAATGTTTGCGCTAGGGAATGAATTGAGCGGTGATTTTGATATGATGAAAGAGATTCTGAATCGCTTCAAAACGAAAGATAACCGCCACCTATGGGCATATGGATCAAACAACTACCTGGGCAGAAGAGGATTCACAGGAGGCGAGGATTACTATGCTGCCTGCAGGGTTGGTGCAGATGCAGATACAACTTACAGAACACATATCAGAGGATCTTTCTCTTTCGCTGACGCTAACGGAGGTGGTTATATCAATGGAAGATATCCTTCTGCCAATTTTAATTATTCAGGTGCAATAGCAAAATGTTCAGTCCCTTGCATTGGAACAGAAGTAGGACAGTACCAGATCTATCCCGACTATGATCAGATAAAGAAATATACCGGTGTGATGAAGCCATGGAATCTTGAAGTCTTCAGGGATGGATTGAAGGAGAATAACCTCAGCGGCCAGGCAAAGGACTTCTTCCGTGCCTCAGGAGCGCTGAGTGCAATCTGTTATAAGGCTGATATTGAAATGGCTTTGAAGACACCCGGGTTCGGCGGTTTCCATTTGCTAGACCTTCAGGATTTCCCTGGTCAGGGAACAGCCCTGGTCGGACTTCTCGATGCTTTCATGGATAACAAGGGAATTATAACATCCGACGAATTCAGTCACTTCTGCAACAGGGTTGTTCCTCTGTTCATAATGGGAAAATATTGCTGGGCAAACAATGAGCAATTCACCGGGAAGATCCAGGTTGCAAATTATTCCGGAAGTGACATGCCTGCACAACCTGTCAGGTGGGAACTTAAGAACGGGAAAGGTCAGATAGTTTATCAGAGTGAAACAAAAGTGGATATTCTACAGGGAAAACTGACAGATATAGCTTCAATAAGCTTTGACCTTTTAAGATTCAAAAAGGCGGATAAATTTACACTTACCCTTTTTCTTACCGGAACTAAATTTGAAAACTCATATCCGATCTGGGTTTATCCAACTCAAATTGACTCCAGGATCCCTGAAAATATTCTTGTTACAAGAAAACTTAACGGAATAGCGATTTCTAAACTCGCAGAGGGAGGAAATGTTTTGTTGTATCCTGAATTCAGCGATATAAAAGATATGTCAGTAGGCGGATTATTTACGCCTGACTATTGGAACTGGAGTATGTTTAAAGGGATATCAGAATCTCAGAATAAACCTGTTTCTCCGGGAACCATGTCAATTCTTACCGATCCTTCACATCCTTTGTTTATTGATTTTCCGACTGAATTTCACTCTAACTGGCAATGGTGGTCTATTGTGAAAAACAGCCGTCCTTTTATTCTTGATAATGCTCCCAAAAATTATTTTCCCATTGTTCAGGTAGTCGATAATATTGAAAGAAACCATAAGCTCGGATTAGTTTTTGAGTTCACAGTGGGAAAGGGGAAGCTGCTGGTATGCATGAGTGATCTTAAAGCAATTCAGAATAAACCGGAAGGGAGACAGTTTTACAGTTCTATACTTAAATACATGTCTTCAGATAAGTTCAATCCTTCTCAGGCAATAACTCCGGGAGAGCTGTACTCATTATTCAACACACGTATTTCAGCGGTAAAAACAGGTCAGGTAAAAAATCTGTCATATTAGCTTTATTATAAAGAGCTAATTAAAAATCTTATTTGTTTTATCTGCATGAATTAATAACTTTAACTGTAGAGCAACACTTTGTTATTAAGTATCTAACTATAAACTTAAATATCCATAAATGAAAACGACAAGAAGAGCATTTTTAAAATCAGGAGCGCTGATTGCATTGGGAGCAGCTGTAATGCCTCAGTCAGTCTTTGCTGCCGCTAAGAAGAAACCAAAAGGAATGGTTGGCATTCAATTATACTCTATCCGTGATGATATGGCAAAGGATCCTGTCGGGTCGCTGACACAACTTGCGAAAATGGGCTATAAATATGTGGAACATGCAAATTATATTGATCGTAAGTTTTATGGATTCTCGGCCCCGGAATTCAGAAAAATAATTGACGGGCTTGGTCTGACAATGATCAGTGGCCATACCGTTATGGAGAAGAAACATTGGGATGCTGCTAAAAAAGATTTCTCCGACAGCTGGAAATATACTGTGGAAGATGCAGCCGTAATGGGTCAAAAATGGGTAATCAGCCCCTGGATGGATGAGACCATGAGGAAAACATACGACGATTTCAAAGGATATATGGACGTTTTTAATAAAAGCGGTGAACTCTGTAAGAAGTCGGGGATGAAATTTGGCTATCACAACCACGATTTCGAGTTCAGCGAAAAACTGAATGGCGAAAAAGTCTTTGATATAATAATGAAGAGCATTGATCCCAACCTGGTAGCAATGCAGCTGGATATCGGCAATCTCTATAATGGCGGAGCAATTGCACTTGATGTCATGAAACAATTCCCCGGCAGATTCGAGATTATTCATGCGAAAGATGAGATAGCAGCTAAATCGGGCAATGTAAAATTTGAAAGCACAATACTTGGCGAGGGGATTGTCGATACGAAAAAGGTTCTTGAGCTGGCAACGACAAGGGGAGGAACAAAATGCTATATTATCGAACAGGAATCTTACGGCGATAAGACACCCATGTTTTGCGCTAAAGCCGACCTGGATATAATGAAGAAATGGGGTTATTGATCAATCTGATCAGGCTCCGATAGCTGTTACAGTTTCCCGTAGGGTATAATTATAACCATAGGGTCTTATACACAGATTCCCAAAAGAAGAACTATTTACTATAATTATTATGAAAAGATATTTCACCTCTGTTCCGGTTATTTTACTGTTGCTTATGCTCTCAGCCAGGATCTCTCAGGGGCAGAATCTCAAAACTGCAGATAAACAATCACCTGATTCTGTTGTAACGGTGAAAGACGGGACCTATGAGGGTATGTCGAGAGGGAAATACATATATGAACCATACTGGGGCAGAGTACGCTTTACTATTAAGGATGGGAAGTACACCGAAATCCGCTTTGGGATAAGAGATTCCAGTCTCCATGAAACTTTTGACGGGAAATATGAGAAGCATTTTGAGGGGAATGCTGAATACATTCAGCAAAGCAGGAACGATTGGAAAGGCGTTCAGACATATCCCAAAAATCTGGCAGGGAAAGGGGATGTTAATAAGCTTGATGCTATTTCAGGAGCCACATGGTCATATAATATATTCAGGGCATCGGTAAATGAGGCATTGAAGAATAACAATGACAGGTAGTCAGCAGATACTTCTCTCAACAGTATCCGGTTCCTTTCGGATTATGCTGATCTGCTCAGGCGGATAAATTGTTAAGGACAAATATGTTCGGAATAGCTAAACTTTCTGATTGGCTTACTGTTAAAGTATAATGATACATGCTGGCATCATTATTGAGGGAATATTGTTGATTAATTACTTACCCGATGACTGTTAAAAGAGTTAGTATAATATTCGGAATCTTTATGATTCTGGTATTGGTGTCAGTTCCCGGATGTGACAAGTCAGACCTTGATCATGGGTTCCTTTCAGGTGTCATAACCATTGGGCCGTTGTGTCCTGTTGAAACAATTCCCCCGTCTCCCGCATGTCAACCAACAGCAGAAACTTATAAAGCATACCCTGTCAGTGTTTATACAACAGATGGGGAAGACAGGATAGCTGAGCTTAAACCCTCGCTTAACGGATCTTACAGTACTGATCTTCCTCCGGGGAAGTATATTTTAATCCTTGATAAATCGCCTGAATATCTGGGAAGCTGTAATCTTCCTGCAAAAATTTCGATAACTGAAAGGGATACCACTAAATTCGATATTAGTATAGATACCGGGATCAGATGATACGGGAAGTAATGTTATCAGCAGGGTAGCTTTTTGATCCCTGTTTACTACAGTTTACCTGTCTGATAATTATTTCGGAAAAAGTAATATGCAGGATTAGTTTGTTTAACAGGGAGATAAAATCAGCCGGACAAAAGATAAAAAATGCCATTCCGGTATAATCCGGCTATATGTCTCAGAATTATTGCTGGCATAGATTATATTTGTGTATGAAGAAAGCCTTTTTACTTTTTTGGTTGTTTATTGCAGTAGCGTCTGCATCAGCACAGAAGGTCCCTGTTAAATTGCTGATGACTAATAATGCCGGACAATCTGATTGGCAGATCCTCGATGATCAGAATATTTCAGTTATATCAGGTGCAGTCAACCCGGGGTGTGATACTCTCCTGTTTAATCTTAATCCCAATAAGTATTACTTTTTAAGAATATCAGTCACATCGGTTACCAGTTCTGATACAAGTCTCTATACCTTATATATTAATAATGAACCTATACTACTCATCAATTCAGGAATCGGAACCGGCGATCATCTGTTTCCATTTTTTACAGGTGTTAAAGCATTAAATGCAAAAATTACAGGAGGAACAACTGCCCTTATTTCTGATTTTCCCTGGCAGGTTTACTACATATCAGGAGATTTTCGTTGCGGAGGATCGATTTTAAACGGCAATTGGGTGGTTACTGCTGCCCATTGTACTAAGAATAGTACAGGCGGTGCAATTGCTGCCTCTGACATGTTTGTAAGGGTAGGAGCGAATAACCCTTCAAATTTAAGTGATGGAAAAACTTACTCCGTAAGCGCTGCAATTGTACATGAAGCTTATGATGACGGTACCCTTCTTAATGACATTGCGCTGCTTAAATTAAAGGACACAATAAATTTTACCAATGCCACACCTATAAATCTTGTTACTCCAGCTGATGTATCTGCCGGCGCGATCTTTCCGGGAGTTCTCTCATGGGTTTCAGGATGGGGCCTGACCAGTGTGAGTCCCAAGGTAGTGCCTTCATCTCTGCAGAAAGTTCAGCTGCCAATAATTTCAAATGCACAGGCCGCATCTGTTTGGGGTTCATCAATCACTGCAACTGATCTTATGGCAGGATATCTTAACGGGAATAAGGATGCCTGTAATGGCGACAGCGGAGGTCCAATGGTGGTACCAGTATCAGGTGAAAACAGGCTGGCTGGAATTGTAAGTTGGGGCAGTTCCCAGTGCAATACCTACGGAGCGTATACCAGGGTTTCAGATTTTAATACCTGGATTTTAAAAAACACAGGGTTACTTCCAAAGGGAGATTCAATAGTCTGCAAAGGAATTACATCAAGCCAGTACTCAATTAATCCTGTCCCCGGAGCATCAGCCTATCAATGGATAATGTCGCCTTCAGCAGCTGGTACTATTACAGGCAATGGAAAAACGGCCAGCGTTCTCTGGAATTCAGGTTTTACAGGCAAGGTGACACTGATAGTCATGGCAACAGCATACTCTAAGGTTGAAGACTGGTACAGACTGCCTGTTAGAATAGCTGCACCGACTGCAATTCTTAGTCAGTCATCCGATACTATCATCTGTGCAGGGAAACCGGTTACTCTGACAGTGAAAAGCACCGGATATAATTTGATGTACAAGTGGACAAAAAATGGTCAGGTGGTGCAGAATGAAGCATTTCCTGGTTTAACAATATCCTCCTCAACAATAAATGATTCGGGAAATTATCAATGTCAGATAACAGGTGCCTGTGGTTCGGCATTGTCATCTGTCATAAAGCTTACAGTATATCCGGTGACAAAGATCACTTCTGTTTCGCCTGATATTGAAGCTCCTTTCGGGTCAGCAGTTTCGCTCCAGGTGAACGCTGACGGGCACGACCTGGTATATGAGTGGCAAAAGAACGGAATTCCGGTAAGCAACAGTAATACTTCAGTTTTTGTTCTTTCAAAAACGAACGCTTCAAATATTGGCATTTACAGAAGCAAAGTTACCGGCACCTGTGGTGTTCAGATCAGCGACTCAATCTATGTTTATGTAAAGAGAACTGATTTTATATCTGATCCCGAAGTATTCCTGTGGCCATCAATTACGAGCAGTGAATTTGCTGTCGCCCTGAGCAAAGATTCTGAGTACAGTATTCAGATTTACAGCACAACAGGAAGGAAGATCAGAGAGATACTCAAATGCAGGTTTCAGACAAATGTAAATATAAGTACGCTCCCAAAGGGTGTTTACATAATCGAAGTCTTTAACGCCGGTTTCAGGAAATCAATCAAGGTTATAAAGACCTGATAAAGGAAATTAATTCCCCGCATCAGCTTATTTTATAATGTATTCGAAGTACTCTTTAATAGATTAATTGACCTTATACATATTCTCTTTCTGTATCTTTTTCAGGAAAAGAGTGTGTGGCGAAGCATAAAAATTCCTGAAATCATCAGGGAAAGCCTGAATTGGGTTTCCTGATACAGAAAATTTTGTTCTGTAGGCATCTCTCCAGGTCAATACATAGCCTACACGGTATTTACTCACAATTTGCAGAATCACTGCAGACCACCAGTCCTTCATTCCTCTTCTTTCTCCTGTTTCGCTCAGAGCAGTCAGTTTGTTTCTTGTGGCGGCTTCACTGGTCACAAATGCAAGGGCATTATCAAGTTCGTCGTCAAAAGCCGGTCCCCTGTCATACATATCCAGCGAGAGCATATCAATAATATCATCGCCGGGATATCCTCTCATATACTGCTCAAGGCTTGTAACCCTGTCGGTATTGTAAGCATAGAGTATGTTATGGATATTCTTCCTGTCTCGTAAAAAATTTACAGTATATCGCCACAAGTCTGCATATTGCTGATCAGTACAGATATTTGTTCCCCACCAGAAGAAGGAGCCAGAGTGTTCATGAAACGGACGGAAGATAAATGGTATCGCTGTTCCTTTGTCATCTTTCAGACTGGTGAAAAATGTGGCGAGCCTTTCAAGCCATGTGTCGAACATCTGATTGTTCTTTCCTCCGGGAAGAATGGATGCTACAACATCCATGGAAGTAACATCCCATGCAGTTCCATGCTGCCAGCCAGAAGTACTGTCCTTTATCTGCATAGTCAGAGGGTTATTGAGATGCCAGCTGATGGTAATTACTCCACCACGATTGTAGTGAATCCTTATTTGTTCCCGGATCTGTTCAAAGTTTACTGAGTCGAGGCTCCTGTTGTTGCCAAGTTCAATATGGCCAAGTTCAAAACCTGCAACAGCAGGATAATCACCAACAGCCTCTTTAGTATCAGACCTGTCTTTTTCATACCACCAGTTATAGCCGTACATCAGGTCGTCCTGATGGCCGTACATTATGCCCTTGTCCAGGAGTTTATAAAGTGACTGGAAAAGCGCGATGGTCTCTTTAGTTGCTTTTTTATCGGCAGGCAGCGGCAGCTTTTGTGCATTTACAGCGCAAGTCAAAACTATAAAAAGAATAGTGATGTTTAAAGTTTTCATAGTACTCCGGTAAGGTATATTATTTTGTTTTCTTCAGCTCAGAATAGATCAGCTTGTGTTTCACCAATAAAGTTAGGTTTTTTTTAATAGTTCTTTGAAAATTGACGTTTTGTTCAGTTAGAATCTTGCAAATAAGCCCCTGTTTTTGCATTTTTTTCAGGTTTTTGTCACTTTATAAATTCTGTTTGTCAAAATGCTATTCTTGTAATGCCGGGCTTAAAAATTATGGGCATATTTCTGTAACAACTTAAATATCAGATCATATAGCTATAAAGATCAATAGATTTAGTCAACTGACCTGATGTTTTCTCATAAAAGCAGTTTCATTTTTGACGAAGCTGCTTTTTTGAGGGTGTAAACCCGTATTTCCTGTAATCTATCGTCGGGAAATTGACGACAAAGGTTATTCCTGGAAATCTAATTTCCCCACTAATTGGGCATTACCGCCTTGATTTGCATTTATTGAAGGCATACTTTTACATCATACAAAATGATAAAAAAAATGGAAGACATTTCAGTAAAGAAGCAAGGAGCATCAGCCGGAAAGAAAGTTAGAACAAAATTAACCAGGCAGGATAAACCTTCTGTAAGCAGTAAGAAGAATCAGATATCTGATAAACTTGCATCTGAAGTTGATGAGAACTTCTTAAACTACCTTAACTGGCACGGTCTGGCTAACGAAGACAATGCCCTGGTCCTTTCTTCTAAATTGCATTACTATTATGATTATGAAGAATTGAAAGAGGTGACCACCCTTATCAATCTGAAAAAGCTCAACCTTGTTAAGCATCTTGATGATTTTTTACATAACCTGTATGATGGGTTATCTCCCAAAACCAACTTTATAGGTTGTTTTGCTGACCGCAAAGCACAGAAGGGAACAAGTGTTACTTCAAGGCTGTACAGAAAATTCCTGAACTTCCTTGACGCTAAGATTGATGTTGATATAGACAGCAAAGAATTTTCAAAGATGCTTGAATCGCATGGGTTCAAAGTTATCGACATGACAGAAATTAATGGCCTGACTTATTTCAGGACCCAGAATTATAGAATATCAGCAATCTGAGTATAAACAGGATATATAATCAATAGTTGAAATATTGTTTATAAAAGAATACGAATTTCGTTTATTTACAAATAGTTATAGTGTAATTTTGTTTCAGGTATTCACTTTTATTAGCAACATGACATCTGTAAAAGAACGTGCTAAGTTTTAACACTAATTCAGGATGCCAATGTACCGTAATCTGAAAAAATCAGTAATAGTCTGCCTGGTTTTGCTCTCTTTATCTTTTAGGGTTGCAGCACCAAGCTGGTATGCTATTACTCTTTATGAATTTTCACCTGTTGAGGCATACCATGAGCTTGAATATGCAGTCGGTATGGTGGAAACACAAGGTGATACCCTTTCATTTAATCCACGTGAAGATGCCATTGGCATATTTCAGATCCGTCCGATCCGGCTTAACGACTATAATATCAGAACGGGCAGCAAAATAACCAGGGACCAACTTTATAAATTTGAGACCTCCGAAAAAATATTCATCTACTATGCCGAACTGATAGGTCCGTACAATTTCGAACAGATAGCAAAGAGATGGAACGGCACCGGTAAGCATACTGATTATTACTGGAACAGAATAAAAGAATATCTTTAATTTGTTCAAGCCACCTGGAACTAATTCTTCCACAATCCAGAAGACTTTTTAATTCATTTCAGCAGTAACAAAGCTGTTTTTCATGAGCCATGTGCAGTTTATCACTGAATCAGCTAGTTAAAAGGTCAATTAGTCGATTTTTTTATCTAAAAATTCTCATATTTAGTCAAAATCAGGTATGCCCTGTTTGTGATCACAAAGTGCATAAGATTCTATATCTATATATCAGATAATCAATATAATATAATAAGGCAGACAGCCTGAAGCATCACATGTTCTGACAATCGCCTGTAAATTTCCTGAAGATTTTGACTAACTCTCACTAACTGTTCATCAACTGTTAAAATGTGTGGCTGATTGTCAGATTATCACTGATAAGTCATTGATAATCTGAGCTTATTTTCCTTTTTCGGGTGCCTGACTGATTTGATTTAATAGCTTCTATAGCATAAATTTGAAGTAGTATTAATTGATTGATATGAAGGGATATAATCCTAAAAACAAAGAATATGTGGAAAGTATTTCTTGCAATTATTTTAATCAGTATTTCTCACATCTGCAGTGCGCCTAATATTGATTTCCGACTTGGGCTTTCCAGGTTCAGGTCGAGGTGTGAATTTCTTCATATTAAGTATCATGAATCAGAGTTTTCAAGGTTTATCTCTGATCTTGGAAACAGCGAGTCGGGAAATGATTGGAAATGCATAAACAGGATAGGGTGTTTCGGGGAATGGCAGTTTGATGAGTCAACTCTTAAATACCTCGGATATAAATCAGTTACATTGAGAAAATTCAGAGAAAATACTGAAGTCTTCCCGCGGGAAATGCAATTGAAGGCATTAAGGACATTGATCCGTGTGAACATGGTTCTTTTAACTGATTATTGTCATTTCATCGGTGATTCAATAGGCGGTGTAAGGATAACAAAGTCTGGCATGATAGCCGCTTCGCATCTGGGAGGAGCCGGCTCCTTACAAAGGTATCTTAACACCGGCGGCAGAATAAATAACAGAGATGTTCTGGGGACATCAATGCGGGACTATCTGAAAAGATTCAGAAACTATGAGCTTGAGTAATAAATTTTGAAATTTTGAAAATATGGAATATATGAGAACAATATACCGGATTACCACCTATGAGCATGGTGTTATTCTATTGAAAAGGAGAAAAATAGCAAAGGCATTCCGCTGGTGGTTACGTGAAAACGGATACAAATACTACTCCAGTTATATTATTAGCTAGATCTGAATTGGGATGATAAAACTCTGCATGAAGGTCAGGAACCCTTAAGCAGCTCTTCTGCTTCTTTCCAATCAGCTTCAGCAGTGCCGTGTTCGCCCCTTGCGATTCGTTCATAATATATTTCCCTGGCTTTTTCACGAATCTCATCCTCTGTGGGAACATATTTAGCTGTAACAGTTTTCTTTTTCTTTACAGTTTTGGTCTCATCGGATGTTTTTTTTGGTTTGCTGACCGGTTTTGATTTTGTCGTTTTCATCATTCCAAAATTTTTGATTTAAACCTTTTTTCACGAATTATATAGAATAGAGTGTTGAATCACTTCTCTTCTTCAGGTTCTCTCTTTTCAACTATGATTGTACAATGAGTAGCAAGAGCCGCCAGAGCCCCTACAGCTGCGAATATCGGAGCCAGAATAACGCCAACGGCACCGATAGTCAGGGGAAATTCCATTATTGTAACGTCCTTTTCGTTTTTAATAATTATTCTTCTGGCATTTCCTTCCTTAATTATCTCCTTAACCTTTGAAAGAAGTTCTTCTCCTGTTACTTTAAAGGTTTCATGGGTTGTTTTTTCATTCTGTTCCATTATATCTTTCTTTTGTTCTTAAACAAAATTAATATATTGTTTACCTCAAACCAATTTTATTTATCTATTTAAAGAGCTTCAGACAGTAGAATAAAAACAAAAATGGAGCACTATTGTTTTATCCTGGCATCCAGACCTCTCCATGACATGAACCGCTTAAATCTTATTGGTGTGTTATCTGAAAATAAATGTTCCAAACTTATTATACTCATGGAATGTAGTTTCGGTGTTTTGCCATGAAAATGGCACCTGTCCGTTATCATAGTCAATTCGGTACATGTTGGCTCTCCATTTATTTCCGGCTGCGGGAGGAACCTGAATCAGAGGCGTCAGCAGTTTGAACGGGATAAAAAATTCTGCATACCATCCTGAAACAGCACCATCTTTATCTTTTATCAGGCTCGTGGAATGTTGAGTCTTTCTGTCTCCGTCATAATGCCAGGGCAGCCAGCCTAAAAAGCTACCTTTTTTGTTTGGGACAATAATCGGCAATTCGAAATTCATGGGAGACAGTTCGTACTCAAAATAGACAGGGAAACTTTCATCAGGCCATAAAAAAACTTCCACTACATCCTCTTCCCAAAGGTTGAGGTTATCAGCCTTCATTGCTGAAGTTATTTTTTTATCTCCGCAACTGAAAAGAAAATACATGCCGGTTTCAGAATGGAGCACTTTTACCCTGGTAGTGTACTGCGAAACAGCACCTTCCTGAGGTATGAGATTGATCCAATCTGTATTAGTCCACTGGCTTGAGTTACCGTTACCGGTAACCTGAAAGTCGCTGCATTTCTTAACTATTGCTGAATCAGTGACATTATTGTACACCTTCGGTTCCTGGCTTGCGTTAATGACCCCGGGAACAAGGCATAATAACAGCAAAAAGAAGTTATTGTATCTCATCATATTCCGGTTATATTTTAGTAAATATAATGTAAACCAATAAGCATCACTTTTAATATGCTTTAATCTTCTAATGTGGTAATATCACCATCGGGTAATCCCTGGGCTCGTGCTTTCAGAAGCCTTCTCATTATTTTCCCTGACCTCGTTTTAGGAAGCTTGTCTACAAAAGTGATCGATTCAGGTTTGGCAATGGGTCCTATTTCGTGTCCAAGATGAGTTCTGAGCTCATCTTTCAGTGCGTCGGAGGGATCAAAACCTGTACGCAGTATGACGTATGCATGAATTGAGTTGCCTTTTACCTCATGGGGAAGTCCGATAGCAGCAGCCTCCACCACAGCAGGATGACTTCCGAGTGCAGATTCAAGTTCAGCGGAACCCAGTCTGTAACCCGAGACTTTGATCACATCATCTACTCTTCCAATAATCCAGAAGTAACCGTCCTTATCACGCCTTGCTGAATCACCGGTCATATATTTATCAGGATAAGTGCTCCAGTATTGTTTCACATACCTCTCAGGATCCCCGTAAATATTCCGGATCATTGCAGGCCAGGGATTAAGAAGAACCAGATAGCCTTCTTCCCCGTCGGTAACAGGTACCCCGTTTGTGTCAACTATTTCAGCAGTAACTCCAAAGTAAGGTTTCGCTGCAGAACCGGGCTTTAATGTCATAACGGGTGTAGGTGTGATAATAAACATACCGGTTTCTGTCTGCCACCATGTATCCATTATCGGGCAATTTCCTTTACCAATGACTCGATGATACCATTTCCAGGCTTCACTGTTAATAGGTTCCCCTACCGAACCAAGGAGTCGCAGCGACGAGAGATCATGCCTGTTTGGCCATGCTTCTCCGAACCTCATCAATCCGCGGACAGCTGTCGGGGCAGTATACAGTATTGTGTGAGCATACTTTTCAATCATCAGCCACCACCTGTTTGGATACGGAAATGTTGGAGCTCCCTCATACATAAATGAAGTAGCGCCATTCAGCAAGGGACCGTAAACGAGATATGAATGTCCGGTTACCCATCCCGGATCAGCTGTGCACCACCATCTGTCCTCATCCTTAAGGTCAAACACATCCTTGAGGGTGGCATAGATACCGACCATATATCCTCCGTGAGTATGAAGCACGGCTTTGGGTTTGCCTGTTGTACCTGATGTATAGAGAATATACAATGGATCCTCTGCATCCATCATCTCTGTCTCACATTTAGGACTGGCGATAGGAAGAGCCATCAGGTCGTGATACCAGAGGTCCCTTTCAGGTTCCATCATCACCTCCTGGCCGGTTCGTTACCCGGTCACCTTTGGTAATTCCCATTGCTTTAATCACACTTGCGAACTTGCATACTTCACGGTTAAGAGCATGGTATGAAAATGAACGCTGATCACCAGGTTCTCCTTCCCATATCAGGGCGAGTTTATTCCGTCGCCAAGTTTTTACATAGCGATCGAGACAGTTATGTACAATATTAACTTTAGCACCGGTAAACCATTTATAAAACGGTTTATAGCTGTCATCAAGCACCTTATTCCAGGGCTGATACCATTCAAGTTCCAGAGCGCATTCGGCCCAGAATTCCTGTAAATCCTGCTCAGACCCGTTGTTTTTTGAATGCCACGGAACAACGTTGGCTTTTTCCAGGAAATCTGAAGATGGAGGGTAAACTTCCCCGTTGGACAGTGATTCGAGAGATGTGTTGTCCGACATAATAATTAAAATTATTTGAGAAGGAAAAACAATTCAATTTCTTATTGTATACCAAACAGATAAACAACAAATAAATAGGATTGTTTAATGACACTGAAAATTGCATACACCAAATAATCCGTAATAGTGGCGATACCTTATTACCTTACCGTTCTGATTCATTTTTTCTGCTTAACTTTATTGTCTTAATGAATTTTGAGGATGTCTAAATTTATCTGAATGAAAAAAGAAAGTGAATTGATCAAAGTGTTTACCGGAACAGAGAGCAATGCAATTCTTCTCAAAGGGAAACTTGAAGCAGCCGGTGTACAGGCAATTATTAAAAACGACTCAGGATCTGCATTTTTTGGATCGGCCCCTCCTGTGATTGACCTGTACATTGAATCGTCAGATATTGAAGCAGTTCAGCAAATGCTGAAAGATTTTTTAACGATAAATCCGGGTACATAACGCTGATGAAATGTCAATAAAATGGAATAGTGACATCATAATATTAAGATATATCTTATATCTTCATATTTTAATATCATAGATAGAATCTTTTTAGCCTACCAAATTATACTCACATGAAATATCAGACATCCAGAAGAAAATTTATCCAGAAAATAGGGGGAGGTGCATTGCTTTTATCAGCTGCTCCTCTGTCAGGTTTTATACCCGACGAAAAAATGGAGAAACATATCACTGCTTTTGACAGGAAATTCTCTCCGAATGATAAAATCAGGATTGCCACAATAGGAATGGGCATTATGGGCAATGTTGATTTAACGACTGCACTTAAAGTCCCGGGAGTGGAACTTGTTGCAGCCTGTGACCTGTACAACGGACGACTTGAAAGAGTTAAGGAGAGATACGGCAATGATGTATTTACAACCAGGGACTACAGGGAGATTCTTAACCGCAAAGATATCGATGCAGTGATAATTGCAACCAGCGACCACTGGCATGCAAGGATCTCTATGGACGCTATGAATGCCGGGAAATCAGTGTACTGTGAAAAGCCTATGGTTCATAAAATTAGCGAGGGTCATGATGTTATTGCCACCAGGGATAAAACAAAGAAAACAATGCAGGTCGGAAGCCAGAGGGTAAGCAGTATTGTTTACAGAAAGGCAAAAGAACTGTACAAAAGCGGTGAGATCGGACAACTCAATTGCATTGAAGCATCTTTCGACAGGCAGGATGCTCTGGGCGCCTGGGAATATACTATGCCTACCGACGGATCACCACAGACAGTTGACTGGGACAGGTATATTGAGGGTATGTCAAAGATTCCCTATGATGCAAAGAAATTCTTCTGGTGGAGAAATTACCGCGATTTTGGTACTGGTGTTGCCGGAGACCTTTTCGTCCATCTCTTATCAGGGATCCATGTGATCACCGATTCAAAGGGACCCGAAAAAATCTTCGCTTCGGGACAGCTCACCTATTGGAAAGATGAGCGCGATGTGCCTGATATAATGGTTGGAATTCTTCATTATCCTGAATCACCTGAACATTCTTCCTTCCAGGTTACCCTGAGAGTGAACTTTGTAAGCGGCAACGGAGAAAAAGGGCTGACCAGGTTCATTGGCAGCGAGGGAATTATCGAAATGACAGATAATGGATTTATTGTTTCGCACAGTATCATGTCAAAAGCACCAGGAATCGGAGGGTGGGATGCCTTCGATACTTATCCTAAAGCAATGCAGGAGGAACTTCTGAAAAGATACAATCAGAAATACTCACAGGCCGATCAGACAAGGCCTGTTAAAGCTGATATTAAATATGAGGCACCTGCAGGCTATGACGAACATTTCGAGCACTTCACAAACTTCTTCGAAGGCGTCAGGTCAGGCGCTCCTGTTGTTGAGGATCCTGTGTTCGGCTTCAGAGCTTGCGCTCCATGCTTAGCATGTAACGACAGCAATTTCCAGAAGAAAATAATTAACTGGGATCCGGTTAATATGAAGATCTTTTAATTTCCAGTTATTTTAATAAGAAAACGTTATACAGAAATTCATCCAAACTTTACCAGGAGGAAACGCTTATGAAAAACAATCTTTCAAGAAGAAAATTTATTCAGACAGGAGCCCTCGCAACAGGTGGCCTGGTGGCATCAAAAACAATTAATCTCAATCCCCTTCCTTACGTCTCTGCACAGAAAACAGTCGCACCCAGTGACAGAATAAGGTTCGGTATTATCGGGATTGGTATGCAGGGTTCCGGGTTGCTTTCGGGAGCAGTTACTCTGCCAGGAGTTGAATGTGTGGCTGCTGCTGATCTTTATGATGGCAGGCATACACTCGCTAAAGAAATTACAGGCAATCCTAATTTATACACTACCCGTAAATACCAGGAGTTGCTTGACCGTAAGGATATTGATTGCATCATAGCCGCGGTACCCGATTTCTGGCACAGGAAAGTGGTTGTTGATGCATGTAATGCCGGCAAGGATATCTACTGTGAGAAACCAATGTCACACACTATTCCCGACGGTTTTGCCATGGTTGAGGCAGCTCAGAAAAACAATCGTATAGTACAGATCGGCTCTCAGAGGGTAAGCTCAAACCTATGTGAGAAAGCACGGGAATTATACAGCAACGGATCAATTGGTGATGTGGAACAGGTAGAAATAACCCTGGGACGAAATGATCCTACCGGGGCATGGGAATATCCGCCCCCGACAGATCTCTCTCCTGCTACACTTGACTGGGATACCTGGTTGTATGATGCTCCCAAGATCCCGTTCAATAAGGAACATTTTTCAAGGTGGCGTTGCTGGAAAGAGTATGGAACAGGCGTGGGCGGTGATCTGATGGTACATCTTGTCAGTGGTATGATGTTTACCCTGGGATGGAATGAGGCACCCAGGTCTGCAACTGCTCTGGGTGGAATATTCCGCTGGAAAGACGGAAGAAATATGCCCGATTTGCATGTCGTTCTTTTTGATTACCATGGTATACCTGTATATTGCAGGCTGGGCCTGGGAACAGAAACTCCTGAACTCGCCCGTTTCATGGGACCTAAAGGAATTATTGATGCTGGAGAATTCAATCTCAGATATGCGCCACAACCAGGAATCGACCTTGCTCCAAGTTATTATGCAACGGGTTTCCCACACCAGATGCGTGCGGAATATGAAAGCAAATGGTATACTGAGCACGCCCCAAAACTAGGCAAGGAACCTATTTATGATGAGGTCAGCTATCGTGGTCACGACTGGGATGATATGAACCCGCATATGTGGAATTTCTTCCAGGCAGTAAAATCACGCAAACCGGTAGTTGAGGACGCAGTTTTCGGAAATCATGCGGCTATCGCCTGTCATATGGCAAACGAGGCTTATTTCCGTCAGAAAACCGTATACTGGGACGAAGCCACACATTCGATCAAAAGCTAGTTCTGCTGAAGTATCGTCATCCTGACGAACGAAATACAGGAGGTTGTCATGAAAGTCAGTTTTGACTTTCTCAGGCAACCTCCTTTTTATTTGATGAACCGGATCCGCTTATATAAGGAATAATAGGGATTAAACAGCAGGTTTGAAGTCAGGAGTAGTCTGAGAATAGGGCTGTTCCCTGTTAAACAGTTTTATGGTATCATCCTGTATCAGTACCCAGATTGAGTAAACACCCGTGGCTGTTCCAAAAGGAATATTTATACATCCGATTGCTGAAACAACTATTACAAGGTATCTTGCCCAGGGTTTGTACATGAGAATGCCGACCCCACCCACCAATCCGACTGTGGAAAGAAAACCGATAACCAGAGGAAGGCTTACTGATAAAAACCTGAGTACAATTTGTCCGGCATCATCATCTCCTGTAAAAGCCCTGGCGAATGTGAGTGAGACAAAAATGGCAACTGCTGCCATCAATCCGAGTATCGAGAAACCTATCTGAAAAGCTCCGACTACTGTTACATGTTTTTTCATCCTTGAATTTTCCATGTCGAAAATTATTTTAATTATTATTTTTCATTCCTGTATAAACGACATGGATTTTTTCGGAATGATGCTTATTTGTCCAATAATTTTTCATCAGCGACACAGCACAATATTATTTACACTACGAGAGTTATTCTTGTACTGTTAAACTCAGGATAAAATGGGAAAAATCAGCTTTCGTCCATCATTTCTTCAGGTTATATATCTGATAATCTATGTATTACTGTTTTCATTCATTGTTTACATCCCTACACTTATCAGCGGACCTGTACACATAACTGAAAAATTCATCGTCGCAGAGGAGATAATGGAGGGATCGCTTATGGCTGTCCTTTTTCTGATAAATATTTTTATTTTGAATCTATACAGAAAGGAAGCGGCTCATCAGAAGGAGGTAATTGCAAAGATCAATCAGGATAAGAAGCTGGCATTGGATAAATTAAATGATTCCTTTAAATACATCGGACAGTTAAACGTTCAGATTCAGGAAATCAAAGCAATTTTTAATAATAAGTTAAGATTGCCTGAAACAAAAAATGATATAAAGAAGACCTTTTTGTTCCTGAGCGAAAGGGTTTTCGGTATTGTGAATACAAATTGGGTTTTATTCAGAATTATAAACTGCAAAACCGGGCAGACTTTAAGCGAACAGTTTGAAACCAGAAACGGATTCATTTCAAACTATCCTCATATAGGTAATAAAATGATAGTGGAGGCACAGTCGTGCCCGCCATTTACATCTGTAATCACCCTTCCGCAGAACATGAACATCGTTGCATGTTGTATCCTGCCTGTTAAAGAAATCAATAATGATGAACGATTATTTATTCAGGCAATCACAAATGAAATTACAAAGATGTTTGTCATATTCAGCAATTCATATCGTAAAGATCGATTTGAATTTTCAGAGCCTGATATGGGCACGTCAAGTTCAGAGGTCTGATATTCAGTATATTTAATTTGCTCCTTTTTTAATTTACCAGATAGTTTTATGTGAAGGCTGAGAGTTTTTAAGAACTCCTGGCCTTTTATTGTGTTAAGCCTTCTGTTGAACATTCATTTTATTAATTTAGTAGTTCGGTAATATTCTCCTGATGAAACCAATATTTAAATAAACCATATATGAAAAAGCCAATGAATAGTTTTTTACTGCTGGCATCTGTTATTCTTGCCGGCTGTACTTTGAGTCTCTCTGCGCAGGAACCGGTAGTGAAAACTGAAAACGGACGCGTATCGGGTTACAAATCAGGAGACATTAACATTTTCAAGGGAATTCCTTTTGCAGCGCCACCGGTAAGCGACCTTCGCTGGAAAGCGCCAAAACCGGTTAAAAGCTGGAAGGGCGTCCTTAAATGCGATAAATTTTCAGCAAGTCCAATGCAGAATAAACCTGTACCATTTATGATGTGGACGGCAGAATTTATTACTCCTCCCGAAAAGCTCAGTGAAGACTGTCTGTATCTTAATGTATGGACGCCTGCAAAATCAGGAAAGGGAAAACTGCCGGTATTTGTATGGATCTATGGGGGAGGTTTTTCTTCAGGATCTGCAGCGTGCGCTGTTTATGACGGGGAGGAAATGGCTAAAAAAGGAATTGTATTTGTAAGCTTTAATTACAGGGTTGGTGTTCTGGGCTTCCTGGCTCATCCGGCACTGAGCAGCGAATCGGGAAATAAGGTCTCAGGCAATTACGGCCTTCTTGATCAGGTAGAAGCCCTGAAATGGATTTCTAAAAATATTGAAGCTTTCGGAGGCGATCCCGGTAAGGTTACTATAGCCGGACAATCAGCCGGATCGATGAGTGTTTGTGCTCTCGTGGCTTCTCCTCTCACCAAAGGTCTTTTCCGAGGAGCCATCGCTCAAAGCGGCGGGATCCTTTCAGGTTTTATGAACAATAGTTTGCAGGATGCGGAGAAGGCGGGGCAGACATATATGGAAATACTGAAAGTAAAGGATATATCAGAACTAAGGAAAAAATCAGCTGAGGAACTCTTTGCCGCCGGAGGTAATTTCAGACCGGTTTATGATGGATATGTTATACCGGAAGATGTGATGGCTACATTCAAAGCCGGAAATTTTAACAATGTAAATATGATGAGCGGCTGGGTTATGGGTGACGGGTCATTGATGGGAGAACAGAAAATGACACCTGATAAATACAAGCAGCAGGCAGTTGAAAAGTACGGCGACAAAGCAGAAGCATTTCTCAAGCTTTTTCCTGGAAATACCGATGAAGAGGTAGCCGCTTCTCTTAAACAGCTTGGCCTTCTTTCATTCGCCGCCATGCCAGCATATCTTACTGCCGGATTCAATAAAAACAAAACATATATTTACCAGTTCAGCCATGTGCCTGTTGATAAACCAGGTTTTCCGAATTATGGAGCATTTCATACCTCTGAGGTTCCATTTGCACTTCATACCCTTCACATGTGGGATCGTCCATGGCGTGAAGCGGATTATTCAGTAGAGAAAGCAATGAATGGCTATTGGGTTAATTTTGTTAAGACAGGAAATCCAAACGGAGAGGGCATGCCTGAGTGGTCAACCTATGATAAAGTCGCCGGTAGTATTATGGAAATAGGAGATCAGCAGACTTTGACCCCGGGGCTTTATAAAAAGCAATTTGAATTTCTGGGAGGAATCGTTCCTGCAAGGAAATAATCATCGACTTTTTTGACATCGGTCCGCCAGTCGACAAACATATTATCTGCCGCCAGGACAAGATGTTCATTCACATATACATCGGCATAGGTGTCGAGCCCCTTGAAATTCAGTTCAAGATTCTGCTTCCCGGAAGTTGATTTGTCAACAAAAAATTCTGTAGCATACTCCCATGAATATTTATCAATCCGTTGAAGCTTCTTTTCATTTTGACGTTAGAAAGGATCAGGAATCAGCTGGTTCGCTATAAGATCGGTATGCACACATCCCGGGACAGTGGCATTATACCACATATTATTTTCCGAATTTATGCATCTTCCAGCTGCTTTTTATCTCTGTGACAGTGCGTCCGGAAGATTGGCCGAATGCCGTGAAACATGTCAGGCCAAACAGCCAGGCGATAAGGAGTAATTTATTTTTCATGAAATTTGGTTTGATAGTTATAAAGTCAAGTTTTTGTATTAATATTCAATTATCAGATTATCAGTTTGGTTTTTGTACCGACCGGTTGATACAAATGTGCGCTGATGGTTAACTTGTATAGCTTTCCGTTTTAGATCAAGGAGATTCTGAGCGGAACGGAGTGAAACGAAGAATCTCATGTTAATCTCATATATTTCCGATAAAGTTTCTATTAATCCTTAATAATGAGCTTCTCAACCCTTCAGACTTTTATAAAAATTATCCCAGAATTCCTTATAGTTATTGCTTAATGATGACATAGGGCCGTCTTCCATTATGAGTTGAAGCCCGATACTGTTTCCGGTATAAATGAATATTCTGGCTATCTGTTCATCCGACATATTGGATTTTATTTCGCCCGACTCACGTGCTCTGGATATTGCACAGGTCCAGTAATTTACCTCTTTATCCCTTGCCGCTTTCATGCTGACTCGGAATTCAGGCAAAATCCTTAATGCATCAAAAACAGGATAAAAGTAATTTGCACTCAATGCATTGTTATCCCCGATTTTTGCTTTATCATAAGTAAACTGACTGACTGCCCTTCCAAGGTCCTTTAGATGATCGGTGTAAAACTCCTTCAGTGAATTTCTTGAGTAATTTTCAAATTTATACATAACCATGTACGTAAAGTAGGTTTCAATGATTTCCTGAAACAACTTCTCCTTGCTTTTAAAGTAATAGTAAAAAGCACCTTTCGATAATCCTGTCTTGCTGAGTATTTCACTCAATGTTACATCTTTAAAGCTTTTCTTCAGAAACAGCTTTAAAGATTCCTTCATTATATGTGTTTTTGTATCCAAATTTACAGACCGTTTGGTTTGTAAAAATATAATTTATTCTTTTCAAAACAAACATTCGAGAATTTTTCCGAAAATTCAGAAAGAGATAATGTTACAGGTTAGTCAGACAAAGAGTTATGCTAAACAAGTTAAATTTTATACATTTATCGTTCATTTATTTAACTGGATCAGGATGAAAAAAAGGGCTATAATTCTCGTTTTATTTGTTTTTACAGGGTTCTCACTTGTGGCAGGACAGGCTACCGGCAGTCTTACCGGTGAGCAGAAAAACTGGCTTGGAAAAGCAAACAGGCATGAAAAAAACGGATGGATTTACCTTCATATTGAAGGAAAACCCGAAGAACGGGGTTTTCAGCATGGATATCTGCTGGCAAAAGAGATAAAGGAAGCAATCAGGCAAACTGCTGAGGTATGGCATTACCAGACGGCTATGTCGTGGCAATGGATGGTCAGCAAAAGTGCAGAACTGTTCAATTCAGGAATTGATGCTGAGAATATGGCAGAGATGGAAGGAATTGTTGAGGGGATGAAAGCTGCAGGTGTCTCATCAACCCGGAATGAAATTGTTGCTTATAATGCTTCGACCGAATTTACAGAATACTGGTGGCCGCTTGTAAAGGATTCATTGTCATCGGATTCACCCGAACCCAAAAAGGAATCATGCAGTTCATTTATTGCAACAGGCAGCATGACAGCTGACGGTAAAATTGTGCTGGGACATAATACCATGAGTTCATTTTATTATCCTTCATGTAATGTAATCCTTGATATACTTCCTGAAAAAGGGTACCGTATACTTATGCAGTCGGTAGCCGGATTAATTCATAGTGAAACCGACTTCTTTATAACCAGTGCCGGTCTGGTAGGGTCTGAAACAACTATCGGAGGGTTCTTTCCTTTTGACAAGAAAGGGATCCCTGAATTTGTCAGAATGCGGCGCGCAACGCAATATGCTTCGACAATTGATGAGTGGTGTGCTATAATGAAGGAAGGTAATAATGGCGGTTATGCTAACGCCTGGCTGATTGGAGATATTAATACAAATGAGATTGCCAGGCTTGAGCTCGGGCTGAAATATATAGGATTTGAAAGGAAGAAAGACGGGTATTTCACCGGATCAAATGTCGCGGAGAACCTTAATATCCTTCGTTTTGAAACAAAAAGCTCTGAGCAGGATATCAAGATTTCATCGGTGGCCCGCAGGGTTCGGTGGAAACAGCTTATGAAAGAGAATGCCGGAAAGATTACACTCGAACTGGGAAAGGCGATGGAGGCTGATCACTATGATACGTATCTTAATACTACAACACCTGATATGAGAACTTTGTGCTCACATCCTGATCTCGACCCTGATCCTTATGGAGTGGATATACCTTATTCTCCATGGGGAACACTCGACGGCAAAGTAGTAGATTCAAAAATGGCAAAACAGATGTCATTCGCTGCCCGCTGGGGTTCGGCATGCGGAACCCCCTTCAGCGCGAAGGAATTCCTTGAAAAGCATCAGCAATATGACTGGATGACCGGACTGATATATGACAGGCCGACTCAACCCTGGACAGTTTTTAAATCAGGCGAAGAAAAATAGAGTGTCTTTTCTGTGTTCTGAAAAACTTAATGGCAAAAGAGTGTCAATCACTTTGGCATACCAAATCTTGAGCTTCAGGTATCATTATCAGGTTCATAGGAATGTCAAGGGCCAATGAAATATTTTCACCAAGCGACAGAATATCTTCATCATCCTCATCATAATACCAGTTAAAGACAACTTTTTTATTATTTAACTGAAGTTTTGAGATTTTCCTCAGAATAGTATTGAATACCAATGAATTGACGCTATTGAAGTATTCAAAATATATTTCCACATTAGTTGTTTCGGCAGGATCATCCAGGTATTCGTCAAGCCAGCTGTTTATCTGCCTGAATATATCTTCCGAATTTGTGTTCAATGCCCTTCCTCTAATAGTAATTATTCCTTCCGGATCAAGTACTACTTTCGGAGTACTCTCGGTAGGTGTAATTCTTTTCCCCGCTAACCACATAAGTCAGTTACAATAATTTAAAATTAAAACTAGACATGCAAAAATCCCTCGCTCCCGGTGTGATCTGAGTACACTTTGTTCTTGATTTGCATCAGCACCTGAGTTTCCTGACTGTTTATACGATAAGAAACAGGTTAGGATACATCAGATAGATGGGGTTTTGATGACTGGACTATGAAGGGCGGCAGACAGATGGAAAACTTTGATTAAACCTTATTTCAGGTTAAAGATCTTTTAGCCTTCTGGTCACATTAACAAGGTTTGTCTCATTATAAAAAGCCTTAATAAGATCGCCATCCTTATTATATAGAGCTATAAAGGGGAAACGCTGAATTTTATAATATCCTCTGAGAAAAAAAGTATTCCCTTCAGTTCCCACAAAAATATTCGGATAGATATTTAATTTATATTTCGAAATAAAATCAGGTAAAGTATTGACCGGCAAATAGGTAACCATTGCCACTGAAGCTTTCCAGTACTCCTCTATTTTTCTGACCAGTTCCTCTGTCAGTTTCTGGCATTCTTCGCAGTCGGGAGAAAAATAGATGATTACAATTGGTTTCCCGATTGGCAGTTCCTGTGCTTTGAAAAGCCGTCCATCAGCGCGCAGCATCTGAAATGGAGGAAGTTTTCCGGTCTGAGAAAAAGAATCAGATGAAATCAAAATTAAGATGGCTGATATCAGACAGAAAGCAATATTGCACTTCTTCATTCTAACGATTTTAAATTTTTCATAAAATTAACTATTCATGAGAAGCAAAGTTAATGAAGTTTGATTTTTTGTCAGTTATCTTTGCCTCCATGAAATTTACTAAATAACAAGATCAATTATGTTAGACTTTTTAAAGGGGATTTTTGGCAGGAAGGTGGATTGCAGGAGTTGATCCAGAATGGTACTGTAATTGTTGACGTCCGGACGAAGGGAGAGTATCAGGGGGGACATATTAAAAATTCAGTCAATATTCCGCTGGATAAGCTGACTCAGAATCTCAAAAAACTTGATAAGAATAAACCAGTTATTACATGTTGTGCTTCAGGCATGAGAATCGCCTCAGCAAAAAGCATCCTGAAATCAAATGGATTCATCGAGGTGCACAATGGAGGAGCCTGGACGAGTCTGAGAAAATATAAAGCGTTAAAAGAACGTATGATAAGTGACGCATTAACCGCCCATCCGACATCGGGATTCATGGGTTAATGACTTTTTATCTTTTTTATCACGAGGGATATCTTGTTCCCGAGAGAAATCTGATGCCTGTCTTTCCGTATGTAATTATTCCACACAAGAATTGAAGATGTAAAGATTAAAACGGTCGCTATAGCAACCCTGACGAGATAAGGCGCAATATTGATTATACTCTTTATTCTTGAATTAAGCTTTGATAAAAATGTATCCAAATGGCTGTCGTTCGGAGAATAGACTCCAAATTTATCCTTATTTTCACGGATGAATTTTTCAATACTATTCTCGGTGAACGTGGTCATATCAGTTTTAGATAAAGACTGGCGGAAATCAGAAATGATGCATTGAAGATTTATTGATAAAAAACACTTTTTCGGGATCCTGATTTCATTTTTAAAAGTAAATTCAACAAAACATAATTACCATTGCAGGTACATATTAACAGCTTAATATTTAACGAGATGGATTCACAAAATACAGAGGTAAAAACTTCCTCACGGCTGATTGCGCTTGATGCATTCAGGGGATTGACAATTGCCGCCATGATTTTAGTGAATTTCCCGGGCAATGGCGATGCTGTTTATGCTCCTCTCGAACATGCAGCATGGAACGGTATCACTCCCACTGATTTAATTTTCCCGTTTTTTCTTTTTATTGTTGGTGTGGCAATAGCTTTCTCATATACAAAGCGTCTGGAAACAGGGCTTCCTATGGGCAGGGTTTATGGCAAGCTGATTTTCAGGGCTTTGAAAATATTTATGCTTGGACTGTTGTTGAATTTTTTGTCTTCCCTGAATTTTCATGATCTGAGGATCGCAGGAGTGCTGGCAAGGATCGCAGTTGTGTTCCTTGTATGCGGTTTTTTGTTTTTAAAAACCTCATGGAAAACACAGGCAATAGTAGGGGCTATACTGCTCATCGGCTACTGGCTGGCTATGACTCTGATTCCAACCCCAACATTCGGAAAAGTGATGCTTGAGCCGGGCAAAAATCTTGCTGCCTGGTTCGACAGCAAGTATCTTCCTGGTAAGATGTGGCAGGGATCATGGGATCCGGAAGGTCTTTTAAGTACAATTCCCGCTTTCTCAACTGCTATAGCAGGCATGCTTACCGGAACATTCCTGTTGTCAAAAAAAAGCTGGGAACAAAAAGTGATCTGGCTCTTTGCAGCCGGATTCGTACTGACAATTCTGGGATCAGTGTGGAGCTGGACTTTTCCATTGAATAAAAACCTGTGGACCAGTTCATTTGTATTGTTTACTGCTGGCTTAGCGCTGATGACATTGGCTTCCATGATCTTCCTGGTAGATGTTCTCGGATATAAGAAATGGACAAAGTTCGCTGTTATATACGGATCCAATGCAATTACAATTTATGTTCTGGCAGATTTTCTCTATATCTTATTCTATGTATTCAGGATCGGAGGAGCCAGCCTCAATATGCACTTCTTCAATCTCTTTTCCGCATCAGCCGGTCTGGCGCCGAAATTTGTAAGTATGCTGTATGCACTCATGTTTGTCGGGATCAATTTTATACCTGCATATATCCTGTACAGGAAAAAGATCTTCATCAAATTATAGAAAAGATCTTGATTCGTGTTTGGACCCCGGGTAAGTTTGCGGTTTTTCAACTGAAGAAATGTCATCTGTAAGGTACCTGATCTCGCCTTCTTCATTCACTTCCAGGAATAATCTTTTAGATCCTTTGTAAGTCGTCATGTAAATTATTCCAGGAAGGATTAATAGCATGTAAAGAAATACAAGCAGACAGCCATTTGGCTGTTTTTCCTTAATTAAACGGCAGGTTGTATCAGTTCTTCCCATTACTCTCCACTCGTCTGCCACATAATTGCGGATTTCCTTATCGAGAATTTCTTTCCTCTGCTCAGGTGTTTTCATAGATACAAGTTCAGATCAAAATACAATAAACGGTTTATCCGGCGGGGGGTCGGGAATCACCATAAAATGACACGACATCCTTATCATAACGGGACAGCTGGATTTTTTCAAATATATAAATTAATAGCAAACAATAAAATAAACAATAAAAACGCCCCACCTGTTTATGATTCAGGATCTGATAATCTTCTGACCAGACAATTCATAATTACTTGTGCAAAAATTTTATAAAGGCAGATATTGAAAGATCCTGCTGAATAAACGGTTCATTTTCTGTTCCATTCTGATGAAACGCTCCTTAATTTATGAGGATTTGTTTACTTTTAGTTCACTTTTGAGCAGGTTAATAAGCTAAACAGACAAAATATGAAAAAATTAACCGGACTTATGATCTTGATTGTTTTCCTGGTATCGTGTACAGGAAACACAAAGACAGTGACAACTTCTGACAAATCATTGCAGGTCAGGGGAACCTGGAAGCTGCTTACCGGCACCATTATTAACAATGGAAAAACCACAGTTACACATTACACGGAGAATCTGTCTTTCATCAAGGTCATCAACGATACTCATTTTGCGTTTTTACAGCACGATCTTACAAAAGGAAAGGATTCGCTTGCATCATTCAGCGCCGGTGGCGGCCGTTACTCTCTGAAGGACAGTACATATACAGAACATCTAGAGTATTGCAGCGCTCGCGAGTGGGAAGGTAACGAGTTTAGCTTCACTATAACAGTTAAAAATGATACCCTCATTCAGAAGGGGATTGAAAAAGTTGAGAGCGCTGGTGTGAACCAGATAAATATTGAAAAGTATATCAGGTTGAAAAACTAGTTGTCTGAACTGAAGAGGCTGATCACAGCCTCATGCACTGGCATATACGATGTCTCTGGCTGAGATACATAATAAAGTATCTTTCAGTGCGTTTACTATTTGCACTTTGTATTAATTCATTTAAAGTTTTTCGAGATGAAAAAGTTTAAAAAGATCTTCAAAACCGGAACCTTTATCATCCTTTTTTCAGCGTTGTACCTTACAGGTATGAATGCTCAATCAACAAAACCAGGAACGCAGACAAAACAAATTCCTGTAAAATCAAATCAGACAAAGTCAAAAACAACTCCGGCAAATTCCAAGACAGCAAAACCAGGAACGGTGCCAGCAGCAAATAAGAAGATTATAAATCCTGATGCAGTTGCAATCGGATCACAAATGTGGGCAAAATCTAACCTGAATGTAAGCACATTCAGAAATGGGGATACAATACCAGAGGTAAAAACCAACAAGGAATGGGTAGCGGCTGGTGAATCCGGCAAACCAGCATGGAGTTATTATAATAATGACCCTGTGATAGGTAAAAAGTATGGGAAACTATACAATTGGTTTGCTGTTAATGATCCCAGGGGGCTGGCTCCTGAAGGATGGACTCTTCCGACAGATGAAGACTGGGCAAAACTTACTTTTACATTGGGAGGTCAGAATGCAGCAGGTGTAAAGATAAAAAGCACAACTGGCTGGAATGAAGGAGAAAACGGGACAAATGAATCGGGATTCAATGCTTTTCCTGCAGGCTACAGGGTTGAAAATGGCGCCTTTATGAATATAGGAACTACAGGTATCTGGTGGAGTTCCACTGAAACAAAAACCATCAGCGCATTTGACAGGTTCGTTGTGCTGGGCGGAACTTTACGGGGCAGCAGCAGTCCTAAACAGAGAGGGGAATCGGTAAGGTGCCTCCTGAAAGCTAATAAATAAAGACTTTCAATTTTCTGTTTTATTAAACAATGTCTCATAAATGTTGTTTGTCTGTTAAATAGTTAATTATAATTAACAGAGGACAATCATTTAATTCCTGTAGGGTATCATGAAAAAACATTTTTATTTTATTGCTGCCATCATAGTTATGGCCGCTTCAGCTTTTACTGCTTTTCAGTCTTCTGGTTGGAAAATTGGCAGTGACTATTCAGTTAAGTTTGATGGTGGTGATCCGTCAGGCGAATTCAAAGGCCTTAAGGGGACTATTAATTTTGATGCAGGAAACCTGGCGGCTTCTAACTTCGATGTATCAATTGATGTGGCAACCATCAATACCGGTAATGGAATGAAAAACACACATGCTGTAAGTGATAAATGGCTCGACGCTGCCAAATATCCTGTCATTAATTTCACCTCAAAATCCATTGCCAAAACAACTGCAGGATATGAAGCAAAAGGAACCCTCGACATGCATGGGGTACAGAAGGAAATAACTCTTCCTTTCACTTTTGAGAACAATGTTTTTAAAGGAGGATTTGAAGTTAACCGCATGGATTATATGATTAACACTGCGGAGCCTAATCATGGAGGATCAGTCTTTAAAATTGATATTACCGTGCCGGTTAAAAAATAAGCATGTTTAAAAAATTCTTTTTGCAGGCTCTGGTCTCTGGAATATTGGCTGCTCTGGCAGCCAATATTTATGACCGGATATATTTTTTTGCCACAGAAGCCGACTTTTCCCGAATACTAGGAGTTGTCCGGATCATTAGCCTCAGTTTTCTGTTTTGTTTTGCAGCCGCTTTCCTAAACTGGTTTTTAGTATTAAAGTTGAAAAGGAAGGGAGAGGTGATATTTAATTTCCTGTTCTCAGTAGCATCATTTGCATTAATAATAATACCGATTTCGGCATCATTGCCCCTCGATATAAAGTTTCCTGAACTTTTTCCCGGTCTTTCAGTGCCGATGGTCTTTTTCCCGGCAATCTCGTGGTATACCGTTGCACCATTATTCCGGTAATATCCTGAGGAGAGTATAGGATGAAACTGACCCGTCAATTACTTGTACCCGGGTCAGAAATACTATTTTGTTCCGTTCCCGCAGGGCATGTATTTTCTGAAAAGCCTGATTTTGAATTCCCCGTCGGTTACAGGTAATATTTTTCCTGATTGCGATGTCAGAAGACCAGAAAAGGTCCCTGTAACAACATCGTCAGTCATATCAGTAATAATAAGGCCTTTACCATAAAAATCATCAATCGAATAGTGCCCGGGGGAAGTACTGTTCCAGTCTGAGAAAGGGTAGAACTGAATCTCTGCATATTTCCCGTATTCTGTTGGTATCGGCTGAGTCATAGGAATAGAATCAAGCGGAATACCCATGATAAAAATGGCGAGAACAAATGAAGTATCGCTTCTGATGAGATTAATCTGATTAAATGATGTGTTGCAGGCGCCATAAAAATAGCAGTTTGAAAAACTGTCTATAGGCTGGACTTTTTCTATATGCTGAGCAAAGGTCCTGTAATAATCCCCAAAGTAACCACGAATGCAGCCAAGTGCCACAGGTGACGCAGGCTTCGGATCCTTCTTATGAACCGGCAATGGAACCGAAGTTGTATCAACAGTCATTTTATCACATGCATAAAGAAGCATGAACGATAGAATCATGAATATTTTAGATATTACTTTGATGACTTTCATAACTTTGACATTTGACTCACTAAGTTCGGAAAAAAACACACACGACAGTGAATGTGAATGATTTATTTGCTTTGAATTTGGCATCCGCACTCATTCGTTTGTGAAATATTTAATTGCATGCTCAGAATCGTAAAACATATTGCAACATTTCAGGGCCGGGGACGTCTTTCTGAAGAATGTATTTTCAGAACTAATTTAATTCTAATATTAACCTGCCTCCGTATCAGGGAGAATTAAAAACTTATCTAAATGAAATCAAAAAGGATCCATTTCTGGTTTATGAGCCTGTTGCTTATTTTTTCGTTTTCACTACCTGGCAAAAGCCAGGATAAAAAAGCAGAGTTGATCAAAGGTGTGCCTGTATCAGTGTTATTGAAGGCTGGGGGAAAGCACAGTTATACCGTTAAAATGGACGCTGGTATGTTCGCATATTTCATTCTTATGCAGGATGGTGTTGATGCCGTGATTACCACTTTAGATCCTGACGGGAAATTGATACGCAGGTTCGACAGTCCAAACGGAAGAAAAGGTCCTGAACCGGTTATCTTATTCTCTGATAAAAAGGGGAGTTATGTACTTGAAGTAGCAGCTCTCGAGGAAAAAGGACATCAGGGCAATTACACACTGAACTGGGAAAAGATGGAACCCAGGGGAGCTAATCCTCTGAAGCAGATTGATCAGCTTTTCACAGCATGGAATTCGCCGGATGAACCAGGAGCAGCCGTAGCTGTAGAAAAGGATGGCAAAATAATATTTGAGAAGGGATACGGCAGCGCTGAATTGGAATATAATGTTCCAATCACTCCGCAGACAATTTTTCATATTGCTTCACTTTCAAAGCAATTTACATGCTTCTCGATACTGCTTCTTGAAAAAGAAGGCAAGCTTTCAATTAGTGATGATATAAGAAAATATATTCCCGAGGTTCCTGATTTCGGGAAAGTTATTACACTTAACATGCTAATGCATCATATCAGCGGGCTAAGGGACCAGTGGGAATTGCTAGCGATGGCGGGTTGGAGACTCGATGATATCATAACGAAAGACCAGATACTCCGGCTTGTGAGCCGGCAGAAAGAATTGAATTTCACTCCGGGTGATGAGTATATGTATTGTAATACTGGCTTCACCCTGTTGGCTGAGGTTGTAGCCAGAGTGTCAGGACAATCATTTCCCGAGTTCACCAGGACTCACATCTTCGAACCGCTCAAGATGAAAAATACGCTCTTTTATGACAATTGTGAAAAAATAGTAAAGAACAGGGCTTATTCCTTTTATGCCGACAGTACAGGTTATAAGAAAAGCATTCTGAGCTACTCAACTGTTGGGGCAACAAGCCTGTTTACCACTGTTGAAGACCTTTGTAAATGGTCGGCCAACTTCGAGAACCCTGTTATTGGAGGTAATGATATAATCAACAGAATGAATATCCGGGGTATTCTGAATAAAGGAGATACAATATCATATGCGATGGGACAGGATTTATCAAAATATAAAGGTCTGAAGATAGCTGCACATAGCGGTGCAGATGCCGGATACCGTACTTTTCTTGTGAGATTCCCTGATCAGAAATTTTCAGTGAATGTACTGAGTAACCTGGCTTCATTTGACCCGGGAAATATGGCTTTTCAAATTGCGGATATTTATCTGAAGGATAAGGAGATAGTTGATGCACCTAATAAGCCGGCTGCAGAAAACAAGCCAACCGTAGAAGCCAAAGATGTAAAGGTTAATCACGATCTGCTGATCTCATATTGTGGCCAGTATGAATTACAGCCTGGCAATATTGCAACAATCTCTCTTGAAAATGAGACTTTGTATGCCTCTGCTCCGGGACTTGAGAAAACACCAATGACTACTGTTTCTGAAAATGAATTTGATGTTAAAGTGGTTTCCGCAAGAGTGACATTTCTAAAAGGGGAGTCGGGTAAGATCAGTAAGATGAAAGTAAATATGAATGGAGATGAGGTCATGGCAGAGCGTCTTCCTGATTTCGATCCATTGAAGGTCAACCTGACAGAGTTGGAAGGTAACTATTACAGCACCGAATTAAGCACAACATATTACCTGGTTGTGGAATCGGGAAAGCTTATTGCAAGGCACTTCCGTACAGGAGATGTTATGCTTACACCAACAAAACCCGATCAGTTTTCAGGCAATCAATGGTATTTCGGATCAGTTGAAATTGTAAGAAATCAATCAGGAAAAGTCACCGGACTAAAAGTCACCGGCGGGCGCACCCGAAATATGAAATTTGACAAGATTTATTTATAAAAATGGTTGTGTCAGGATAATCACGAATTGATTTGCTGCTGATATAAAATCTCACATAAGACTGTTGTCATCCCGAATTATTCCACAACCTGATCCTTTATTATATTGCAGGAGCTTTCTTTGTGGAAGAATAAGGGATCTCCAAGGGCTTAAAAAATATTATTGTCAAGGGAAAATCCATATTTACCGCAATAAACCGCAACAAGTCCTGTTTATTATTGTTAAGAACAGTTGACAGTGGTAGTCTATATTCGCCGATCTGCTGAAGACCGGACATTCAGATTAAAAAATTGCCTAATTTTGAGAAACAACCTGATATGGTTCTTTATTTAAGCTCTCATGAAGATTTTAATTATTGAGGATGAACCCGAATTACTTGATTCAATATCTTCTTTTCTCATAAGCGAGGGTTATCTGTGTGAGCAGGCTTCGTCATTCGATGCTGCAATGGATAAGATTTCTTTGTATGAATACGATATCCTTGTTGTTGATCTGAATTTGCCCGACGGAAACGGCCTCGACATTGTCAAAACTCTGAAAGAATCTGATTTTAAGGGAGGGATAATAATAATCTCAGCCCGCAATGCGCTTGATGACCGGATCACCGGCCTGAATGTAGGGGCCGATGATTATCTTATAAAGCCATTTCACTTGCCCGAACTGAATGCCAGGATAAAATCGCTTGCCCGACGTATCCTTTATAAGGGGACGAATATTATCTGCATGAAAGAGATGAAAATTGATACAGAAAAACGTGAACTTTCCATAAGTAATGAATTGGTGGAGCTGACCAAGAAGGAATTCGATCTGCTTATGTTCCTTATCATTAATAAGGATAAAGCCTTATCAAAGGAATCAATTGCCGAGCATCTCTGGGGAGATTATATTGATTCAGCTGATTCATATGATTTTGTTTATGCTCACATTAAGAATCTCCGCAGGAAACTGGCTGAAAAAGGAGCAGGGGATTATCTTCAGAATGTATATGGGGTAGGTTATAAATTCACGGAAAAATGAGATTACTGACAAAGACCACATTGTTTTTTATCACTATCTCTCTCTTTGTGATATTCACAGGCGGGATATTATTCTATTTTTCATTCCGGTATATCATGAACCGTCAGGTTCAGCGTGAACTTGTTTCAGAAATGCATCAGATAATTATGCATCCGCGTGAGGAAAACATCTATATTACAGATTCTTCCCAGTATTATCTTCCTGTTCACTATAGTATAAAACCTATCCGAAGTGTGACTAATCCCGGAGTAGTTTTCAAAGATACAATGCTGATTGAAACGCTCAGCGGTGAATACCAGCCCTACTGCGAACTCAGTATCGAGACAAAGATGAATGGGAATCCTGTACGTATATCAATTTCCAAATCACTCATATTTTCTGATGAACTTATAAAGTACATACTTCTTGTTACATTATTCCTTTCACTTGTACTCCTTATTGGCATAATATTCCTGAACAAGTACTTTGTTAACAGATTATGGGGGAATTTTTTAACCACTGTGGATGTAATCAAAGACTACAGAATTTCAGAATCTGATCATATTGAACTTCCGGAATCAGAAGTAATCGAGTTTCAGCTGCTTAATGAGGGCTTCGAAAAAATGCATAAGCGCATAAGACACGACTACCTGAATCTTAAGGAATTTATCGAGAATATTTCGCATGAGATCCAGAATCCACTGGCTATTATTAAATCGAAGATCGATCTGCTCCAGCAGGATAACAGGCTTGAGAAATCCCAGACTGAGCTTGTCCAGTCGATCCAGGGAAGCGCTATCAGATTATCCAACCTTAATAAATCTTTGATCCTGCTTTCGAAAATTGATAATAACCAGTTCCCGGTAAGAGAAAAAGTGGATATCGCAAAATCTCTTGACCAGCATATCGAAAATTATGAAGACATTCTGCTTACAAAGAATATTACCCTTGCACGCGAATACAATAATGCTTTGATAGTGCAGGGAGATCCGGGTCTGATCAGCATTATGCTCCTTAACATTCTGAAGAACTCGATCATTCATAATCTGCAGTCAGGAACCATCGACATAAAAATTCAGGATTCAACACTCACAATAAAAAATACCGGGAAGAAACTTGAAATAAATCAGGATGATATTTTCAAGCGTTTTATCAAATCATCCAGCAGGCCCGATTCACTCGGGCTCGGCCTTGCAATAGTCAAAAAGATCTGCGATTATTACCATTTTGGTATTGAATATAGCTGTAGTGATATATATCATATTGTTACCATCTCAATCGGCTGATACTTTATTCGATTGATTTCGTTAAGGCATTGTAATATAGATGTATAAAGGAATTTTCGTATCAATTTATACTACTATATTACCAGATTTCAGCTCCTGTTCATGACCCGGAAAATCGCCGTTTCAACGCCGAAACAGGCTTTCAGGAATGAAAATTCCAATTTAATTCAGAATCGGCTATCTATATTGGACACCAAACGAAAGATATTCTATGATAGCTATCCTTGGGATCAGTCACCAATCAGCTCCTGTAAGTGTAAGAGAGATTTATGCTTTTGATCAGAATCAAAAAATCAAATTTGCAGAACAGATAAACAC
>Ga0315272_10000062_pt1 | contig 43189 bp, 47 predicted proteins | sample C3_middle_MG_FD_203918 | JGI IMG/M metagenome (GOLD analysis project Ga0315272, IMG submission 203918) | Sediment microbial communities from Yellowstone Lake, YNP, Wyoming, USA - C3_middle | ecosystem: Environmental > Aquatic > Freshwater > Lake > Sediment | place: USA: Wyoming | collected...
GTCACAGGTTCGACTCCTGTCGGGCGCACCATCAAATCAATGGATTGGAATAAACGGCCAACTCCTTTTCCCGAAATTGGCGGCCTTTTCCAACAGGTTGATCCGCACTAAATATCAAATGCAGCAAAACATTTCGGATCGTCTTACTTGTAAAGCAGATGCGGCAACCAGGTCGAAATCGCGGGGACGTAGGTGATCAACCCGAGGTAGATCAGCATCACGCCCACCCATGGCAGCGTCGCTATCGAAACCTCTGTCAGCCCCATCTTCGCCAAATGGCTGGAGACGAACAGGTTAAGTCCGACCGGAGGATGGATCATGCCAATCTCCATGTTCACTACCATGATAATGCCCAAGTGTATCGGGTCGATCCCCATAGCCTTGGCGATTGGCAAGAACAAGGGCGCAAGGATCAGTACGATCGAAGTCGGCTCCATGAATTGTCCTGCTGCGAGCAGCGCAAGGTTGACCATGAGCAAGAACATCCATGGTTGCAGATGTTGTGCGACGACCCATTGAGACATATCCTGGGGTATCTGTTCAGAGGTCATCAGGAATGAGAATAATATCGCATTGGTGATGATGTACAGCAGCATCGCGCTGGTGTTGGCAGCGCTCAATAGAGTCTTGGGAACTTGCTTCCAGCTCAAATCACCATAGAAGAATTTTGCTGCGATGAAGCCATAAACGGCAGCCACGGCAGCGGCTTCAGTTGGCGTAAAGAGACCACCGTAAATCCCGCCTATCACGATCACCACCAAAAAAATGCCGCCCCACGCGTCACGGAATGAACGCCAGAATTCCTCACTAGTTGGCTTGGGCAGGGTGGGGAAATGTTTTCTTTTCGCCTGGATGTACACCAGTGTCATCATGATCGCGGCCAGCAGGATGCCCGGGATGATGCCCGCGATGAACATCTTTCCAGCGCTTTCGGAAGTAGCCACCGCATAAATTATCATCACGATGGAAGGCGGGATCAGGATGCCCAACGAACCCGAGGAGGTGATCAAGCCCACGCTGAATCGCTTCGGATAACCGGCCTTGACCATCGCGGGCAACATCACGGAGCCGATCGCCATCACAGTGGCCGGACTGGAGCCTGAAATAGTGGCGAAGAAGGCACATGCCAGCACCGCCGCCATCGCCATGCCACCTGGCATCCAACCGACTACATTGTAGGCGAAACGCACGATGCGCGAGGAGATCTTGCCATCGATGAGAAATTGCCCGGAGAGCACGAAGAATGGCACCGCCATAATGGAAAAGCTTTCCAATCCTGTGAACAGGCGCTGCGAGATGATATTGACCGTTTCGAACGAAAATGACGAGAAACCGAGCAAATAAATCAGCACCGTTGTGCCGAGCGCGATGGAAATTGGGGTGCTTGTCAGCAGTAGAATAATCAGGATGCTCAAAATGATGATGGCGGTCATGCAACCACCTCATGTGTCTCTTCCTCACCAAAGCTATGTGAGGGCAAAGTCCCCGTTTTGGCGAAGCTCAGCATTACTTGCAGAAAGCGGTAGAACATCAATCCAGAACCGAACGGGATTGCGAGATAGACGATCCACATCGGCATCTCCAGATCTGGAGACACCTGACCTGTCCCATATATGAAGATGACCCAGCGCGCGCCAAAGAAAGCGATGGAGCCGGTAAAGATCATTCCCAGTGATAGCGCGATCATGATCATCTTGCGGCGTATCGAGGGCCTCACCCAGTTGACCAGGAAGTCCACACCGATATGGATACCAGTACGCACCCCGTATGCGGCGCCAAATTTCGCCATCCAGATAAAAAGATATATGGTGAGCTCCTGCGCCCAATCAATTCCGGAGCCAGTGGCGTAGCGCATCACTACGGCAGTAAAAGTGATGAGCGTTGCTGCCGCCATGAAGCTGGCAATCAGGAATTCCTCAAAGTGATTGAGCAAGCGATTGATCATTGACACCCCCTTTATTATATTTGGGCATTGCTCCAAGTTGTCGACGCAAAGTAACCTGGCATTACAACACCCTGGTAACACAGCAGCTAAATTGCAATTAAGTCGAGCTTATTATTTTTTCTTTACGGCCGCTTGTTCCTTGGCGAATTGTTCGGCGGTGCTGTTGGCGCTCTGGATCAGGTCGGCACCGATCACCGATTCGAATTCCTTGTGAACCGGCAGCAACACTTTTTGCCATTCACTGCGTTCTGCAGGGGTCAATTCATAGATGGTAGTGGTCTTGGCCGCGATAACTTTGGCCAGCGCATCATCATTATCGCGTTGCGCGATATCGCGTTCAAAAGCAGTGGCTTCTTTCATCGCCTGTGTGAGTGCACTGCGTACATCAGCAGGCAAACCTTCCCAGAAAGCCTTGTTCACGACAACCGCATAGCCCAGATAGCCGTGGTTAGACATTGTCATGTGCTTTTGTACTTCGTTCATCTTCTGGGTGTAGAAATTCGATACCGGGTTTTCCGTGCCGTCCACTACGCCTTGTTGCAATGCCGTATACACCTCGCTGAATGCCATCACTTGCGGGTTTGCCCCAAGCGCCTTCATCTGAGCAGCCAGCACCTTGGAAGATTGAATGCGCATTTTCAAACCAGATAAATCTGAAACGGCATGCATGGGCCTGTTCGAAGTCATTTGCTTGAAACCATTATCCCAAAAGGCCAGACCAGTTACGCCTTTGGTCTCCAACTTGGCGAAAAGTTTTTTGCCTACGTCGCCATCCATCACACGGTGCAAGACTTCCTGATTTGGAAACAGATAGGGTAAATCAAACAATTCAAATTCGCGCGCGCCCATCGGACCGAACTTTGCCATCGAAGGCGCCAGCATCTGAACGGCACCACTTTGCAGAGCTTCAATCTCCTCCCGGTCTTTGTATAGTTGGCTGTTGGGGTATATCTCGACCTTGACCTTGCCTTTGGTCATTTGCTCGGCCAGTTGCTTGAATTTTTCAGCGGCGCGTCCTTTGGGTGTATCAGGCGCGACCACATGGCTGAACTTGATGATGATTTCGCCTGCAGCAAAAGCAAAATCACTAATTCCCAGTGCTAATACAAACATCATTGCGATACGTAGTTTCATGACTATGTCTCCTGAACGAATTTAATGAATTAAGGCCATATTCTGAAAATCAGCTGAATCACTCCAAATATCCCAATTACTGGTTGATGATATAAACAGGGCCAAGAATGTCAAGCAATAGCACTAAAGTCCTATAGCATTTAATCAATGCGGAGTTAGTATAGTCTGCAGCAAGTACTTTTGTCTTTGTGAACAAATTTCACCATATTGATAGGGAGGGTATGAACATGAATAAGCAAATCCACATCGGTTTAGCAATTCTGGCGGCTGCATTTCTCACGAGCGGATGCGTCAGCACCAGCACGCATGAAAAGATGCAAGCGTCCAAAAACGAAGAGATCGCCACGCTGCAGCAACAGAAGGCAGCTGTAGAGAAACAGAAGGCTGCTTTGGAACAAGACAACGCTGCACTGAAGCAACAAAATGAAGCCCAACAGAAACAGACCATGTCAGCGCAGCAGCAGGTCGGCACTCTGGAACAGGACAAGGCTGCCTTGATCGCGGCCAATGAGAAGCGCAGGCAACAATACAATTCGCTGGTGCAGTCACTGGCAAAGGAAGTGGAGAAGGGTCAGCTTAAAGTGCGGCAATACCAGAATATGATGTCAGTGGATCTGGCAGATCAGGTGTTCTTCGACTCCGGCCGGGCGACGCTTAAATCTGGCGGCAAGGATGTATTGAAAAAGGTCGCCGATGCTCTGAAAAAGTATGATAACAAAGTGATCCGGGTCGCCGGCCATACCGACAACGTGCCGGTCGCCAAGGTCCTCCAGAACAAGTTCCCGACCAACTGGGAGCTTTCGGTCGCGCGCGCAACCACAGTGGTTCGCTTTCTGCAGGATTCGGGCATACCTCCCGAGCGTTTGATCGCATCCGGCAGGGGTGAATATGAGCCTGTTGTCCCAAATGACACAGCCGAAGGACGCCAGAAGAATCGCCGCATCGAGATCATGCTGATCGACCAGAGCTTGGTGGACGAAATGAACAAGGCGCGCAACTGACGCAAGTTCAGCAGTTGCCAAGTCAGTTAGGTAGGATTCTGGGCGGCGGTAAACAATGAGCGACCGCTGCCCGTCACGTTGTATGACTTTACCGGCCGTGGCAATACCTCTCACCAACGGTATTGCAGCGCCATCCCGCCGAGTGTGTAGTCGCTGCCGGTGCGGGTAGATACACCGGAGCTGGCGTAAAGTTTGATCGAGTAGTTCCGGTTCAGGGGCATTGCCAGAGTGGCACCGAAACGCGAATTTTCCATTGCATCATCCTTTTGCACGCCGTTGACAGTCGTGCGTCCGCCAACATCGTAAGTCGCGTCTAATGCCGCCCACACGCCGCCTGCAAAGCTGTAGGTCACGTGCGCCTGAACGGTATTGACGGGGTCCTGCTGGTAAGATACGCCACCGTAATAGTCGTCATTTTTTGAGAAGAAAAACACACCGGTGGAAAGCTCCAACGTGAATGCCCCCAACGCCTTGGAGATGCCGATGTCCGGCTTGATGAACCAGCGGTTGGTGCCGATGTTCACCAACCGGGCGGGGTCATACTGGCCGAGAGGCGCTGACACCTGAACGCTCGCCCCGACGATCACATCCTGCTGGTAGTTGGCAAACTCCTGCATCGACAATGCAGGCGCTCCGAAGAAATTCACCGAGAAACGAAAACGCGGGTCGTTCAACCCGGAAATACTACGCTCAGCTGGTTGCCCGTTAACCAGCGCGGTTCCCGACAAATCGGAAACAGGCATGATAATGTCGAACTTCCCGGACTTGCCCCACACATCCAGGCTGCGTGCATAGGCAAAGACTGCAGTGTTGATATTGAGATGTGCATCCTGGATCGGTGAAGCAGGAGCTGTGGACAGTCCTCCTTCAGATCTGACATAGCCTGCTATCAGAAAATTGAGTCCTACCGGCGCGTTCGAGTAAGCTCTCGGTTCAAGCTCTGCAGCACGGGTAGGCGAGGAAGCGATGCCGAATAGGGCAATGCTCAACAGCCCTGCCCTGTGCGCAATCTTGGCGCGCAGCAATCGCTGGTTTTTCCTTGTCATTCCATGGATCGATAACACGTCTGCAAGCCCTCCGTCTGTTACTAGGGAAACTCTGAATAAGTCCCAACTATGGTTCGATACATTTTCCGTTCGCCCTGATAACCAGCGACTTGGCTGCTGTTGTTTGGCAGCCTAGTCGAATGGCTAGTAGTTCCTTCAGTGCCGCGCGCAGCGCGGTGTATCGAAGGATCGAACGGAAAACACTGATAAAACTACTAGCCATCTGACTAAGCCGCTAAAGCGGCAAGTTATTGGTTATCACCATGAACGGACATATTCAGAGTTTCCCTAGTTCATATTACCGCTAAAAATACCAAAAGCCGATTGAAACAAACATGTTCAGATAGTCCCGCGCGGAGTCAACCGTATAGGTAAGGTTCCAGTCATATTCGCCCAAAAAACTGGTGTGAAACATGCGCACTTCAAACCCCCCAGTCAGGTGCGTCCTGCTCTGCACGCCTTCATAATTGGACGGTTCGTAATAACTTCCCAAACGGAGCCGCAACCGGCCCGGCAATGTGTCGAGCTCCGAACCGATCCGAACGCTGGTGGTGCGATGCGTTCCGACAGGTTGCTTTTTCTGGGCCAGCACCGATTCCACGCCCACCGCGTTCTCGCTGGCCGCGGTGAAGAGCAAGTCGCCGGCCACCAGCCATTTGTGATCTTGCCAGAACGGCGCAGACTTGACCGCATAAGACATACCCACCCCAAAAGTCGCGGGCATGATCGCTTGTTGCGGAACGATCAGGCCGTTTACCGTCACCGGAATACCACTCGTGTTATCGAGTGACTGATCGGAACTGATGGATGAGGAATACGCAGCGCCGAACCGATAGGGTCCGCGTCTCGGGTTCCACACCCCGCCCATTTCCCAGCCGATGCCGGAGACCTTCCCGAGCGTCGTATCCAATGTTTTATCACGCAACTTGGTCTGGGTGGCGCGCATGCCGGCACCCACTGTCCATTCATGATCCAAAAATTGCCGGCCCAATGCCAGTGATGTCGTGCTCAAGACATATTCATCTTGAGTCCCATTGGGATTATCAAGCGCGATGACTTCCCCGTTGCTCAAAATGCCGACCCCCCAGGGTCCATATTGGCCCATCAGGCCCAGTGAACGTATGCGGTGACTATTGTAGTCCGGCGGTGACTGGCCGTTGTTGTCGAAGTCAGTACTTTTCAGGTTGTTCAGGCCGACGGTCCAATCCCAATCAAATTCTGTTGTTGAACGTTCCAGACGAAACGCCACACCCGCCGGATTTGAATTGAGGGACGTGACTCCCTCTGCCACGCCAATATACGCCCCTCCCAATGCCACTTGGCGGGCCGAACCGATGATGGGACCTTGCCGCAGATCCAGATTGTAATTGTTGTCCAGAATCGGAGGGCCATTGATCTCGCTGTGCGCCTCCGCGCAACAAAACAACATGGCCAGAAATAAAGAAGTTCTAAAATTCAATTTCGTCTCGATCAAATGTGCTGTTGAGTATATCAGCGTGGAGAAGATCGACCTCGTGGCCTAGAGTTTCCGCTTCGAGTCATTTAAGGCGGGACAACTTCATGTGCATTTCCCAGGAAGAATACAGATTCCCTCGCGCACTCGATCACAAACCACGCCTCAGAACCGGAACGTCGCTCCCAGCAACGGGCCGCTTAGGCTGAGATTCTGTATGAATTGATCGCCGCCCTGCCCATATGAAAGATGCCGGTAGGCCAGCGAAGCGTCACCCCAACCATAGGTGTAAGCCACGCCTGCCAGCCCTTGCCAGGTGTGGATTGATGAACCTGTGCCCACATCCAGATAGTAGGGAACGCTCCATTTGCCTGAATCACCCAGGTTGATTCGGCCACGCATGCCGATGATGGCGCTCCACAGACCCACTCTCTCCGACACGGTGCCTGTGATGGGAAAAGTCCCGCCTCCGATCGGAATGGTGGTGGTTAGATGCCAGTCCGTGGAGATTTCTACTCCCAGGTAGCGTAAACCGCCGATCACATCCATCTTGCTGGCGTCAGCAGCACGCACAACGGTGTAGCCGCCGCCGATAGTCCAGACCGTGCCCTTGATCGAGGTCTGCGTACCGGCGTCGAGGCTGGTGCTAACCTGCGAGCCACCGAAGTCCACCGACTTCACGTGACTGCCACTACCGCTGATGTCGATATAGTCGAGGTCGGTGAAGAAGGACACATCCCCTTTCCGTGCCTCACCTGCGAGCATCAATGCCGCGTTGAGCTCGTTCAGATAATAGGTCTCAACTTCAGTGCTTCCGCCGGTGCTCGGCGGAAGGCGGTACTTGAAAGAGCCATTGAAGGAGGGCAACCACAGATATGGCGTCACAGAATATTTCCAGTCATCATCTGCTGCATGTACATTCGTCAGCCTCAGCACGCCTGAGAGAAAGGCAATTATCAGGATTTGTATGCGAGCATTATTCACTGTTGTTTTACTTCCGGTGTTTGGAAATTCAAGAATTAATCATATCATTTTTGCATTTGAATATTGGCACAAGCAAACACTTTCATATCATGCGTTGTGGGCACTGTAAGCTTCCAGACGCAGACGACCAAGCAGCGTAGAACGACCTTAAATAACACCCCCAAACGCTTGCTTCAACCCTGAAATCTGCTAATGTTGCCCCCAGATTAAAATCCGCCAATCAACGATTCCTCGGTGAAACATTTCGGGACCCACTATGACAAACACTCGAAGCGAACTTACCAAAACCACCCTGGGCGTGCTCTTTATCGGGGTGCTGATCATTGCTTCGCTCTGGATCTTGCAGCCATTTCTCGCTGCGATCATCTGGGCGACGATGGTGGCGGTCGCCACTTGGCCGGTACTGCTGAAGCTGCAGGCATTATTGTGGAATAGCCGCACACTGGCGGTCACGGTGATGACGCTGACACTGTTGCTGCTGTTCGTGGTGCCGATGGTGTTGGCCATAGGCACCATCGTGCAGCACTCGGATCAGATCGTCGAGTGGGCAAAATCGCTCTCCAGCTTTCACATTCCGGCTCCCCCGGAGTGGATCGCCCGCCTGCCACTTGTCGGCGACAAAGCCGCTACTGCGTGGCAACAGGCGGCTGATTCCGGCGGCAAAGAACTCATAGAGAAGCTGACCCCCTATGCAGGTGACATGGCCAAATGGGCGACCTCCAAATTCGGTAGTATCGGGCTACTGTTCGTGCAGTTCCTGCTGACCGTGATCATCGCAGCCGTGATGTATGCCGGAGGAGAGTCGGCAGCAGCAGCGGTCAAGCGCTTCGCCCACCGCCTGGCCGGGCCACGCGGCGAAAACATAGTGGTACTCTCCGGCCAAGCCATCCGCGGCGTAGCGCTCGGCGTAGGAGTCACTGCTGTGGTGCAGTCTGCGCTGGGCGGCATCGGTCTGGCGATCGTCGGCATTCCTTTCGCCAGCCTGCTCACTGCCGTGATGTTCATGCTGTGCATCGCGCAACTGGGCCCGGGTCTGGTGTTGTTTCCGGCGGTGGTCTGGGTCTACTGGAGCGGCGACACCGGCTGGGGAACGTTCCTGTTGATCTGGTCCTTCGTCGTGGTCATGCTGGACAATTTCCTGCGCCCGATGCTGATCAAGCTGGGAGCCGATCTTCCTTTGCTGTTGATCCTAGCTGGTGTCATCGGCGGCCTGTTCGCTTTCGGACTGATCGGCATCTTCGTCGGTCCGGTCGTGCTCGCTGTTGCATACACGCTGGTGGGTGAATGGATCAGTGACGAAGACGATCCAAGCGTAAACAAAAAAGCATAAATGTCCCGGGGTTCCTGCATATGATTCCGGTTTCTCCGTGTTAATATTGATGCTAGTGCCACAGAACGATTTTTCCTTACAGGAGTCGCCCCATGTCTATCGCCATCAACGTCATCACGACTGCCAACCACACTCGCTGCTTCACCCAGCAGAATGATGATCGTATCAATGAGATATTTCGCAACCTGGGGAGTTGTACGAAGTTATTTGCATCGCGCGTACTGATTTTAGGTTCAGCGACCGAGACTGAGATCTTCAGCCCATCGTCAATTACCCGTATCGAGATCGTGACGACACGAGACCTCACTGAATTCCTGCCCAAGCAGTTGACGATGGGCAAGATGACAATCACCTCCCTGCCGCCCGATGCCTTGGACAAAACCCGGCAGTCTCGCATCGATGATGAAAATGTTTCCGGACGGATCGATTTCTTTTTTGAAGGCGGTGATACGCTGCCGAGCTGGATAGAGGGGATCCGTCCAAGTGACACATCCGAAAGACTGATGAACCTGACCAAGCTATTCGAGCAACCCGTCCTCTTGTACAAGCTGCCACAAGGCGGGATAGGCCTGATGAATCCAGCAGTCATGACCCGGGCCGTGATCAAATCAGGGGCGATCACTCTCCCCAGCGGCGCTTGGCAAGTCGAACCTGTCTGCTAAAGGATCGTCCGTCCGGGCAGAACCATGCTGCCGTGATAATATTTATATTACTGTTTAGAGATTCGTTGGCCGGCAAACCCAAGCCATTCCCTACATCTCTTTTCCTGATTTTCGCGAATTCTTTTTTTGTTCCTGAGGACGCCTTATGAACCCAAACTATTTCCGATCCTGCGCGTTGGCTGCGGCACTCATGCTCACCTTCTCCGCTTCCATGGCGGAACAATCGCAAACGCAACCCGTCTCTGGCGACTCTGCGGTACCCGTCTCCTCTGTGGTGTTCACCTCGAATGCCACACCGGTCCCTGCCTCTGCAGTAGCCGCCCAGGGTACATCTGCAGCCAAACCCGAGAATAAAAAATTCTCACAGATAGAGCTAGATCAACTGCTGGCACCGATCGCGCTTTACCCGGATGCCTTGCTGGCCCAGATATTCATGGCTTCAACCTATCCGCTGGAAGTGATCGAGGCGTCACGTTGGGTCAAGGCTTACCCTAAGGTAACCGGCAAGGCGCTTGAGGATGCCATGGAGAAACATCCCTGGGATCCATCCGTCAAATCCCTGACCGCGGTGCCGCAAGTCCTGCAGCAAATGAACGACAAACTCGACTGGATGCAAAAGCTAGGCGATGCCTTCCTTGCACAGCAAAAAGACGTATTGGCGACAGTGCAGTCGCTGCGCGCCAAGGCTGTTGCAGCCGGCAATCTCAAATCGTCGGAACAGCAGGTGGTCAAGACCGAAACTCAGGAAGGCCAGACGATCTATATCATCGAGTCTCCAAAAACCGAGATCGTATATGTACCAATCTACAACCCCTACGTGACTTATGGCGTATGGTGGTATCCCCCCTCTTACCCGCCGTATTACATGTATCCACCAGCCTACGTCTACCCCCCACACGTTGCTTTCACAAGCGGGATCTTTGTCGGCGTGGCCTTATGGGGAAATTGCAACTGGCGCCACGGCACAGTGTATGTCAACGTGAATCACTACAACTCCTTCAATCGCACCAACATCAACAACGGCACTTGGAACCACAATGTCGATCACCGGCGCGGCGTTGCTTACGCGGACCAGAACGTCGCCCGGCAATACAACCGTGGCGGGGATAATCAGGCTGCCCAGTCACGAGATAATTATCGCGGCCGCACCGACTCGGGAAGTTCCACCCGCCCATCGACCCGCGATAGTGCCCAGCCATCAACGCGTAACGGATCGGGCGGAGGATTCTCCGGCGTCGGCAATAGTGCCTCGACAAGTCAGGCCAGCCAGCGGGGCAGTGCCAGTCGGGGAAGTTACGGAGGCGGTGGAGGCAGTCGCGGAGGTGGCGGAGGCGGACGTGGTGGTGGTCGCCGCTAAGCTGTTTTGCCCACTCATTATCTTCGGAGAATTAGCATGAAACTAAAACATCAGATCAAGTCTATCGCCATAGCGCTGCTACTTATGACACCCCCATTGGCCAACGCTACCCAGCCGGTACAGGCGTCGCAAACAAAAGCAGTGCAAAGAGTATTTGCTACGCCCGAAGATGCTGCCAAGGCACTGATCGAAGCCATGCACAAGCACGACATGAAATCACTGCTGGCCGTGATCGGCCCGTCTTCGCGCAGCTGGCTGTCGAGCGGGGATGAGGTTGCGGATCGGAAGGATATGGAAAGATTCCTCGCTGCCTACGATCGCAAGAACAGCATCAGCCATCAGGCTGACGACAAGGCACTCCTGCTGGTGGGTGACGACTATTGGCCATTCCCTGCCCCGATAGTGCGCAATGGCAATGGCTGGGTTTTCGATGCGGCTGCCGGGCGCGAGGAGCTCGCCAACCGTCGTGTCGGCAGAAACGAACTGGATGTGATCCAGACCTTGCTGGCCGCAGTCGATGCGCAACGCGAATATGCCGCTGATGACCCTGACAAGAATGGATACCACGACTACGCCCGCCGCTTCGCCTCCAGCAAAGGAAAGAAAGATGGTCTGTTCTGGCCAGTCAAGGCAGGCGAACCATTGAGTCCACTGGGGCCGCTAGTTGCCGAGGCAGCACGCGATGGATATGGAAAAAAATCCAGCAGCGACAAGAGCGGTGGCAAGCCTGCGGCCTATCACGGCTATCGTTATCGGATACTTACGGCACAGGGCAAGCGTGCGCCGGGCGGAGCCTACAGCTATCTGGTTGGTGACAAAATGATCGGCGGATTTGCCATTGTTGCCTATCCTGCCAAATATGGCGTTTCGGGCGTGATGACCTTCCTAGTCAACCACGATGGCGTGGTCTACGAAAAGGATCTAGGCAAATCCACCGAGGTCGAAGCGGTCGGGATGCGCCGTTTCGATCTGGATCCGGGCTGGAAAAAAGCGCAGTGATCCCGGGCATCAATGCATCAAGATCGCCGATTTTTTTCATTAGCATGCATAGCAAAACTACCATCAGGGATGAAGCATGAACAAGCACGGCATGCCAACTATCAGGCAATCGTTTGCGCTTTTCGTATTCGCATTCTTTCTTGTCGCGATCAGCCGTGGCGCACTTGCCGCTGAACAAGCTGAGTCACTCAGGTGCGATTTGGTTGCGGCCAAAGAAGAGCGACTGAAATGTTATGACGCGCTCGCGGAGCGTAGCAAATCCAGGATCGCTGACGAGCCATTTCAACAGGTCTTCGAAGATTCCACTTCGGATACAGCAGCGGGCATCACCATACCGACGGCGCTCTCTGTACGTTGGGAACTCCAACCAGAGACCAAGCAGGGGCTATGGAGAGTGCGCCCGTACCGGCCGCTGTTCATCCTCCCGGTGCGTTACTCCGACAATCCAAACAATTTTCCCCAGACACCCACACAATCGGCGCTTCCCGTATCCCAGCAACTTGACAACAACGAGGCCGAGTTTCAGCTGAGCTTTAAGGCCAAGGGAGCCGAGAATATGTTTGGCTCCCACGCAGATCTATGGTTTGCCTATACCCAACAGAGCCAGTGGCAGGTCTATAACGCCACGATCTCACGGCCGTTTCGCGAAACCAACTATCAGCCGGAGATGTTTGTGGTTATCCCCACGCACTACCACCTGCTCGGACTTGCCGGCCGGTTCATCGATCTGGGTTTGGTGCACCAGTCCAATGGCCGCGGCGATCCGCTGTCGCGCAGCTGGAATCGCTTTTATGCCCAGTTTGGTTTCGAGCGAGGAAATCTCGCCCTGCTCGTGCGACCCTGGTATCGCTTCAAGGAGGATCCCGCCGACGATAACAACCCGGACATCGAACGATACATGGGCCGTGGCGATGTCACTGCGATCTACAAACAAGGCGGTCAGGAGTTCACCCTGCTTGGGCGCTTGAATACCAGCACTGGCTACGGTGCTGCGGAGGCCACGTGGAGCTTCCCTATCCATGTTCGATTCAAAGGCTACGTCAAACTTTTCAGCGGATATGGCGAAACCATGATCGACTACAACTGGAGGCAGACCACTATCGGCCTCGGCGTACTGCTGGCTGACTGGCTGTAGCGCCTGATGCATTTTCTCCATGCCTAAAAGGCTGCAGGGAAACCTGCCACTTCGCCATTCAGGGCGTCACCGGTAACCATCGACTTGCCCGCTTGCGGGCTAGGAAGAATGGCTAGAACATCTCAGCCTTTAATGATGCTTATAGCCTCTGCGGCTTTTCAGCGGCCTTTATCTTTGCCTGAGACTCGCTGATGGCGTTGTCCAGATATGCGAGGTAAAAATCCACGGTAAGCAATCCCACGATCGAGGTCAGCTCATTCCCCTGACTATCGAACAGCACCACGGTAGGGACGCCCCACTCCAGATGTTTGTTGGAAAATGCTCGATGGGTTGTGGTCTTGCCCTTAAAATCTATCAGCTTGTCTTTGCTGTCGGTATCGATCTGGCGCAATATCACTCTGTTGTCATATTCCGAATCACGTTGCATGGGCAACAGAAAATCTTTCAGTGCGGTTTCGCAATAGCTGCAAGATTTGCTCATGAATAACACCAGGATGGGCGCCTGTTTTTCACTGGATTCTTTGGCTTCAACCGTAAAATCCTTCACCGTTGGCAGACCTTCGGCGTGCGCAAAAGGCAGCCAGCTTGCAATGGCCAATAGTAAAGATAATAAAAATGATTTAAATGTGATTTTCATACTGCGCTTCCTTTGAGGTCGGCAAAACGGCTTTCCAAACCCGCATACGGCAAATTAATGCTCAATTGGTTCAATTGGGCGCCGTCATGCGGCTTGTTACAGTCGCGTCCCGTCGAATAAGGTGAAGCTGGCCGATAAGCCGGGTTCTGTCGTGGACAGTCATTCCTCTAGGCGTTTCGTTACCTGACGCTCAAGCAACCTACCCGCTGGCGACGCGAGCAACGTCATAGCCAGCATATTTGGTCTTGCTCCGGATGGAGTTTACCGTGCCATTCCCGTTACCGGGAGTGCGGTGCGCTCTTACCGCACCGGTTCGCCCTTACCTGATCTGCTTGCGCAGCCATCGGCGGTATATTTTCTGTGGCACTGTTCATCACCTCACGGTGTCCGGCCATTAACCGGCATCCTGCTCTATGGAGCCCGGACTTTCCTCCCCGCACTTGCGTGCGCGGCGACTGTCTAGCCAGCTTCGGTGTGGAGTTTAACACGATGCCACTTGGGTCGACGAATGAAGCGTAGCCTCCGAGTCGAATAGGTTAAACTTGCGCGACCACTTGCAAAATGGTGTATCGGTATCAGGCATGAGAGAGCTACTACCCAACGAATCCCGCGCGCGCCTGCGCACATGGCTGGCGATTGGCTATACGCTATTCATCGTGTATGCGAGCTTGTCTCCCTTTTCCGGATGGCGCGGGCAAGGCCTGAGTTTTATCGAGGTGCTGCGCGCGCCATTGCTGCTCACTTATACCGCGTTCGATGCGATCCTCAACTTATTGTCCTATCTGCCGCTTGGTTTGCTGCTTGGCTTGATACTGCGTGCACGCTTCGGCGCTATGGTCAGCGTGATCCTCGTTTTGTGGGCCGGCATATTCTTGTCGGCGAGCATGGAGTATCTGCAAATGTATCTGCCGATGCGCACCAGCTCCAATCTGGATCTGCTCACCAATAGCGCGGGGGCGCTGATCGGCGCATTGCTGGCGGCAAGCATAGCTTCCTGGACAGGGATATTCTCACGCCTGAGCCACTGGCGCGGCCATCTGTTCCATCATGGCAAGGAGATGGATTTTGGCCTGGCTTTGCTCGCGCTGTGGGTGTTCGGACAGATCAACCCTTCCCTGCCGATGCTGGGTAATGTGTTCATCAGCGGGGTGGCGCGCAAACCTTTCATAACATTGCCTAACGCCCCGTTCAATGGATGGGAAACTGTTGCTGTCTCACTGAATCTGCTGATGCTCGGCATATTGATACTGACCTTGCTGCGTGCTCCGCGCAATATCGTCACGGTAGTACTGGTGATATTGAGCTCGGTGGCGTTGGTAAAGTTCATCACCGCCGCGCTGCTGTTGAAATCATGGGCACTGTTATTATGGGTAAACAGCGAAGCGATGCTGGGGATGTTGCTCGGAATAATGCTGTTATTCGCAGCGTTGCCGCTTCCTCGCAATATTGCAATCGGATTCGGTGCCGCAGCCGCAGTATGCTACTTTTGCATCGTGAATTTTGTGTTTGATGGCAACTCCCCATCTGCCGCAATGTCCATCTATCATTGGCATTACGGACACCTGCTCAACTACAACGGGCTGGCTCAGACCATCACGCTGGTGTTTCCGTTGCTGCTGCTGTTTCACCTGTGGCGCATCTGGAAAGTATAATTCCAATTCAAACCATCAGGAACCGCCATGAGCTTTTTCGACAAGCATGTTTTTTTCTGCACCAATCAGCGAGAGGACGGCAGCGCTTGCTGCAATGACCACCGTGCGCAACAGGCGCGTGATTACGTGAAGAACAAGGTCAAGGAACTCGGCATCCCCAGTCAGCACAATAAAATCCGCATCAACTCCGCCGGCTGCATGGATAGATGCGGCGATGGCCCGGTCATCGTGGTTTATCCAGAGGGTATCTGGTACACATATGTGGACGAGAGCGATCTCGACGAGATCATCGAAGAGCATTTGAAAAATGGCAAAGTGGTTGAACGACTCAAGATCTAAGGTAGTACCGTGCGTAGGTAGGGATTCATACCGACCTATGGGACTCTCCATGAAAGCTGGATTACAAATACCCTCACTTAAATGCCTAGCCTGAAAAAATTCTCCATCAGCGGCACAGCCGGCAATCTCGAAGGCATCGCGCACCTGCCTGACGATGCGCCGCGCGCAATCGCGGTGGTGGCACATCCGCTACCCACGATGGGCGGCACAATGGACAACAAGGTCGTCACTACCCTGACGAAAACATTTGCGGAACTGGAATTCGTTGCATTGCGCTTCAACTTTCGCGGTGTAGGCAACAGCACGGGCGAATTCGATAGCGGCAACGGCGAGATGGAAGATGTACTGGCCATCGTGCGCCATGCCCAACAGGAGTATGGTGAGCTACCGTTGATTCTGTCCGGCTTCTCTTTCGGCGGCTATGTACAGGCGCGCGCCGCGCAGCATCTGCACCCGCATCCGCACCGTTTGGTTTTGATCGCACCTGCAGTGGGGCGCTTCTCGATGCCGCCGGTGCGGCACGACACGCTGGTGGTGCATGGCGAGCAGGACGAGATCGTGCCGCTGACCGAGGTGATGGAATGGGCTCGTCCACTGCATGTTCCCATCGTGGTGTTACCCGAGGCCGGGCATTTTTTCCACGGGCGTCTGAACCAGCTCAAGCAGATCGTGCTGCATGCATTCAACGGGCAGCCACCATGAACGCTATCCTCTCTGCACAAAACCTGCGCAAATGCTACGGCGACCAAGTGGTGGTGGATGGGCTCAATCTATCCATTCAGCGCGGCGAATGTTTCGGCCTGCTCGGCCCGAACGGCGCGGGCAAGACGACCACGCTACGATTGATGCTCGGCCTGATCGCACCGGACGAGGGCGAATTGCGGCTGCTGGATCATGCCGTGCCGCAGCAGGCGCGCGCTGCACGTGTGCGTGTCGGTGTCGTTCCGCAGATGGACAATCTCGACCCGGATTTCACCGTGGCGGAAAACCTGCTAGTGTATGGCCGCTACTTCGGCATGAGCGATGCGGCAATCGAAGCGCGTTTGCCGGAGCTGCTGGAATTCGCCAACTTGACCCATAAGCGCGATGTGAAAGTGCCGACGCTGTCCGGCGGGATGAAGCGGCGCCTGACCTTGGCACGCGCGCTGGTCAACGATCCCGAAGTGATCTTCCTCGATGAGCCAACCACCGGCCTCGACCCGCAGGCGCGACATTTGATCTGGCAGCGCCTGCGCGAGCTGACCGCGCGCGGCAAGACTCTATTGCTCACCACGCATTTCATGGACGAGGCCGAGAGGTTATGCCACCGACTCGCGGTGATGGATAACGGGCGCATCATCAGCACCGGTTCACCACGCGAGCTGATCGCACAGAACATCGAACCGCAAGTGGTCGAGGTGTTCGGCGAACAGGCGGCAGCATGGGCGCATAGCCGTGCGGCACACCACGCACAACGCTTCGAGGTGAGCGGTGAGTCGGTGTTCTGCTATGTGACCGATGCGCAGCCGCTGTTGCAAGAATTGCAGCAGCATCCGGAACTGCGCTTCCTGCACCGGCCTGCCAATCTGGAAGATGTATTCCTGAAACTTACCGGTCGCGAGATGCGTGAGTAGCAGCCACATGAAAACGAACATCTACGCCTTGCCTGAATTCAGCCGCCGTTTCATCCCGATCTGGCGGCGCAATTTCATGGTGTGGAAAAAGATGGCCGGATCATCGATACTCGGCCATCTTGCCGACCCGGTGATCTATATGCTGGGGCTCGGATATGGCTTGGGCGGCATGTTGCCGGAGATTGGCGGCACGTCCTACATCGCCTTTCTGGCGGGTGGAACGGTGTGCTACAGCACGATGAACAGCGCCAGCTTCGAGGCGTTGTATTCCGGTTTTGCACGTATGCACGAGCAGCGCACCTGGGAAGCGATACTCAACACGCCTGTCACGCTGGACGACATCGTGTTTTCCGAGATCGTCTGGGCGGCGAGCAAAAGTCTGCTATCAGGTCTGGCGGTGTTGCTGGTGATCTGGTTGTTGGGACTGTCACACTCGCCGCTATCGTTATGGATCATTCCACTCGCATTTCTGGTAGGGCTGTGTTTCGCATCCATCGGGCTGATCGTCACCGCACTCGCGCCCAGCTATGACTATTTCATGTACTACTTCACGCTAGCTATCACTCCGATGGTGTTATTATGCGGCGTGTTTTTTCCGGTCGACCAGTTACCGCCGATGTTGCAGAGTGTGTCATCTGTCCTGCCGCTAACCCACGCGATAGACTTGGCGCGGCCACTATTGACCAACATTGTGCCGTCAAATTTCATGTCGCATGTTGCGGTGTTGCTGGTCTACGCACTGACCGGATTTTATGTGTCGCTGGTGTTGTTCAGGAAAAGACTTTCCCAATGAGGATTTCACATGTTGTGGGTTAAAGCGTTTCATATCATCTTTGTCGTCAGCTGGTTCGCCGGATTATTTTATCTGCCACGCATTTTCGTGAATCACGCAATGGCGACCGAACCTGCCGAGATCGCCCGACTGAAGCTGATGGAAGGCAAACTTTATCGCTTCGTCACGCCAATCGCCTGGCTGGCTTTGGGCTTTGGAATGTGGCTCTGGATGGGATACGGCATTACCGGAGGCTGGCTGCACGCGAAACTTTTGCTGGTGCTGGTACTGATCGCTTATCACTACTATTGCGGCCAGTTGGTCAAACAATTCGCCGCCGACCAGAACACCCGCGGCCATGTTTTTTACCGCTGGTTCAATGAGATCCCGGTACTGGTTCTTGCGGCTGTGGTCATCCTCGTCACCGTGAAACCGTTCTAATACTTATGCCTGATTTTTTCGCCCCGTGTCCTCGTGGCCTGGAGGCCATACTCCACAACGACCTCGAAGCTTTTGGCGCACAGAATGTACAAAGCACCGAGGGTGGAGTGCAATTTTCCGGCGACTGGGCACTGTGCTATCGCGCCAATCTGGAAAGCCGCATCGCGAGCCGCATCTTGTGGCGTGTAAAGGATACGACATACCGCAGCGAGCAGGACATTTATCAGGCTGCCTTCGATTTGCAATGGCAGCGCTGGTTCGATGTCACCCGCACCATACGCGTGAATACGACGGCGATACGCTGTCCGCTAAAAAGCCTGGAGTTCATCACGCTGCTGGTCAAGGATGCCGTGTGCGACCGTTTCCGCGCACACTGCAACGAGCGGCCCAGCGTGGACACTCTGGAGCCGGACATGCGCATCCATGTATTTATCGAAGACGCCAAGCTAATGCTGTATCTGGACACTTCCGGCGCCGCGCTGTTCAAGCGCGGCGTACGCCAGCACACCAACATCGCACCGCTGCGGGAAAATCTCGCGGCTGGCATTCTGCGCTTGATGAACTGGCAGCCCGGAACACCGCTGCTCGACCCAATGTGCGGCAGCGGCACCTTCCTGATCGAGGCGGCACAGATGTCACTCAATATCAAGCCCGGCATCGGGCGCAGTTTCGCATTCGAGAAATTGAAGAATTTCGAATCTGCAACATGGGGCAAGATGCGTGAGCAAGCGATTGCCGCACAGCTGCCAGCCAAGCCACTGGAACTTTATGGCAGCGATCTATTCGGCGACGCGCTAAAGACCGCTTCACGCAATCTGGAGGATGCGGGACTATCTGAATGCGTGGGGCTCAAGCAAGCCAATATTCTGGAAATCTCTGCTCCCGCAGAACACGGCATGTTGGTGGCGAACTTGCCCTATGGCGAACGCATGGGCGAACTGGACGAACTGGCTGAACTTTATCCCACGCTAGGCGACGCACTGAAAAAGAAGTTCGGCGGCTGGACGGCTTACTTGTTTACCGCCGACAAGGCCATCCTGAAACTGATGCGCCTGTCGCCGTCCAAGCGCACTCCGTTGTTCAACGGCGCGATCGAATGCCGCCTTCTGGAATACAAGATCGTGTCCGGGAGCAATCGCCGTTAGGTCATCTTCATGTTTTCGGTGCCGCTCATCACATCCCGGTTCACGGTCAGCTTGCTCTCCAGCTTGATGCGCAGACGCACATCATTGAGCGAATCGGCATTCTTCAGAGCCTCCTCGTAGGAGATATTCCCTTCTTCGTATAGCCTGAACAGGGCGCCGTCAAAAGTCTCCATGCCCAATTCGCGCGATTTTGCCATCACACCCTTGATCGCATTCACCTCACCCTTGAAGATCAGGTCGGCGATCAGCGGGGAGTTGAGCATGATTTCAATCGCAGCAGCACGGCCGACGCCGTCTTTTTTCGGGATCAAGCGTTGCGAGATCAGCGCCTTGATGTTCAGCGACAGATCCATCAATAGCTGAGTACGGCGTTCTTCAGGGAAGAAGTTGATGATGCGATCCAATGCCTGGTTGGCGCTATTCGCGTGCAGCGTGGCCAGGCATAAGTGACCGGTTTCGGCAAACGCCACGGCATGCTCCATGGTCTCATGATCACGAATCTCGCCGATCAAAATCACATCGGGTGCCTGGCGCAGTGTGTTCTTCAGCGCGTTGTGCCATGAATCAGTATCGACACCTACTTCACGATGCGTGATCATGCAATTGATATGTTCGTGAACATATTCCACCGGGTCCTCGATGGTAATGATGTGTCCATAGCTATTCTTGTTGCGGTGACCGAGCATTCCGGCCAGTGTGGTGGACTTGCCCGATCCGGTACCACCGACCAGGATCACCAGGCCGCGCTTGGTCATCACGATGTCCTTGAGGACCGACGGCATGCCCATTTCGTCGAGATCGGGAATCTTGGTCGTGATGGTACGCAGCACCATGGCGACACGCTGCTGCTGCATGAACACATTGACGCGAAAACGTCCAATGCCGTGTGGACTGATCGCAAAATTGCATTCGTGTGTGGTTTCGAATTCCGCGGCCTGACGGTCGTTCATGATACTGCGCGCCAATTCTTGGGTGTGCTGCGGGGTAAGTACCTGGTTGGAAACTGGTGTTAATTTTCCGTCCATTTTAAAAGCCGGCGGAAAATTTGCAGTAATGAATAGGTCGGATGCATTTTTGCTGACCATGCCGCGCAGCAAGTTATGAACCAACTCAGTGGCCTGGCTTCTTTCCATGATAATAGCTCCTGATGTGAGACGACTTAATTAGCCTGGGTAATCGTGGTTTCTGCCACTCGTTATACTCATTTAACATTCGCTTCGCTAATGTTAGCCTTCGCCGCAACGTCTCGTAGACTTCGTCAGCCTTGGAAGTTGTCTTTGTTTGCAGCCTTAGTACGCGCTTCCGCGGGCGTGATCTTATTTTCCTTGATCAGGTTAGTCAGGCACTGGTCCAACGTCTGCATTCCAATCGCCGAACCGGTTTGTATCGCCGAATACATTTGCGGCACCTTGGCTTCCCGGATCAAATTTCGAATCGCCGGTGTACATATCATTATCTCATGCGCCGCAACTCGACCGGCACCATCCTTGGTTTTTAGTAGCGCCTGGGAAATCACCGCCCGCAACGATTCGGACAACATCGCTCGCACCATTTCCTTTTCATCGGCAGGAAAGACATCGATGATACGGTCTATGGTCTTGGCCGCCGAGCTGGTGTGCAGCGTACCGAACACCAGGTGACCTGTTTCTGCTGCGGACATAGCCAGGCGGATGGTTTCCAGATCACGCATCTCACCCACCAGAATCACGTCTGGATCCTCACGCAAGGCGCTGCGCAAAGCATTCTGGAAAGACAGCGTATGCGGACCGACTTCACGCTGGTTGATCAGGCATTTTTTGCTTTCATGCACGAACTCGATCGGGTCTTCCACGGTCAGGATATGGCCCATTTCATTTTCATTTCGATGGTTAACCATCCCGGCCAGCGTGGTGGATTTACCGGAGCCGGTAGGTCCCGTCACCAGCACCATGCCGCGCGGAAAATCCGAAATGGATTCGAAGATCTTTGGGGCCTTCAATTCTTCCAAAGACAAAATCTTGGATGGGATGGTACGCATGACCGCCCCCGCACCGCGGTTATGTACGAAAGCATTAACGCGGAATCGTGCGAGCCCCGGGACCTCGAAAGAGAAATCAAGCTCCTTGTTCTCCTCGTAAAACTTGCGCTGCTGGTCGTTCATGATGTCATAAATCAGGGCGTGCACTTCCTTGTGCTCCATAGCCGGCAGATTGATCCTGCGTATGTCACCATGCACGCGTATCATCGGCGGAAGACCGGCCGAGAGGTGCAAGTCGGAAGCCTTGTTTTTAACACCAAAGGCGAGCAATTCTGTGATATCCATTATAATCGTCCCGGATTAATGACGCGGCGTGTAGCCGCTCTGATTAGGAATGTTTGACGTATCGGATTATGACAACAATCGCTTCCAACTTGCAAGCTGTGCGCAAAACGATTGCGGCAGCAGCCGTCAATGCAGGTCGTAACGCAAACGATGTCAACTTGCTGGCGGTCAGCAAGACTTTTATACCGGATTTGTTACGCGAGGCATACCATGCTGGACAGACTTGTTTTGCGGAAAGCTATGTTCAGGAAGCATTGAACAAGATCGCCGCACTCCGGGATTTACCGATCGAGTGGCATTACATCGGGCCGATTCAAAGCAACAAGACTCGAGCCATCGCTGAGAGTTTCGCCTGGGTGCACAGCGTGGACAGATTGAAGATCGCCGAACGTCTGTCTGAGCAACGGCCCGCGCATTTGCCGCCGTTGCAGATATGCATACAAGTCAATATCAGCATGGAGGCCAGCAAAAGTGGTGTAGCCCTCGATGGAGTGAGCACATTGGCTCACGCTGTTGCGAAACTGCCCAATTTGAAATTGCGCGGACTGATGGCGGTTCCCGCACCCGGCGATGATGTCGTGGCGCAGCGTTTGCCCTTTGCGCAACTGCGCATATTGCTCGACCAGTTGAATCAACAGGGTTTGCATATGGATACTTTATCGATGGGCATGTCTCACGATTTTGTCGCCGCGATAGCTGAAGGTGCGACTATAGTGCGTATCGGCACAGCGATCTTTGGTGACCGGATATATCAAAATGGCTAATTTATTACTGGGAAAGCGGACATGAAAATATGCTTTATTGGCGGCGGCAACATGGCTACCGCCTTGATCGGCGGCCTCCTCGGCAAGGGATTTTCCTCTGCAGAGATCTGCGTGGTGGAAATCAGCGCCGAGAATCGTGCTCGTCTGCAACGCGATTTCGCGGTGCGTGTGTTTGAAAGCACTGCTGAAGGCATTATTGGCAGCCAGATCATCATCTTCGCGGTCAAACCACAGCAATTGCGTGCTGTGGCACAAGAACTGGCCACATCGTTGTCCGGACAGCTATTGATCTCCATCGCAGCGGGCATCATTACGACGGATCTGGCGCGCTGGTCGAACTGTCAGTCCATCGTTCGCGCGATGCCCAATACACCCTCATTGATCCAGAGCGGTATGACTGGCTTGTATGCCCTGCCGGCAGTCACACACACACAGAGGGAGCTGGCGCAAAACATTCTGGCGGCGGTTGGCGAAACGTTGTGGCTTAAAGATGAAGCCATGATGGATGCCGTGACGGCGATTTCAGGAAGCGGCCCAGCCTATGTGTTTTATTTCATCGAGGCCCTGCAGCAAGCAGCGCAAAAGCTCGGTCTCAATGCTGATGACGCACGCCGACTGAGCTTGGCAACCTTTCTGGGGGCCAGTAAATTGGCTACGTCTAGCGACGAAGATGTCAGCGTGCTGCGCGCGCGCGTCACTTCCAAAAATGGCACGACCGAGCGGGCGTTGCTGAGCCTTTCCTCCAACCATGTCGCCGAACATATCGCTCAGGCTGCGCAAGCAGCAGCAACACGCTCGCGCGAAATGGGCGTTGAACTGGGAAAAACATGATGCTCCGGAAGAGACAATGTTAAGCAACACGATGCAATTTTTGCTCGATATATTTGTGCATGGATTTGCCGGTGTGCTGCTTTTCCGCTTTCTTCTGCAATGGCTGCGCGCTCCGATGCGTAATCCGGTCGGCGAATTTATCATGGCGCTCAGCGATTTTGTGGTGCTGCGTGCGCGCCGCTTTATCCCTTCCATTCAGCAACTGGATACAGCGACTTTTCTGCTTGCCTTCATTTTCGAGCTGATCTATTTGAGCCTGACGCTGTGGGTAAAAGGCTATACGTTCGCACCTTTTCCTTTCATCAGCTTGTTGGCCTGGAGCACAGTTGAGTTGATCAGATTAAGCGTATATTTTTTGATGGGCGCATTGGTGGCACAAGCGATTTTGTCTTGGGTCAATCCCTATAATCCGCTTGGCCCCTTGCTTTCGGCAATCACCCAACGATTTTTGCGTCCCCTGCAACGCATCGTGCCCCGGATTGGCAACGTGGACCTTTCACCGCTTTTACTTTTAGTGATCTGCCAGATCATCCTGTTTGTGCCATTGACCATGATGGAAAACATGGCCAAGCAATTGCTCTGATGTCGGCCAGCTGGTATCGCCGCGATGGAGATACCATCGCCTTGACTTTACACGTCCAACCCGGCGCCAAGAAGACTGAGGTCGCCGGACTACACGGTCAGGCACTCAAGATACGGCTGGCCGCACCACCCGTGGAAGGACGTGCCAACGTGGCACTGCTGAAATTCATTGCCGGGCTTTTTGACGTGCCATTGCGCCAAGTGGCCCTGCAAAATGGCGGGAAATCACGCCACAAGGTGATCTTGGTGGAGTGCAGTTATGTCAATCCTGATAGTATAATCTCCGCTTGAGCAGATTCTGTAATCAAGTCCTTTGTTAAAATAAGGGCCCAAGAAAATTACTTGAAAGGGAGGTGCACGTGATTAACGACAACGCGAATAACCCATCACCAAACGCTCCGCCAATGGCAAAGGCAGATAGTATTTCCTGGCCTGATATTCGCACCCAAAGCCAACTACAAAAAACTTCCAACATTCAGCTATTGGGAGATCACATATATCCCTCCCAAGGCAGTAGGATCGGGGAAATCCTCAAGGCACTGGGGGTTATCGATGACAAAATTCTGGAAGGTGTCGAAAAGCGCCACCATACCAAGAAGGCCAAAGACAAGCCTACCGGCGAATTGCTTGTCTATATGGGGATTATTGAAAAGGAAGTTCTGACACGCGCATTGTGTATCCAAGCCGGCGTAATGATGGTGGACCTGAACGCGATCAACATTCCTTACGATTTCCTGAAACTCGTCTCAAATGACAATGCGCGCGAAAAAATGGCAGTCCCGGTCGGTGTATACAACGGAATTCTGTATATAGCGGTTGCCGACCCACTAAGCTTTCAGGATCAACACTTCTTCTCGTTTTCAACAGGGTTGAAAATCAAGCCGATTCTTGCCCCCAAAAGCCAGATCATCACTTGCCTCAACACAAAGTGGGTAGACCCAGGTTCTGAAATCTGGGCAGGTTGAAAGGTAATCATCCCGCTGGGTAATTTTCGTCCGGGTAACCGACACTGCTACATCAGAATCACATCATATTGCTCTTGGCTATAAACCGTTTCGACCAGCAGTGAAATCGGCTTGGTGATAAAGTCGGAAAGCTGCGCCAAGGCTTGGGATTCCTCATCCAAAAACAGATCGATCACTTGCTGCGAAGCCAGTATGCGGTATTCACGGGCGTTGAACTGGCGCGCTTCGCGGACGATCTCACGCAGGATCTCGTAACACACAGTCTGGGCCGTTTTCACTTCACCACGCCCCTGACATGTCGGGCATGGCTCGCACAGTACATGAGCCAGACTTTCGCGGGTGCGTTTACGCGTCATCTCTACCAGACCCAGCGAAGAAAAACCATTCACGCTGATGCGCGTGTGGTCGCGTGCCAAGGCCTTCTTGAATTCCTCCAGCACGGCTTCACGATGCTCCTGCGTATCCATGTCGATAAAATCGCAGATGATGATGCCGCCCAGATTGCGCAACCGTAGTTGCCGCGCGATGACTTGCGTTGCTTCCAGATTGGTCTTGAAGATAGTGTCGTCGAAATTGCGCAGCCCGACGAAACCACCGGTGTTCACGTCCACAGTGGTCATTGCTTCGGTCTGGTCGATAATCAGATAGCCCCCTGATTTGAGATCGACGCGCTTAGACAAGGCGCGCTCAATCTCCTCTTCCACGCCGTATAGATCGAACAGAGGACGCTCCCCGGGATAATGCTCGAGTATTTCTGCCGCAATTGGATTATAGGCTTGCGCGAAAACATGCATTCGTTGATAGGTTTCCCGCGAATCTACGAGGACTCGCGTCGTGACGTGACTGACAAAATCACGCAACACGCGCAGACTGATATCGAGTTCCTGGTAGAGCAGTTGAGGTGCACTGGCGGTTTTCGCTGCTGCTTGCAAATTCCCCCACAGTTTGTCCAGATAGGCGATGTCGGCAGAAAAATCCAGTTCCGCCGAGGCTTCCGCCGAGGTCCGGATGATGTATCCACCCTGATGATCAGGCGGCAGCACTGCTTGCAGTTTGCCGCGCAAAGCGTCGCGCTGCTCCTCACTCTCGATACGCTGCGACACGCCGATGTGCATCTCTTGCGGCAGATACACCAACAGGCGTCCGGCGATGCTGAGTTGTGTTGAGAGTCTAGCTCCCTTGCTGCCGATGGGCTCCTTGATGACCTGCACCAACAGGGACTGCCCTTCGAAGAGGACTTTTTCTATCGGTTTGGCCGCATCGCCGTTATTGCTGTTTTCCCAGATATCGGCGACATGCAGGAACGCGGATCGCTCCAGACCGATGTCAATGAAGGCAGACTGCATACCCGGCAAGATGCGTTTGACCTTGCCAAGATAAACGTTGCTGACGATACCGCGACTGCTGCTGCGCTCGACGTGCAGGTCTTGCACCACACCGAGCTGCATTACCGCAACACGAGTTTCCTGCGGTGTGACATTGATGAAGATCTCATCACTCACGGTGTGGGGTAATCGAAAAGTTTGAGCAATTGCACCGTTTCAAACAGCGGCAGACCCATCACGCCTGAGTAACTGCCAGAAATATGTTCGACAAATGCCCCAGCCTGCCCCTGGATGGCATAGCTTCCGGCTTTATCATTGTATTCAGAGGTACGCAGATAACGGCGGATGCGTTCTTCACTTAGCGTGGCGAAACGCACCGAAGAAGTAGAAAGCGCGATTTCAATTCGTTCACGCAATGCGATCGCAACGGCGCTGAAAACCTGATGTTCTCGCCCGGAGAGTTGGCGAAGCATTTCGGCAGCGTGTTCGGCATTTTCGGGCTTCCCGAATACCTTTCCTTCCAGCGCAACGACCGTATCGGCCGCCAGCACCGGAAATACTGGAAGATTGCGTAGGCTGAGCGAGTTGCGACCGGCCTCGATCTTCTCCTGGCAAATCCTCCGAACATGAACTTCCGGCTGTTCGTCGCCGCGAATTGTTTCATCCACATCCATATTACGGCACACATCGGAACGCAACAGCAGCAACTCGAAGTTGATACCGATCTGTTTGAGTAGTTCGCGGCGGCGCGGACTCTGTGAAGCCAGGTAGATGCGTGGTTGAGTGATGCTCATGACAGCTTCCTATTCCCGATGATAAGGGTGATTGTGCATCAAACTATGCGTCCGATACAACTGCTCGGCAAGCAGCACCCTCACGAACGCGTGCGGAAGGGTGAGCGCCGATAATGCCAGTAATTGCTGCGCAGCCTGTTTGACCGACTCATGCAAGCCATCTGCGCCGCCAATAATGAACGCTACATCGCGCCCCGATTGCATCCAATCCTGCATCTGAATGGCGAGTTGTCTGGTGGTTGGCTGCACGCCGCGCTCATCCAGCGCAATGCGCAGACAATTTTTCGGCAGTGCTGAAAGAATGCGCTGTGCCTCGACCTCCATGATTTGTACCACGGTCTTGCCAGTGGTGCGCGGTTCCGGCTTGATTTCCAGCAGGACGATCTGCGCTTCGCGCGGCATGCGCTTGGTATATTCGTTGAAGCCCGCCGTGACCCAGTCCGGCATCTTGTTCCCGACCGAGACGATGATCAGCTTCATGACATAAAAGGTAGGGGAACGGCGCGCCGTGCCCCTATTTGGGTGGTTTCGCCAACTTGGGCCGCGCAGCCTGGGCCTTGCTCCACAACTCTTCGAGGTTGTAATAATCACGGACGGCCGGCTGCATGACATGAACCAGCACCTCTCCCAGATCAACCAGTATCCACTCGCCGCTTTCTTCGCCTTCACGGCCATAGATCTGTTCCCCAAGCTCCTTGAGCTTGACCACCACGTTGTCGGCAAGTGCCTTTGTCTGCCGGGTAGAATTGGCACTGGCGATGACCATGCGCTCAAACATATCGCTAAGCTTGCTGGTGTCGATCACGGTGATGTTTTGTGCCTTGACGTCCTCAAGTGCTGCGATGACGGCTTGTGTTTTTTCTTCAGTATTTAGCATGGGTATATAAATGATGTTGATAAATGTAATCGGCAACCGCGTTGGGCAGCAGATAACGGATACTGCGATTTTCCGCCACGCGTGAACGGATCAGCGTGGCGGAGATTTCCAGCTTGGGAATAGCCAGCTCGACCACTCTTCCGGCTGGGTGTTTCGATAAGGCCTCTGCGGCGCACAACCGCTGTTGATAGTGCAGGCGTAATTCCGGAGTGGCCGCGTGAATGCGCTCCTCCAGGGTAAAACCCGGGCGATGGCCCACCACGATGTGGGCCAACTCGAATAATCGCTCCCACTCGTGCCAGGTATGCAACTGCAAAAATGCATCGCCCCCCATCAGCAAGCAGAGCGGTTGCACTACACCCAGCTCGACACGTAATTCGCGCAGGGTATCCACGGTATAGCATGGCCTGGTACGATTAACTTCGCGGTCGTCCAGCACGAATGCCGGTTGATCCGCAATCGCCAGTTGCACCATTGCACTGCGATGCTGCGGGGGTACTTTTGGCACATCGCGATGCGGCGGCATGCCGGTTGGAATAAAACGTATCTGCTGAAGTTTCGCAAGTTCAAGCATTTCTTCAGCGAGGCGCAAATGTCCGAAATGAATCGGGTCGAAAGTCCCACCCAGAATGCCAACCGCCTTTTTATCCACTGGATGCAACGCCCGAGAATGCAATGACAGTAATTACAGCGCAAGGCGGCGAGTGTCCGCCAGCACCTGCGAGAGGAAAACAATAAATCGCGCCGCCGCCGCTCCATCGATCACACGATGATCGTAAGACAGCGACAACGGCAACATCAATTTAGCCACAAAGGTGTCATCCTGATGCATCGGCTTGATGATTGCCTTGGACACGCCCAGAATCGCCAATTCCGGCGCGTTGATGATAGGTGTGAACGCTGTTCCACCGATTCCGCCGAGGCTGGAAATCGTGAAGCAACCACCCTGCATATCGGCAGCCGTGATCTTCAGGGCGCGTGCCTTGGCACTGATCTCGCCCAGCTCCTTGGCTAGTTGCACGATACCTTTCTTGTCCACGTCTCGCAGCACCGGCACCATCAAACCGTTGGGGGTGTCAACCGCGACACCGACGTGGAAGTATTGCTTGAGGACCAGATTTTCGCCACCGGCATCCAGCGATGCGTTGAACTCGGGATACTGCTGCAGTGCTACCACGACAGCCTTGAGCATGAAAGCCAGTGGCGTGATCTTGATGTCCTGCTTGGCGTATTCCACATTCAACTCCTTGCGGAACACTTCCATTTCGGTGATGTCGGCCTCGTCGAATTGCGTGACATGTGGGATGGTCACCCAGTTACGGTGCAGATTCGCCCCAGAAATCTTCTTGATTCGCGACAGCGGTTTCGTCTCTATCGCACCAAACTTGGCAAAATCCACCACTGGCGAAGCCAGCACCTGCAAGCCATTCCCGCCTGCGCCACGCGGTTGTGCAAGCGCGGCTTTGACAAAATTTTGCACGTCATCTTTAGTAACGCGACCTTTCTCTCCGCTGCCCTTGACTTGCGCAACCTGAACACCGAGTTCGCGCGCGAAACGGCGTATTGCAGGACTGGCGTGGGCTTTTCCACCTGTTACAACCGGTTGCAATGTTTGCACGGCCACTGGCGCTGCCGGTGCTTTTGCTGGAGCTGCCGGTAATGCCGGGCCGGATACTACTGGAGCCGCCACAACTGGTGCTGCTGGCTTGCCCGCCTTAGCCGCAGCGGCAGTATCATTGCTTTCCAGCAACAAGATCAGCGAGCCTTGTGACACCTTGTCGCCAACCTTGACCTTCATCTCCTTGATCACACCAGCGAAGGGCGAAGGCACATCCATCGCTGCCTTGTCGGTTTCCAGTGTCACAAGATTGTCTTCAGCGTTGATCATGTCGCCGACCTTCACCATCACTTCGATGATGCTCACATCCTTGTAGTCGCCGATGTCCGGCACCAATACTTGTTTTATTTCTGCCACGTATATCTCCTCCCAACCTTAGACAGTTGTTGGGTTCGGTTTGTCTGGATTGATGTTGTAAAGTTTGATCGCCTTGCTGACTTCGCTGGCCTTTATCGTGCCCTCATCGGCCAACGCCTTCAATGCAGCAACAGTGATGTAGTATCGATCGACCTCGAAGAACTGGCGCAATTTCTTGCGCGTGTCGGAACGTCCGAAGCCATCCGTGCCCAGCACCTTGTAATGCTTGGGCAAAAAGCCGCGAATCTGGTCGGCAAACGAACGCATGTAATCGGTCACAGCGATCACCGGGCTGTCCTGTCCGGACAGACATTGTTCGACATAGCTGACACGTGCTTGGGCTTCCGGATGCAACATGTTCCAGCGCTCGCAGTCCAGCCCTTCGCGGCGCAATTCGGTAAAGCTGGTCACACTCCAAATGTCCGATGCGACACCGAAATCCTTTTTCAATAATTCGGCTGCGGCTATCGCTTCGCGCAATATTGTGCCGCTACCAAGCAACTGCACTTTCGGTTCTTTGGCCTTGGTCTTGTCTTCGCTGAACAAGTACATGCCTTTGACGATGCCCGCTTCAGCACCCTTCGGCATCGACGGATGAGCGTAGTTTTCATTCATCACCGTGAGGTAATAGAACACGTCTTCCTGCTCCACATACATACGGCGCATGCCATCGTGAATGATGACCGCGAGTTCATACGCGAAGGTCGGATCGTAAGAAACGCAATTTGGAATGGTAGCCGACATCAAATGGCTGTGGCCGTCTTCGTGCTGCAAACCTTCGCCGTTCAGCGTGGTCCGTCCTGCCGTACCGCCAAGCAAGAAGCCGCGTGCACGCATGTCACCCGCCGCCCAAGCCAGGTCGCCAATACGTTGGAAGCCGAACATCGAATAATAAATATAGAAGGGCAACATCGCCTTGCCGTGGTTGGCGTAAGAAGTGGCGGCGGCGATCCAGTCGGCCATTCCGCCGGCTTCATTGATACCTTCCTGCAGGATCTGTCCGCTCTGATCTTCCTTGTAGAACATCAGCTGATCAGCATCCTGCGGGGTGTAAAGCTGACCCACCTGTGAAAAGATCCCGAGCTGGCGGAACATTCCTTCCATACCGAAAGTACGCGATTCGTCCGGCACGATAGGCACGACCTGCTTGCCGATGTTTTTATCCTTGACCAGAATGCCGAGCAAGCGCACGAATGCCATCGTGGTGGATATCTCGCGATCCTCGGTACCCTTCAGCAAAGCATCAAAGGCCTCCAGCCCCGGTATTTGCAGCGGCTCGCTAACCGGGTTGCGCTGCGGAACCACACCCATGACTTCGCCGCGCTCCCTGAGATACTTCATCTCCAGGCTGTCTTCGGGCGGACGGTAGAAATTCAGGCTAGCCACTTGTTCGTCGTTCAACGGGATGTTGAAGCGGTCGCGGAATTGCAGCAGTACCTCACCAGTCATTTTCTTCTGCTGGTGGGTTATATTCTGACCCTCACCCGCTTCCCCCATACCGTATCCCTTTACGGTCTTGGCTAGGATCACGGTTGGCTGGCCTGTATGTTGGGCAGCAGCTGCATAAGCGGCAAACACCTTGCGCGAATCATGGCCGCCGCGGTTCAAACGCCAGATCTCGTCATCGGACATATCGGCGACCATTTCCAGCAATTCCGGATATTTTCCGAAGAAATACTGGCGCACATACGCGCCATCTTTCGATTTATATGTCTGGTATTCGCCGTCCACCACTTCCTGCATACGCTTTTGCAGCAGGCCATTCTTATCCTTGGCGAGTAACCTGTCCCACTGGTCGCCCCATACTATCTTGATGACATTCCAGCCCGCGCCGCGGAACACACCTTCCAGCTCCTGGATGATTTTGCCATTGCCGCGAACCGGGCCATCCAAGCGCTGCAGATTGCAGTTAACGACAAAGATTAGGTTGTCGAGCTTTTCACGCCCGGCCATCGAAACTGCGCCCAGCGATTCCGGCTCGTCGGTCTCACCGTCGCCCAGATAAGCCCATACCTTGCGCCCGGCGGTTTGCACCATGCCGCGATGTTCCAGATAGCGCATGAAGCGCGCCTGGTAGATCGCCATCAGGGGGCCAAGGCCCATCGACACGGTGGGGAATTGCCAGAAATTCGGCATCAGCCAAGGATGCGGATACGAGGACAATCCTGTGCCGTCCGATTCTTGGCGGAACTTGTACATCTGCTCTTCGCTGATGCGCCCTTCGAGGAAGGCACGCGCATACATGCCGGGCGACGAGTGCCCCTGGAAATACACCAGGTCGCCGCCATGCGTGTCCGTCTTGCCGTGGAAGAAATGATTAAAAGCCACGTCGTACAAGGTAGCTGCGGAAGCAAAGCTGGCGATATGTCCGCCCAACTCGGACGATTCACGATTGGCATTCAACACCAGCGCCATCGCATTCCAGCGCATCAAGCCGCGGATGCGGTGTTCTAGGTCCTGATTGCCGGTGGAGCGTTGCTCTTCACCCACCGGTATCGTGTTGCAGTACGGCGTATTCGCGCTGAACGGCATGCCCGCGCCTGAGCTGCGCGCCTTGTCGATCAGTTGCCCAAGCAGAAAACGGGCGCGTTCCGCACCCTCGTTTTCCAGTACTGACTCGAGTGCATCCAGCCACTCCTTTGTTTCTTGCGGGTCGTAATCAGGTATTGATGCCATCTATCTATCTCTCATGTTGCAAAGTGATTTTTAAGGGGTTCTATTTTCCGAACAAGCTATGGTTTCTTGCTCGGTGAAGATCCATTCGACTTTTACATCCGTCGCTTCCTGCGGTATTTGTTCCACAATTTGCAGCGCAAAAGCTGCTGCAACCAATGCGGGGCGATGCGTCATACGGGCCAGCAATTTATCGTAAAAACCGCCGCCATAGCCCAACCGAGCTCCATCCCGGGTAAATGCCACCCCCGGTAAAAGTGCGAATTCTACCTCATTTAGCGTATTCAGCCTCTCGCAGCGTTCGACGATCGGCTCGCGTATCTCCCACAAACCCAACTCCAGTTGGTTTTCCAGATCATCTACCCAATACAGATCAAGTTGGTTGGTGTGGTGATTCACTCGGGGCAAGGCTAATCTTTTCCCATCCGCCAATGCCTTTTGTATCAAGAGCTCGCTGGCAAACTCCGCGCCGAAATTCATGTAGCCCAGCACGACACCGGATTGCTTATACTCGGGCAGTTGCAACAAACGCTCGGTGATCGCCGAACTATTTGTAGCATGTGCGTCGGGTGCGAGTAGCTCGCGCAAGGCGATAAGTTGCTTGCGGATGCCTGGTTTGGACATGTGCAACGAAGACGGCATGATCAGTTACCCCAAAAACAAGCGATACGCCGGATTGTTGCTCTCATCCCAGTAGCGATAGCCGAGCGCATCGAGGAAAGTCTTGAGTGCCTTCTTGTCGTGATGCGGCACCTGCATGCCAACAAGCACACGACCGTAATCAGCTCCGTGATTGCGGTAGTGGAACAGGCTGATGTTCCAGTTACTACTCATACTGTTGAGAAACAGCATCAGCGCACCGGGACGCTCGGGGAACTCGAAACGGAACATGATTTCGTCCTTGGCTTCCGGCGCATGACCTCCGACCAAGTGACGCAGGTGCAGCTTGGCCATTTCGTTGTCGCTCAGGTCCAGTGTGGCTAATTTATTGTTCTGTAATTTACCAACCAGTTCGCTGGTTTCCGCTTGGTCGCGCACCTGAATACCGACGAACACATGCGCCACTTTGGCATCGGCGTAGCGGTAGTTGAATTCGGTGATGTTGCGTTTACCGAGCAGCGAGCAGAATTTGCGGAAGCTGCCGGGCGTTTCGGGAATGGTCACGGCGAGGATAGACTCACGCCGCTCCCCGATCTCGGAACGTTCCGCGACGAAACGCAAACGGTCGAAATTCATGTTTGCGCCGGAAGCGATGGCGACCAGTGTTTCACCCTTGAGGTTTTCACGGGCGGCATAAAGCTTGGCTCCGGCGATGGCGAGCGCACCTGCGGGTTCCAGTATCGATCGGGTGTCCTCGAACACATCCTTCAGCGCGGCACAGGTGGTGTCGGTGTCCACCAGGATGATCTCGTCGACCAGCTTGCGGCACAGGCGAAAGGTTTCCAAGCCGACCTGCTTCACCGCAACACCGTCGGCGAACAAACCAACATGCTCCAGCGTGACCCGTTTTTTGGCTTTCAGCGATCGATACATCGCGTCCGAATCCACCGGTTGCACGCCTATGATCTTGATTTCCGGGCGCAATTGCTTGACGTAAGCCGCCACACCCGCGATCAACCCTCCGCCGCCGATCGGGACGAAGATCGCGTGGATGGCATGGGTATGCTGGCGCAGGATTTCCATACCGATGGTGCCTTGCCCGGCGATCACATCCGGGTCGTCATAGGGATGAACGAACGTCATCTTGCTATGCTGCTCCAATTCCAGCGCGTGCTGGTAGGCGTCGGAATAGGAGTCACCGTACAGCACAACTTTCGCGCCACGTCCGGCCACTGCCTGAATTTTGATTTGCGGCGTGGTGGTAGGCATCACGATGACCGCTTTGCAGCCGAGCTTTTGCGCGGAAAGCGCCACGCCCTGCGCATGGTTCCCCGCCGAGGCGGCGATCACGCCGCGCTTGAGTTGTTTGGACGTGAGCTGCGCCATCTTGTTGTAGGCGCCGCGCAGCTTGAACGAAAACACTGACTGCATATCTTCGCGCTTAAGCAGAATCGTATTGCCAGTACGCGCGGAAAGGCTCGGCGCCACTTCTAAGGGCGTCTCGGATGCCACGTCATACACCCTTGCATTCAGGATGCGTTTCAAATATCCGTTCATCAACACCTCTATAAATCCAATAAATACGCACGAAGGTTATCATAAAAACACTGCGAAACCCTTGCGACATCAGCGAAAATCGGTTCAAATGCCGCGCATGGAAAAAATCGATCAGCATGGTGTCGCCATAGAGACTCAAGTGAATTACCTGCCGGAGCAATCCGATGAGGCGGGTAATCGTTTTGTGTTTTCCTACACCATCACCATCACCAACCTCGGGCCTTCGTCTGCCAAGCTCATCAGCCGTCACTGGATTATCACTGACGCCCACAACCATGTGCAGGAGGTGCGCGGGCAGGGTGTGGTGGGCGAGCAACCTTTGCTCAAGCCGAGCCAGAGCTTCGAATATACCAGCGGCACGGTACTGACCACCCAGGTCGGCACGATGCGCGGCAGTTATCAGATGCAGACAGAGGACGGTACGGAATTCGAGGTCGAGATCCCGCAATTTGTGCTGAGTGTGCCGCGTGTTTTGCATTAACCTTTTTTTTGGCGCGTGTCTAGAAGTAAAAGAAACTGCACGACGTGCAGTACCCTTTGCGTTCTTTTTTCTTGCCGCCTGCACCACCGCAAAACCTGCCATCGCGCCTCCCCCCGCCCAACCTTTTGCACCTTTTGCGGTAAGCAAATGGGAAATGTTGCCGGACTGGCAATCGATAGATTTGCAGCCGACCTGGGCGGCTTTCTGGCAAAGCTGCACCGCGCTGAAAAACAAACCTGCATGGCAACCTGTATGCGCGCGCGCCAATGAGTTGGCCCAACCGGATAGCACTTCGGTGCGCGCATTCTTCGAAGAAGGCTTTACGCCCTATCAGGTTTACAACCCAGATGGGTCTTCGCAAGGCTTGATCACCGGCTACTACGAACCGAAATTATATGGCAGCCGAGTTAAAACAGCCCGCTTCCGATATCCCCTTTACGGCGTCCCTGATGACTTACTGACTATAGATTTGAGCGACGCGTACCCGCAACTAAAAGACCTGCGTTTGCGCGGACGGTTGCAGGGAAACCGTGTGGTTCCCTACTACAATCGCGGTGAGATCGATAGCGGCAAGGCACCGCTGCAAGGACGCGAATTATTCTGGGTAGATAACGCGGTCGATCTGTTCTTCCTGCAGATCCAAGGCTCGGGGCGCATTGAATTACCGGACGGTAGCTTGGCGAAAGTCGGTTATGCCGAACAGAATGGACAACCCTACAATTCCATTGGCAAAAAACTGGTTGATATAGGCGCATTCAAGCTCGAAGAAGCATCGATGCAGAACATCAAACTGTGGGCGCAAAAAAATCCCGACAAGCTGGACAAAATGTTGGCACTGAATCCAAGCTACGTGTTCTTCCGCGAATTACCCAATGGACTGCCCTCTCCGCTAGGCGCGCTGGGCGTGCCGCTGACCAACGAATACAGCTTAGCGGTGGATACACGCACCATCCCGCTCGGGGCACCGGTGTTCCTTTCCACTACATATCCCAACACCACTGACCCGCTGAATCGCCTGATGCTGGCACAGGACACCGGCGGGGCGATCAAGGGCGCAGTTCGCGGCGATTTCTTTTGGGGTTTTGGCGATCAAGCCGGGACTCAGGCGGGACGAATGAAGCAGAGCGGGCAGATGTGGGTGCTGTTTCCCAAGGGCGCAGAGCCTGCACTTAATCCATAAAGGCCATCCCATTCAACCAATACGCTGCTTCACGCCGTTGCGTGAGCTGCCCTTTGATCTTCCGCTGTCAGGTAATCTTAAAGCAAGAGTATAGGGCTGGTTTCGAAACAGACCCGTCATTACTTTTTTCCAAAAATCGATAGGCAGTATCTGCAACTCCAGGCATGGTTTTGACCCACTTTAGGCAAGTATTTAAGAGCGATGTCAACTGGATGAAGCCTGACAGCGTTATATGAACCGACACAGTGTGTCTTTACCTTTTTCAACCAACAAATCGGAGTCCACAATGAACAAACTTTTATCCTTACTGATCGCCTCTGTATTCGCTGCTGTTTCTTTCTCCGCTGTTGCAGCTGATGCAGCCACAGCTCCTGCTGCTGCACCTGCCGCTGCGACAGCCGCACCTGCAAAGGCTGAATCAAAGCATGAAAAAGAAGAAAAAGCCAAGAAAGAAAAGAAGGAAAAGAAAGCAGCTGACAAGAAAGCTAAAGCTGACAAGAAGGCGGCTGACAAGAAGGCAAAAGCTGACAAGAAGGCAGCTGACAAGCAAGCTAAAGAAGAAAAGAAAGCAGCTAAAAAATAATCAGCACAAGCTTAAAATAGGCAGGGGAAACCCTGCCTTTTTTATTGCCCTTGATTCGGTAATCGGCCAGTAATGAATTCCCTCCAATGGCACAGAAAACGGTATCTCTGCTCACGACTTGTATTTCTGGGGGCTATTTGACCATCAGCGAACTAATTCCCATATTGGCACTCTTACCCTGCGAGTGCTAGAATTGATACAGTCATTAAGGAGAGGGACATGAATACTGTGATGAGCTTACCCATTCCATCAGCCGTTGGCAGCTTGGAAAGCTATGTTCAATCTGTTAACCGCTTCCCCATTCTGTCGCAGGATGAGGAGCTTGCCTTGGCTATCCGCTTCAAAAATTCCAATGATCTGGACGCTGCGCGAGAGTTAGTTCTTTCTCACTTGCGTGTTGTGGTCAGTGTGGCGCGTGGTTATGCCGGTTATGGGTTGCCACAGGCTGATTTGATTCAGGAGGGCAATATCGGGCTGATGAAGGCTGTGAAGCGGTATGACCCCGATCGCGGAGTGCGGTTGGTTTCGTTTGCCTTGCACTGGATACGCGCCGAGATCCACGAGTTCGTAGTGCGTAACTGGCGATTGGTCAAGATCGCCACCACAAAGTCTCAACGTAAATTATTTTTCAACCTACGCAGCATGAAGCAGGGTCTGGAACCACTCAAGCCGCAGCAGGTTAGCGAAATAGCGCAACAACTTAATGTCAGTGAGCATGACGTAGTGGAGATGGAAGCACGTTTTGCCGGACATGAGGTCGCGCTGGAACCAATGATCAGCGATGATGAGGAAAGTTATGCTCCAATTCATTACTTGGCTGACAACGCAGAACATGAACCATATCATATACTTGAATCGACCGAACGTGAGCGCTTGCAAACATCCGGCTTGGCGAGTGCTTTGGCCGGGCTGGACGAGCGCAGCCGCCGCATCGTTGAAGCGCGCTGGTTAAATGAGGAAGAAGCAGCAACGCTGCACGAGTTGGCTGCCGAGTTCAATGTTTCGGCGGAACGCATCCGCCAAATCGAGCAGAAGGCGATGAGCAAGATGCATGCAGCGCTCGCTTTGCCAACCGCTTAATAACAAATCTAACGTTTTAGAAAGCATCAACCCGCAGGACAAAAAAGCCGCAGTTTTTGCGGCTTTTTATTTTTCAATCAGTTGGTCAGACAGCACTTCGGCAAGTTATATCCAGATGCTTCGAGCAAGTGATTTGGTTCATTTCACGATCTTCAAGTGGGGTTTGTTTGATATTGCCTTTGAGCCCACGTCCCTGCCTCTAGCAGCTGGCGGGGGAGACCGTGAATCGCTGGCTTGAAATGCCAAGCCTTGCCCATTCTCTTTAGCGTATATGCCGGTGACTGCTTCAACGGGAACCATCAGATTGAAAGGCGCTCCGTTAAACCGTCCGGTACAAGTGATCATTTCGTTGCCCATTTCAAGGTTGCGCACCGCACTTGCGCTGATGTTCAGGACAATTTGGCCGTCTTTGACATGAGCGTGCGGCACCTCGGTATGATCGTCGACATGCACAGCCAGATAAGGGGTAAATCCACTGTTTACACACCATTCGTAGATCGCGCGGATCAAGTAAGGGCGCGTGGATGAATCGCTCACTTGCGCATCGCTCTTTCGGAAGCCGTCAATGCATCAATGAATCCTTGACGGGAGAACAACCGCTCTGCATATTTCATCAGCGGAGCCGCTTCCTTGCCCATCTGTATACCGTAATGGTCGAGCCTCCATAACAGAGGCGCGATCGCCACATCCAGCATGGAGAATTCATCGCCAAGCAAAAATTTCTGGCTGGCCAATATTTGCGCAAGCTGGGTTAGATTATCGCGTATGACTGCTCGGGCTTTATCGGCCTGCTTCGCGGCGCCATGTTCAATCGCCTCGACCTGACTATATATCTCTTGTTCGAAGCGATGCAGAAATAACCGCGCACGGCCGCGCATCACCGGGTCAGGCGGCATCAATTGCGGATGGGGGAAACGCTCATCGATGTATTCGTTGATGATGTTAGCCTCATACAACACCAGATCACGTTCAACCAGAACAGGTACCTTGCCATAGGGATTGATCGCCGCAACATCTTCTGATTTGTTCATCAGATCCACATCGATCACTTCAAAATCCATGCCCTTTTCAAAAAGCACGATCCGACAGCGATGACTGTAGGGGCAGGAAGTACCAGAATACAATCTCATCATTAATGCTTACCCCTTGATTAACTGTACGCGTTGCATGCGCGTGCGTACCAATATAAATCCGATAGTCGCGACAACACCACTGACTACTATAGCCGCTAATATCGGATAGGCGCCCGTGCCATTGACACCAGCGATCCAGACATAGCGCTCAAACAGCGTGCCAATAATGATGCAAGTGGCGACAGCCGCCGTCGCGCCAATATTGTGCCTAGTGAATGGCATGGTAAGCGCAGTAAATGGAATCACGAATTTCAGCGCGAACATCGCCCAAAATATAAAGGTGTAATCGCCATTCTGCATTCCCTGCATACGGTCTCTTTCAGAGGGCAAGTTGCCGTACCAGATGGTTAGATATTGAGCAAAGAAGGTATAAACCCACAGCAAGGTAAAGGCGAGCAGCATTTGAGCGATGTAATTGTAAACAAAGGGCTCTACCGGGCGCAGCAATTTATTCCGGCTATTCAATACGAATATCCAAATCACCAAAAATGCCAGGAACATGCCGAAATTACTAACGAAATGCTGCATCCCATAAATCGCGCTATGCCAGGAAGGGATCATGGTCATTTCAAAATCCCAGGCAACCATTGTGCCATAGAGCACATAGGCATAAGGAACCCAACAGGCGATCTTATGAAAACTCTCCGCGTCTTCCGCACTACGTTCGCTGACAGCCTGACGCTGTACAAACACCCAGTGGATTGCCATAACAGCCAGCATCCCCAAGACTTCGCGCGCTATCAGAAACGTGTAGTTATGCCATCCGGGAAGGTGATGCGCATGATCTCCGGTTTCCTTCATCCAAGGGAATGTCAGCTCTCCGCCGATCAGTAATACAACCAACATGACGAAAGCCAACGGAAACAAGGCAAACAATGAGCTTGCCAGGATACGAATCTCATATCTCCAGCGCGCACCCACCAGATGCAATACAGCGCACAGCGTCACACCACCCAGCGCAAGATAAAGCACCACTAGAAAATTCACGGTCAAAACCGACCAATTGCTATATGACAACATGTTGACCGTCTCCTATTTAGACTTCGCTGCTGCCGCAACGGGGTTTTTTTGCAGCACGGTGCGAATGTAATTCACCACGTTCCAACGCTCGGCGGCTGAGAGATCATTGGCATAGCTGGGCATCACCGCACCGCCGAAGGTCATCATCGCAAAGATGTAACCATCCGGATACTCTTTGGTGTTCCATGGGTGTTGATCGTTGGATGAAGTCAAGTTGTAGGGCTTCAAGATCAGCTTCTCGCCAACCAGCCCGTCGCCTGTACCCGACTTTCCATGGCATGGCGTGCAATAGATCGCAAACAACCTGCCGCCCGTATCGACTGACTTGGCATTTACTGGCACAGGATTGGCCATTTTCGTCGCCGCATCAAAATCCTTGACATAGACGGTAGTGCCGGCAACAGGCACAGAACGCGCAGGAAACACTTTCATGCCAGGCTTTACCTCGTCAACGCTTTCTTGTGGCTTGATGCTGATCTGATTCGCCATATCGTGATCCCACGGCCAGGCATTCGCCAACGACGGGGCAAGTAATAACGCGATTACCAAGACTGACTTGTTCATTTCCCCGCCTCTTCCTGAATTTCCAATGCTTGATGTTTTGTGAAAATCGCCTTCAGAGTATTGATTGCACCCTCGTCGGATTTCACCAAAATTCCAATCTGATCCTCAGATACCTTAGCGCTATACAAAGGCGAGCGCTTGGCCGGCAAACCGGCGCAGATCAAAAAACCGAGGATAGTGATATACACACCGCCCAAAATGAACATCTCATAGGTCAATACAAAATCTGGCGGGAACGGCACGATAGGTTTGCCACCCTTGGATTGCGCAAAAAAGACAGCTTGCGCACCCGCGATCAGGAAGAATGCAAGCAAGCCTCCAGACAGCGCCCCACCCAGGGTGAAAAACTGCACGTAGACCGGCTTATCACCCAGAACCTCTTCTATTTCCGGATGCTCGATCGGGGACTTCATGATCATGTCCTTGTTCGAATCGAAGCCTTTGATGCTGGTGTTGCGCAGCTCTTTGACCGCAGCGGCAGCTTCATCAAAATTGTCGAACAAGGCAAGTAAGTGACGTTGACTCATTTAATGTGCCCCCTTCCCGGCAGCTTCCAGTTTTCCTGCTGCCGCCTTGGTTGCCAGACTTCGGTGATATACCATTTCTTTCACCTCATACATTGAAACTGAAGGGAATAATTTGCAGAACCCCATAAACAGTAAAGTAAACCAGCCGAAGCTGCCAAATACGATACCCCATTGAACAAAGCTAGGCCATTGATCGTGATCCCAAGTCCATGGATAGTAACCATGTGCAAAGGTTGGAGAAACGATCATCCAGCGTTCCAGCCACATACCCAGGTTCAGCAGCAACGACACCACGAACATCACCGGAATGTTGGTTTGGAAGCGCTTAAATGCCATGATCAGCGGCACGATCGATCCGCAGAAAATCATCGACCACCAGAACGGCGCATAAGGACCGTACATGCGCTCAAGCAAAGTGTCCTTGGCAACCGGGTCATGCCCATACCAGACTGAGGCCATCTCGATCATGTTCAGGTAAGTCCACACCATCGAGATCGCGAAAGTCAGGCGCACGATCTTTTTCAGGATAGGTAATGTCATGTACTCTTCAAACCTGAACACGTAGCGCAGTATGATGAACAGCGTGATGATCGCCGCGCAGCCGGAATACAAAGCGCCTGCCACAAAATATGGCGGGAACGATGTGATATGCCAGCCAGGCTGTTGTGACATGGCAAAGTCGGACGCCACGATGGAGTGCACCGAGACTGCCAACGGAATCAGGAAACAGGCGATCGTCAGATACGTGACGCGGAAATTACGCCATTGACGGTCAGTTCCCTCCCAGCCCAGCGCCAAAGCGGTATACAACTTCTTGCGCCAACCCGGGTTCATGTTATCGCGGCAAATCGCCAGGTCAGGAATCATCCCCACGTACAGGAACAGGATCGACGAGCTCAGGTAAGTAAAGATCGCCATCGCATCCCACAGCAGCGGCGACTGGAAATTCGGCCATATACCGCGCTCGTTAGGATAAGGTATCGCATAATAAACCTGCCACGCACGACCCAAGTGGACGAATACGAACAAGCCTGCCGTCATCAGCGAAAAAGTGGTCATTGCTTCCGCAAAACGATAAATCGGCTTGCGCCAATCGGCATGCATCAGGTGCAGAATCGCCGACAGCAAAGTCCCGGAGTGGCTCATGCCGATCCAGAAAATGAAGCTGGCAATATACAAGCCCCAAACATGGGGATTGTCCATATTGGCCACGCCCATCCCCGTTATATATTGATACGCTTCGCAGCCTACGCCCACACCGACCATGGCAATCGCTACGACCAGCATCACCCAGAACATCTTTCGGGGGTTCTCCAGACTATGCAATACATCCTTATTAATTTTCGCCCAAGCGATGTCTTCGCGGATATCTTTCATTGTTATGTCCTAAAGGAATTCCAGTAATATTGGCGGTTTAAATTGCGCTATCACGCACGCGTTCCAGATACATGACCGAGGGGTAAGGGCGCAGTTCTTCGAGAATACGATAACCGCGCAACTTGCTCCCCCCCTCTTCCTTGTCCTTGGCTTGTACATCTTTGGCAAGCTCAACTTGTTGTGCTTGCCACTTCTTGTGCACTTTGGATTCCGGATCAACCAGATTGCCGAAAGTAATGGCACCAGGCAGACAGACTTGCTGACAGGCTGTCTGTACTTCGCCATCACGCACAACACGTCCCTGAGATTTGGCGTTACTTTCCGCTTCCCTCAACCGCTGCACGCAGAATGTAA
>Ga0315272_10000063_pt1 | contig 42993 bp, 42 predicted proteins | sample C3_middle_MG_FD_203918 | JGI IMG/M metagenome (GOLD analysis project Ga0315272, IMG submission 203918) | Sediment microbial communities from Yellowstone Lake, YNP, Wyoming, USA - C3_middle | ecosystem: Environmental > Aquatic > Freshwater > Lake > Sediment | place: USA: Wyoming | collected...
AGGCCGAGCATGGCCTGCTCGTCAATCTTGAAAAATTTGCACACCTTGGGGTACAGACAATCATGGCGTTTGCAGGGCTGGAGGCTATTGCAGCCTGTACCGTACAGATTGGCGGTGGGGCCGCCCAAATCGCTGATAGTGCCGGCAAAATCCTTCTGCCCGGCCAACCGTTTCGCCTCCTGAACCACGGACTCCCGGCTCCGGCTGACGATCTTTGGCCCCTGGTGCCTGGAAATGGCGCAGAAGGAGCAATTGCCGCAACAGCCACGGACAATGGTGATCGAATCCCGGATCATCCGGCAAGCCGGAACATCGCCGCAGGCCGGGTGTGGTTTGCGGGTAAAAGGCAGGCTGTACAGGGCATCCAACTCCGCCGTATCAAGCGGCGCAGCGGGCTGATGCTGCACGACCCAGGCTGCTTGTTGACATTGCAGCAAAGGATCGGGGGCATACGCCCTGGCCTGGCGGTCAACAATGAGTTCGGCCTCAAGAAACAGGGGCAGCTCCGCCTGAATCTCCGCCCAGGATGGCAGCAGCAGGGGCGCGGAAATTCCCCGCGCCTCCAGCTCCTTTTCGGTCAGCCGTTCGCAGGTGCCGAAAATCCCGACCAGATTCTGGCCCTTGGCAAGTCGAGCCGCCACCTCCAGCACCGCCCGTTCCCCCATGCCATAGATCAAGAGATCGGCCTTGGCATCGGTTAAAACCGAGCCCCGAAGCCGCTTCTGCTGATAATCGTAATGCACAAACCGGCGCAACGATGCTTCCAGCCCGCCTAAAACCACCGGAGTCGCCGGATAAGCAGTGTGCGCAAGATTACTGTAAAGGATGGTAGCCCGGTCCGGCCTGCGCCGCAGCTTTTTCTCCGCCTGGTCACCGAAGTAGGGATTGCCGTTGGGGGAATAGTCGTCACGGTCCCGAACCTTGGCGTTGCCGCTGTAATTGGCCACGATGGAATCCAGGTTGCCTGCAGTGACACCAAAGAAAAGGCGCGGCTGGCCGAACTGCCGGAAATCATCGGCGTTATGGTGACGGGGCTGGGAAAGCACGGCCACCCGATAACCGTTGGCCTCAAGCAGGCGGCCAATCAAGGCCACGCCAAAGGAGGGATGATCCACATAGGCATCCCCGGTTACCAGGACCACATCGACATATTTCCAGCCTCGTGCTGCCATTTCCGCCCCGGAGACGGGGAGAAAGTGTTCGGTCGTTTCGTGGGCCAAGGGTTTTTCTCCTCTTGCAAAGAAAACAAAAGTACTGCATCCAACTTGGCTTATAATCGAATCCCGGCAAGCTATAAAGAAGGAATCAAAAGCTGCGCTCTGTCCCATGCAAATTATCAAAGCGACTTCCTGTGCAACAAACAGATTGCTTTTCCTGGGCCAGCGGATTTATTAGTATCTGCATTCTGTTATAGTATCAGAAACTCAACGAGCAGGACACCCGGTATGGATTCAGAAAAGCCTCTGGCTGGCGGCATCCCCATGGTCAACATAGACGGTGCCAAAATCCGCCGGATCAGGGAAGAAAAAGGCCTGACCCAGCTCTATGTCGCCACGGTGGTCGGGGTCACCACCGACACCATTTCCCGCTGGGAAAACCGCCGCTACCCCACCATCAAAAAAGAGAACGCCGTCAAACTCGCCGAGGCCCTGGAGGCCACACTGGCGGATATTATTGACCATGGTCAGCCCGCACCCCCAGCAGAGCCGCCGCCCGCCCAGGCATGTGAGCCGCCCACACCGGAAGACCCCATGCCTCGGCCTGCACCCCCGGAAGCCTCGCCCGCACTCGAACCAGCCGCGCCGCAAACGGCACCGCCAGCACCGCCAACGCCCAGGTTCCGCCTTGTCTCACGGCCTGTCGTCATCCCGCTCGGTGCCTTTCTGATCTTCGCCCTTGCTGGCCTCGCCTTGCTCTGGTGGTATACCGGAAACGATGCGGAAGGCCAGGTAACAGCCATCAGAACCCTACCCGTACACGCAACCCCAGGCATCGCCTTTCCGGTGGTCATTGAAGTGACAACCAGCGGCACTTCCAGGCCGATTTCCCTGATCCTCAAGGAAACCCTGCCCCCGGACTGCATCCCGGCCCAAGGCAAGCCGCAGTTTACCAACCAGGAAAGCGACCCTCCGGTACTCAAGTGGATTGGCAAGATCATCGGCGGGCATGCCGTGTACAGCTATCTCGCCAAGCTTAAGCCCGAGGCCAAGATGGAAACAGTGCATCAATTCACCGGCGGCGTCACGGTGCGCTCGGACGACAACCCCAGCATCCCGTTATCCGGCAACGACTCCCTGCAAGCAAGCCCCTTCCATTGGGCGGACAGCAACACAGATGGCCGGATAGACGACGAGGAGCTGCTTTTCGTCAACGAAACTTACGGGGGCATTGAAGGGTTGCATTTCGGCAAGAAACTGATCGAAGAGATTTGGGCGGCCAAGGGCTATCGCTGGAATCCGGAGACGCGCAACTATGAGATTTTGCAGTAACGAGCAAACAGCGGAAGCAAAAATGGCTGCTGAGCCAAACGCTTATGTGCCTGCCTGATCAAGGACTTTTCGGCAGATATTGGCAAGATCATGGATGGAGATGGGCTTCATAACATAGCCCTGAATCCCCAAGGCCTGGGCCTTCTCCTCGGTGAACACCTCGCTGAAACCCGTGCAGAGAACAATCGGCATTCCCGGCCGTATGGCAAGGATGTGCTTGGCCAGTTCGCCGCCGGTCATGTTGGGCATGGTGTAATCGGTGATAACCAGATCAAAGGCCTCCGGATTGGCGCGGAACAGCTCCAACGCCTCGACGCTGTTGGTTCGGGTGGTCACCTGATAGCCGAGGTAGACCAGAATCCTTTCCCCCAACTCAATCAGCGAACTCTCATCATCAACAAACAACACCCGTTCCTTGCCGGTTGGCGGGGCGGCAGAAACCGCAGCCTCCACAATTTCTGCGACGCTCTCCAGCACAGGAAAATAGAGCGCGAAGCTCGTTCCCTGCCCCGGCAAACTCTGCACTTCAATGGCCCCGCCATGACTGATGACAATGCCGTGAACCACGGACAGGCCCAGGCCAGTGCCTTCACCCCGAGTCTTGGTGGTGAAAAAAGGATCAAAGATCCTGTCAATGATCCTAGAATCAATGCCTAGCCCGGTATCACGCACCGTGAGCCTGAGATAATTGCCAGGGGCAAGGGCAAAGGTGCGCAGAACCGGCTCCTCATCCAGATGCACCTGGGAAAGCCCGATCTCAAGTACGCCTCCGGCCTCCCGCATGGCATGGGCCGCGTTAGTGCAGAGATTCATCAGCACCTGATGGATCTGGGTGGGGTCGGCCAGGATCTTACCGATATCCTGCTCCATGGTCTGTTTGATCTCAATGGTCGTCGGCAGGGAGGCCCGCAACATTTTGAGGGTCTCCTTGACGATAGGCGCCACATTAACCGACGTCCGGGCCATCTCCCCCTGTCTGCTGAAAGCAAGGATATGGGCGACCAGATCCTTGGCCCTGCCGCTGGCCCTGCGTACCTCAATGAGCGTATCCCGAAGGCTTCCTTCCTTGACTTCAAGCAGGGCAAGCTCCGTGTAGCCCATAATGGCGGCGAGGATATTGTTGAAATCGTGGGCAATCCCGCCCGCCAGGGTACCTATGGCCTCCATCTTTTGGGAATGACGCAGTTGGGCCTGCAAAGCCTCCATCTCCGTCTTTTCTCGCACCCTTTCCGAGATATCTCGGACAATACCAACGGCCCACCAGCCCTCTTCCTGAGGCAGGGCGGAAATAGCGAGTTCCACGGGAAACTCCTCGCCTCCCTTGCGGACGGCGGTCATCTCCAGGACCTTGCCGATGGCATTTCCCTCGCCGCTGGCCCAAAACCGTGCCAGTCCTTTTTTAAACTCAGGGGCAAACCGGGTCGGGATGAGCAGCTCATGGAGATCACCGCCCAGCACCTCACCTTCGCCATAGCCGAAGATTCGCTCGGCAGCAGGATTCCAATAGACAATCCGGCCATGGTCGTCCATGAGGATAATGGCGTCCTGGGCAGTACTGGCAATGGTCCGGTACCGGTCTTCACTGGCAACAAGATCGCGGAGGGCTTTTTTCTTGTCGGAGATATCCTTGAAGCTGACCACGGCTCCGGCCAGCCGTCCTTCTTCCCTGATGGGGGTGCTGGTGTATTCAACGGGAAAGCCCGTGCCGTCCTTGCGCCAGAAAAAATCGTCCTCAATGTGATGGATATTGCCGTCGCGCAGGGTCTGATAGATCGGGCACTCAACATCCGGGAAATGGGCGCCATTCGAGCGGCTATGATGCCAGATGGCATGGCTGGGATGGCCGACAAGCTCTTCTGGCTCATAGCCCAGCATTTTCGCGGCCTGCGGGTTGACAAAGGTATGATTGCCCTGGAAGTCAAGGCCGAAAATCCCCTCGCCCACGGCATCGAGGATCAACTGATTCTGGCGGCTGACCCTGGCAAACTCGCGCTCCATTTCTTCGCGTTGGGCAATGTCTCGCTGGAGAGAGATTGAAGTATGAGACAGGGCAACATCTTTCCTGGCAATAACACCCCGGAGATTTTCATGATTCGTGGCCAGCCTGCGGTCAAGCCGGGCAATGTAAAAGTAAAAAAACAGAAAAAACAAGACCGCGATGCCAAGACCAACCCCCCCAAGGTAGAAGGCCATCGCCCAAAGGGAAACCACCTCACTGGTAACATCCTTCAACATCACCAGGGCACCGATATTCTGCTGGGACGGATCGAGAAGATCGATAAAACCACCCCGAAAATGCCGATCTCCCCCCATGAAATCAAGGGTTCTGACAAATCCCTGGGGAGAGCTGCCCATGAGAGTCGTGCATAACTTCCCCGGCACAGCGGGCATGGTCCGCGCCAAGACCACACACTGAGCCAACTCCTGCCAGCTGCCAGCCCTGTGGCCTGCCGCCGCTTCCGCAGCCCATTGTTTCTGATCAAGACCGGTCTTTTTCGCCGTGATGAATATCTCATACCCGAGAACATCTTTCAGCTTGGGCGCCAACAGACCAATATCCTGAGCCATCTCCACATAGCCCGCGTCACCCCCTGCCATGCTCCAGGGAACCACCACCCGCAGGAGAAACCGACCATCCCGTTCGAGTTCCAGGCCATAGGCCATCTCGTGCGTCCGGACAGCCTGACTGAGTGTCTGGTGTTCCAGCACCTCCCCAGCAATAGCGTGATTATCCGCAGAGAAAACGAGCCTTCTCTCCGCATCCACGAAAAACAAATATCCCATGCCAGAGGCGGCCACCAACTTGGGACCGGTTTGCGAAAGAACCTTTTGGAGCCGCAGACAATCCCCAGCCAAGAAGGCTTCCTGCAAGGCCGAATCCGCCTGGAGGATCTCAATCCGCTTCTGCAACTGTTTCACTTGTGTCGTCAGCAAAGTGCGGAACAACTGCTGCCCACTGAGCACATTATCATACAGCTGCCGATTGGTGTTCTGCTGCTGCACCCACCGCATCCCGTACAACGAGGCGGCAAGACTGAGAAAAAAGGCAAGAGCCAGGGGAAAGACCAGCGGCCGGGTTATACTTTCTCTGTTTTTCTGCATTTGGGCCATGGTATAATCTGCGTTGAAAACGGTGTTGATCCCTTGCTGCCGAAATTATCCCAGGAACACTTCCTGAAAAATTTCGACGAAATCCGGGTAGAGCGCATGCATACTTTGACATTTTCATTGCATACAATCAGCCCGCCAATGTCAAGGGCAAAACACTCCGTACCCCTTGGGAGGTCAAGGAAAAATGCAAAATATGCCGCCTGACTATTTGCTGAACCGGCGAAAATTTCTCTCCTATTCCGGAAGACTGCTGGTTATGATCTCCTCCTTCGGCGCCTTGGCCTGCGCCTGCGAAAAAGAAGGGGGACGTCGCCTCGCCGAGCTGGTGATTGAGCAGGGCAGGCTTGTGCTTGACCTGAGTGAGAGCCGCTACCAAACGCTCAACACCATTGGCAACGGCGTAAAAATCGAGATTACCCGGCAGGAAAAACCACTCATCGTCACCAGGGTCTCGGAAACAACAGTTGCAGCCTTTTCCTCGCAATGCACCCATGCTGGCTACGAGATTCTGCTGCCGGAACAGGGGGTACTGGCCTGCTCAAGCGGCCACGGCGGAGCCTTTGACCTCACGGGTCGATTGCTGGCTGGGCCGCCCAAAAGCAATCTGCCAAGCTACCCGGCCCAACTGATAGCCAACCGGGTCCACATCGACTACCCCTTGGGCTGACCGCACCAGAAATGGTTTACCGGGGACAACCATATTGATCTTGCGCATCTTTGCCCTGATCAGGTATGGTGTTGCCCCGTACTTTCCCTTGCAAGGGAGTTGCCATTTCAATCAGAATACCAAGGATACGCCAGATGAAAAAGATAGCTGTATTGGCCGGTGACGGCATCGGCCCGGAAGTCATGCAGGAAGCGATCAAGGTTCTGGATGCGGCCCAGAAAAAATTCGGGTTCAACCTTGCCTACGAACATGCGGATGTGGGCGGCTGCGCCATCGATAACCACGGCGAGGCCCTGCCCGCCTCGACCCTTGCGGTGTGCGAGGCCAGCGACGCCATCCTCTTTGGCTCGGTGGGCGGCCCCAAATGGGAATCACTGCCTCCGGCCCAGCAGCCGGAACGCGCCGCCCTGCTGCCGCTGCGCAAACATTTCGAGCTGTTCTGCAACTTTCGGCCGGCCAAGATCTTCAAATCCCTGGCCGCAGCCAGCCCCTTGCGGGCCGATATCGTGGGGGATGGCTTTGATATCCTCTGCGTGCGTGAACTCACCGGGGATATCTACTTCGGCCAGCCCAAGGGCCGAGAAGGTTCCGGTCCAGAGGAAAAAGCCTACGACACCATGGTCTACCACCGCTGGGAGATCGAACGCATTGCCCGCCGCGCCTTTGATGCCGCCCGGTTGCGCCGCAAGATCGTCACCTCGGTGGACAAGGCCAATGTGCTTACCACCATGGTGCTCTGGCGGGAAGTGGTCATCGAGATCGCCAAGGAATACCCGGATGTCAGCCTCAACCACATCTACGTGGACAACGCCACCATGCAGCTGGTCCGCAATCCGCATCAGTTCGACGTCATGCTCTGCGGCAACATGTTCGGTGACATCATCTCCGACGAATGCGCCATGATCACCGGCTCCATGGGCCTGTTGGCCTCGGCCAGCCTCAATGAAAAAGGCTTCGGCCTCTACGAGCCTGCGGGCGGCTCCGCTCCGGACATTGCCGGTAAAGGCATTGCCAACCCCATCGCCCAGATCCTCTCTGCGGCGATGATGCTGCGTTTCAGCCTGGATCAGGGTGCCGCTGCGGACGCCATTGAAAAAGCCGTGGCTACCGTGCTTGATCAGGGCGTGCATACCCCGGACATTGCCGTGGACAAGAGCAAGGCCGTGGGCACCATTGCCATGGGCGATGCCATTGTGAAGGCCTTGCAGCAGTAAAACAGAGAAAAACCCCTGCCCCGACACTCGGGGCCTATGTATTTTTTATGAATTCATTCAGTTACGAGGAACACAATGAGCGACTTGACCGCCACAATGACAACCAGCAAAGGCACCATCACCCTTCGGCTGTTCGCCGAGAAAACCCCCTTAACCGTGGCGAACTTTGCCAATCTCGCCCGGCGCGGCTTTTATAACGGCCTCAAATTCCATCGGGTCATTCCCGATTTCATGGTGCAGGGCGGCTGCCCCAAGGGCACCGGCACCAGCGGCCCCGGCTATGACTTTGCCGACGAATTCGACGCAAGCCTCGGGCACACCAAGCCGGGCATCCTCTCCATGGCCAACGCCGGACCTGGCACCAACGGCAGCCAGTTCTTCATCACCCATGTCCCCTGCACCTGGCTGGACGGCAAGCACACGGTTTTTGGAGAAGTTGCCGGAGAAAAGGATCAGGAGGTGATCGACAGCATCAAGCAGGGCGACACCATCACCACGGTAACCATCGAAGGGGATGTGACTGAGATTTTCGAAAAAGCCAAAGACCAGCTCAAGGCCTGGAATCTCGCGATCAGCATGCGGTTTCCCCAGCTTGCCCCAGCGGAATAAGATATAGGCCGGAAGCGCTTGCTTCCGGCTTCAGACATAAAAAAAGGCGGGGGAAACCCCGCCTTTTTTTATTATCCCCACACTAAAAACGGGTCAGGGCAGCAGCTTCAAGCTTTGTGCGGCATTGACATTGCCATTGGCCGCCGCCTTCTGATACCACTTCTTGGCCTCGGCCACATCCTGCTTGACCCCGCCCCCAATCTCATACATGTAGCCAAGATAGTACTGGGCATCCGGGTCGTTCTGCTTGGCGGCCTTTTGCCACCAACTGACCGCTTCCTGATCGCTCTTTTTGACGCCCTTGCCAAGGCTGAACATGAAGCCAAGCCGGTACTGCGCTTTGGCGTTGCCCATCTCCGCAGCCTCGACAAAGAGTTTGTGGGCCTGAGCATAATCCCGAGTTACCCCTTCGCCCTTAAAGAACCGCATGCCTTCCTCGTACAAACTGTTTTTATCCTTGGCAACCGGGGCAGGAACAGCCTTGACGACTTGCTCCGGCTTGGACTGCTCCTTCACTGCCGCCTTGACCTTTTTATCCTCCGGCTCCAAGGCCTTGGACTCTGCCTGGAGGCGCGGCTCTTCGACCTTTGCTTGAGGCGGGGGGGAAACAGCCAGGGCAACCTTCTGGCCCGTCTGCAACTGCGCCTTGGCCGGGGCAGAACCCTTTTCCGCAGCAAGGGTCCACCATTTTCTGGCCTCCTCGGGATTCCGGGCTACTCCCTTGCCCTGACTGTACATGCCGCCGAGCCGAAACATCGCCTCAACCTGGCCGTTTTCCGCCGCCTGCTGATAGAGCTTCGCGGCCTGGCCAAGGTCTTGCTCCATGGGGTCTGTCCCTGCCTCATATTTCATGGCCTGGGCATAAAGAGACTCCGGTCCGCCCTGACCTGGGCCGTTCCAGATCCGGATCGTCCCATCCAAGCCCGCAGAAACGAGCTGTTTGCCGGAGGCGGGAAAGGCCAATGAGGTCACGGAAAGATCGTGCCCTGCATAAAAGTTAAACAGCTTGCCCCCGTTTTTCTGCCAGGAGAGAATATGCCTGCTTTGGGTGGCAGCCACTACATAACGGCCATCAGGGGAATAGACCACGCTGTTCACCGGGTCCAGCTCCGGGTCTCGCAAAACCCTCAGACGTGCGCCGGACTCGGCATCCCAGACATACACCGAGCCATCCCGACTGCCGGTGACAAACTCCTTGCCGTCCGGCGAATAGGCCACGCACAACACCCAATCGGCATGCCCCTGGATCGAGCGGATCAAGCGGACATTGACCGCATCCCACATCTGAATCTTCCCCTCCCAATTCTCGGTGGCGACAATCCTTTTGCCGTCCGGCGAATAAGCAAGGGCAAGCAGATTATTCTTGGTCTCCTTCTGAGTGTTCTCAAGGGTCCCATACTTCACGTTCCAGATCCGGAGGGTATTGTCGTTGCTCACCGAGGCAATGCGATTGCCGTCCGGCGAAAAAGCCAGGTCATTGATCTGCTGGGTGTGCTCCCGCATGTCCTGCACCAGTTGACCGCTGGCCAAATCCCAGATCTGCACGGCATTGCCACGCCGTCCACCCGCATTCACCGCTGCGGCAAGCAACAGCCCGTCAGGAGAAAAAGCCACGGCATCTGCGCCTTGCAGATCCTTGCCCAGGGTAAGCAAAACCTTCCCCGAAGCAGCATCCCAAACCTTGATGGCCCCATCATCTCCGGCAGAGGCGATTTTTTTCCCGTCAGGAGAACAGGCCACCCCATTGATGATATCCGCCTTTTGTCCCTGGATGGTTTTCACAAGATCAGGGTTCGTCGAAGCACCGGTGGGTGTTGCCCAAACAGCAAGAAACGCGCATCCCAGCAGAAAGGCAAAACTCCGCCCATGACAACCCGGATTTTTCTCCCGGCGCGAAAAAATGCGATGCAAAACGGTCATGCTCCCTCCATCGAGTTTCTTTATGTGACGCGGATCAGCAGAGAATAGCCTGCGGCGACGGTTTTCCCAGTACAGCCAACAAAACACCATTGTATATACAGAACGCCCAGGAAGACAAGCAGGATATTCTGCATAAAAAAAGGCAGACAGATACCTTTGGTATCCGCCTGCCTTATACGCTCAACAACCACCCTTGCTTATTTAGTAAATGGACTGGCCATATCCTTGACCTTGCCGACTTCCTCTTTGATGGAAGCGACCTCTTTCACACCGGGGACAGTTTCTTCCACCTCATGCAATCCTTTCTTAAAGGAGGAAATGGCCTTGCCAAGGCCGGAGCCGAGTTCGGGCAACTTCTTGCCGCCAAAAACCAGAAAGGCGATCCCCAAGATAACAATCAATTCCGGAGTACCCAAACCAAACATATTCATTCTCCTTGTATAAAATCGTTATAAGCAAACGTGCAGTATCGTAATCAGGCGGAGCCGGAGCCTCCTTCCTTGTCTTTCTCTTCTATTTTTTCCTGCTTGTCAGCGTCGCGAGTGGCTTTTTTGAAATTTTTGATGCCCTGCCCTATTCCCGCACCGATCTCAGGCAATTTGCCCGCCCCGAAAACGATAACAACGATCACCAGAATAACCAAAAGCTCCGGCATTCCTAGTCCAAACATGAGAACCCCTTTCAGATGACGGTGTTTAGATGGTTTAGCCCGACAATACACCCAGAAAAAAAGCAATTGCTTATATATACCACTCGGAAACGAAGAAGCAACCCTCATTTTCATCCAAAAATTTCACCCTACTATGCGCAGTAACGGTTTTCCCCGTTTACACAGGTAATACTTTGTATTACGGTAAAATAAGATCATTAAACCGTTCAGAGGAAAACCATGCGCAACAAAAAACCGGAAACAATCACCTTCAAAGCCGATGAAACGTTGGCCAAAGCCCTGCTCAAGGTACCCAACAAATCAGAGTTCATCAGAAGCGCCATCTTAAGCGCCCTGGAAAATGGCTGCCCACTTTGCCAGGGCACAGGTATTCTGACCTCAGAGCAACGCACCCACTGGGCCAAATTCCTCAACACCCATTCCCTACAAAAATGCGACGAATGCAAAGCGGTCCATTTGGTCTGCGGAACAGACGAAATCCCATGCCGACATTAAACCTTTCCAGAATCCTGGCTGCCGTTATTCTTTTTTTAGCCAGCATCGGTCTTGCTGCGACAGCAGAAGCGAAAACACTGATATTTGTCACCGTGCCGCCCCAAGCTTTTCTAGTGCAAAGGATTGGTGGCGATGCGGTGGAGGTGCACACCCTGGTGGGCAAAGGGCAAGATCCGCACACCTTTGAACCAACCCCGCGCCAGGCAGCCGCCCTGGCCGGAGCCAACCTGTTCTTCACCGTGGATATCCCCCTTGAGAAGCAATTGGCAGCCAAGGTCGCGGCCAGCAATCGCAAGCTGAAAATTGTGGACGCCACCAAGGGAATCGTCCGGTTGGCGCTCACAGAACCGGACCAGCACAAAGCACACGGCAATGAGGCAGACCCACATCTCTGGCTGGCCACGGACAACCTGCGGATCATGGCCGACAACATGACGGCGGCCATGATTGCTGCCATGCCCGAGCGCAAAGAGGCCATGCAGAAAAATCTCGCCTCCCTCCAGCACGAGATCAGCGACCTGGACAAACGTCTGGCAGCCACCCTGGCCCCGCACCGGGGCAAAACCTTTTATGTGTTCCATCCAGCCTTTGGCTATTTTGCCAATGCCTATGGCCTGAAACAAAAAGCCGTGGAAATCAGCGGCAAATCCCCCACTCCGAGGCAGCTTACCGCTCTTATCCGCCAGGCGCGAGAGGACCGGGTGCATACCATCTTTGTCCAACCACAATTCGACAGCAAAAGCGCCAACACCGTGGCCCAGGCCATCAATGGGGCCGTGGTCCCCATCGACCCCCTGGACCAGGAGGTGCTGCGCAATCTCACCACCATCGCCACCGCAATCGAACAGTCGTTGCGACCGTGAAGGAAGAACCCATGAGCGCCGCCAGCCAACAGATAACAGCTATCCGCATTCGGGATCTTGATTTCGCCTACAACGGCACACCCATTCTCGAAGGCGTCAGCCTGGAGATCATGGCCCGAGATTCCCTCTGCATTGTGGGCCCCAACGGCGGCGGCAAGACCACCCTGCTCAAGCTCATCCTCGGCCTGCTCAAACCGAACCGGGGCGAGATTGAGGTGCTGGGCCAAACGCCGGAGAAAAGCCGGTTGCGCATCGGCTATGTGCCGCAGTATGCGCGCTACGATCCGCAGTTTCCGGTGACGGTGCTCGATGTCGTGCTCATGGGCCGCTTGGACCGGATCTTCTGCGGCGCCTACGCCAAGGCCGACCATGAGGCCGCCCAGGCAGCCCTTGCAGAAATGGACCTGGCAGATCTGGCGGGCCGCCTGTTTGCCGAGATCTCCGGCGGACAACGGCAGCGGGTCCTCATTGCCCGAGCGCTGGCAGCGGAAGGCGAGTTGCTCATCCTGGACGAACCCACGGCCAACATCGACGCCGCCTCCGAAGAACATCTTTTCGAGCTGCTCGCCAAGCTCAACGAACGGCTCACCGTCATGCTGGTCACCCATGATGTCGGCTTTGCCTCGAAGTTCTTCAAGAGCATCGTCTGCGTCAACCGCCAGGTCGTGCTCCACCCCACCAGCGAACTGACCGGCGAGCTGATCCGTAACATGTACGGCGGCGACATCCGCATGATCCGCCACGATCACCGCTGCTCACCGGAGGGCCACTGCAACCATGGAATTTCTTAACGCCCTGGCCGACCCGGCCATTCCCTTCCTGCGCTACGCCTTTGCCGCCGGTATCCTGGCCAGCCTATCTTTTGGCATCATCGGCACCTACGTGGTGGCCCGCCGCATCACCTATATCGCCGGAGCCATCGCCCATTGCGTGCTGGGCGGCATCGGAGCAGGTCTTTACTGCGAGCACAAGCTGGGGATCACCTGGTTCGGACCACTCTCTGGGGCCATCGTCGCAGCGCTTTTGGCAGCGATCATCATCGGTCTGGTGAGTCTGCACGCCAACCAGCGGGAAGACACGGCCATCGGCGCGCTCTGGGCCATCGGCATGGCCATCGGCCTGCTGTTCATCGCCAAAACCCCTGGCTACATCGAACCTATGAGCTACCTGTTCGGGAATATTCTGCTGATCTCGGAGTTTGATCTCTGGATGGTGCTGGTGCTGGACGTCCTGGTGGTAGGGATCGCCACCCTGTTTTACCATAAATTTCTGGCCGTCTGCTTTGACGAGGAATTTGCCAGGTTGCGCGGGGTGCGCACCGACCTGTACTACCTGCTGCTCCTCTGCCTGACAGCCCTGACCGTGGTGTTGCTGGTCCGGGTAGTGGGGATTGTGATGGTCATTGCCCTGCTGACCCTGCCTGCCGCGGTGGCAAGCAACTTTGCCAAGGGCCTCTGGCAGATGATGGTGCTGGCCACCCTGTTCTGCATCGCCTTCATCGGCTCAGGTCTGGCCATCAGCTACAACAACGATCTGCCCAGCGGCCCGACCATCATCGTAATCGCGGGATTAATCTATCTGGCAGCATCGGCCCTGCAACACTTCCGCAAGAGTATTAGCGGATAAGGGTTTCTGGCTAGTTAACATTCTTCCGCATGTGCCACGCCTATCGTGCACTATCCCGTTGCTGAACACGTTTAGCTGCAACCACTTCCACAAGCCCCCAACGAACCGCTTCCGGAAAATTTCCAAAACCAGGCATTAAAGTGCCGCTGTAACCGTTGCTGATCACCTCGAACATCCGCTGGGGTGTGAGGCTGTACGCTGTGAAATCTGGCGGCGGGGGCCTATAGCTACGAGATTGCTCCGTACCCTTGCCATCCGTGCCGTGACACGGGGTGCAGGTCTGCGCATATATCTGCTCAGCCTGCTTGCGCTCTATCGCAGAGACAACAACGGGAACAGACTCGGGTTTTCCGATCAGGTGATGGGTGGTGTTGAGATATTCGGCAAGGGCCTCAAGCTTGTCCCTGTCCAAGAAAGTGAAGTACGGCATGGCCGAACCGGGAACCCCCTCGGTAAAAATCTTGTGAAGATACGGCGCGGTAGTCCTGACGGCAGCAATATTTTCAGGAGAAATCCCCAGGTTTTTCGCCTCCGGACCTATGCCGTCCGCCTGTTCGCCATGACAAAAGGCGCAACTGTTCGCATAAATGACAGCGCCGTTATCGTAAACGACATTGAGTTTTGCCTGATACCGATCAAGACTTTCTTTGGCAAAAGCACCTGTCTTCCGACTGTACGCCGTGGTTTTTTCTTGTAGCGCAGCCGTGACCGGGAAATATGCCCGGTTTTGAATAAGCTGACGTCCTACCAACATCAAAACTAGGATAATCATCATTGCGGGAACAGTGATCTGTAATGAGAGAGCAGCATCTTCCTTGCTGCCGAGGATAAACAGGTACCAGAGAAAAAATGCGACTCCGGCCACTCCGGTAAAGAGGGAGAGATTGACAAACATCCCCGGCTTGTCCGGCAGAGATGCATACAGCAGGATGCCGAGGAAAATTTGCAATAAGATGGTGGCTACGAGCAGTCGCAGCAGGGATTTCCTCTCCTCCTTATCTTCAGCGGCGAAAAAATAATGGAATGCCGCACCGAACACCACTGCGGCACCCAGGACATGCAGATATCTGAATAGCCAGTGAAAAGCCAAAGGCCCGTTCAGACGGTACCCCTGTGCAATAATGGCAATCCAGCTGGCGGGATGCTCGGAACTCATCAGAATCAGGACGAAGATTCCTGGAACCACCAACAGGGTGAGCAGGCCAATAACTCCCAAGATCAACGGGACAATGCGATGGCTATTATGGCCGTCAATGCGCCGGGCCAACAAATCAAAGGCGAGAAAAGCCACGATGAGCAGGCCAATGATGGCAAGCCAGTAGGGAGCAAAAAGAGTGACACTGGTAAAGAAGGGAATGGTGGCGGCAACCTGGATCAGGAGCAAGGGGGCAACACCCAACACCACGGCAAGGCTTTTATGAACCATGAAGGCTTTGGCAATCCGGCTGGTCAGGCGAAGGGCCTGGGGCTTGCCGCCCCAATGGCCGCTCAGCAGATAGGAAAAAGCAAGGATCGCCGTGCCGAGGGTGAACAGGGCAAAGAGCAGGTGCAAGGTGAAAGAAACAAAAAGAAGGCCCTGCAGCCATGGCTCGGGCAAGGGTTTTTGCAACAGAAGGTCAAAAAGGTTATTCATGCCCCGACCCTCCGTTGAGCGGGGTAAAGCGAGAGGGAGCGCCAGGTTTGATGCTCCCGTCCCCGAGGCGAAAGAGAAAATCGGCCATGGCCCGCCGCTCCTGATCAGTGCCTGAAAAAGGGGGCATGAAGGGTACCATTTCCTGGATATGGCCAATGATGACGTAGAGTCCGTCCGCTGTTCTGCCCTGGACCCGATCAACAATATTGTTGATTCCCCCGATGGTATGGCAGGCGGAACAGTTTTGCGCAAAAAGGTAGGCGCCCTGACTGGTCGAATCTTCCGGTTTGGCGGTGGCATTATACCAAGAGGAGTTCGGGAGCATGCCTTTTTTGGCAAAGAGAGGCGTTTCCTCAAGCAGCACCTGATTGGCATACATATAACCCGGCATCAGATATGGGCCGCGAATAAACTCCCGCACCCGCTCAAATTGGGCCACAAAAAGAATGGCGACCATAATCGCCGGAACCACCAGGAGCCGAACGAAGATAACGGATCGGCACAGAGCCACAAGCCAGAAAAGCAGCAGGAAAATAGCACCGCCGAGATTGAATTTCCAAAACAGGTCGGGCTGTTGGGAAAAGCGGGAGGTCATGACCGCATAGATTGAATGGGTCTTGAATGTGGAAGGTACCACCTTGAAATACCAGACGGCGCTAAGGAGCGTGACCGTAAGACTGAAAAAAGCAATTTTAGCGAAAAAGGCAAGAGCCTCCTGCCGGAAATTCTGTTCCCTTTTGGTAAAGACAAGGTAGGCAACAGAAAAAATGGTTCCAAGAGAATAGGCAATACCGAGGCGCAGGGCAAGTTGCGGTAGGTAGCTGGGGTTAAAGAAAGCCGACCAGAGGCTCTTGTCCCATGGCCAGCCGTCCGGAGTGAGCATAAAACCGAGAATGCCGGTGATCAGCACAGCCGAGCAGAGGGCCGCAGCGATGTAGCCAAGGCCGAGCCGGAGATGGTGTTTTTTTCTCTCCCCGGTCCAGCGCTGCCAGGTGTAGTAGTAAATCAGGACGATGACTACCTCGGCGGTAAAAACACCCCATTCCATAAACCAGGGCCAGAAAAAAACCCTGAGCAGCGAGCCGATGCCACGAGGCGCCAAAGCACTGGTGATAAGCCAGATGCCCACTCCGGTGATGGCGCCGACGCTGGTGGTTAATAAAACGATAACCCGCAGAAAATCCCTGGCAAAACCTTCCCAGTCCAGCGATGCCCGGCGTTGGCCGAGATATTCACTGACCACCACCATGGTAACCGCACCGATGGCCAAGCCGTGGCTGATGACGACATGCAGAACGGCATCAAGGGCAATGGTCATGCCGTTACCCAGGTAGGGAACCTGAAAGATTGGAAACATCATGCTCCGCGCTCCTTGTTATTGCTTGCTGCTAAAATGCGGCCGGGGCTGGGCGGTAACATATTTCGCCACATCAAGAGCATCCTCCACGGAAAGATTCGGGTTGCCCAAAGGCATGTTGGCTTGGACAAAAGCGGTAAGGTTTGCCGACTTATGCATGCCGGCCCCATCGTTGAAGGAGGTGTCGCCCCACATGGAAGGAGCGGCGCTGGTGCCTTCGCCATCCTTCCCGTGGCAGACGGCGCATTTTGTCGCAAAAACCTGCCCGCCCTTGGCCTTGTCCGGCGTGTGGGTGCTATCGAGATGTTTCAGGCCCAGCCAAGGTATTTCCGCATAGACCGGCAACCCCTTCGATATCCACTGGTAGTAGGTGACAATGGCGGTCATTTCCTTGCTTTCTTCAGGCAAGGGGTGGCCGTTCATGCTTCTTTTGAAGCAATCGTTGGTGCGGGTTACCAGATCAACGGCGTAATCTTGCCTCTTGCGGTATTGGGGATAGGAGGCCCCCACCCCCACCAGCGACAGACCGCCGTTTTTTCCTCCCTGCGTGATCCCGGCCCTGAAGTGGCAATTGGTGCACGAAAGCTTGTTGCCCACATATGGGGCGGCATATTTGCCGGTATCCGATATGATATTGGCGCCGAGTAGCACCGCTTCCTTGATTGAGGCCGGAGCATCCTGGGGCGATGGGGGAGCGTAGGTAACCGCCGCTGTCGCTTCCTGCTGGGAGGCGGGAAGGACTGCTGTCTGCAGCATCGGCGTTGTATCGCCTCCTTCACCGGTGAGATTGATGAACCTAGCAAAAAACAGGGACAAGCCGGCGCCGACAACGGCGATGGTAACTGCGGTGACCAAAACAAATATCAATTTGTTGTTTTTCATATCCTTTCACCTGCTCATCCGGGAGGGAACATAAAGAGTTTTGTAAAAAAACAATGTGATGACGGTTGGTTACTTTTGTCTACCTTGGTGTCCGCATCATGAATTTTTCCTTATTGCATTTTGAGTTGACGAAGCAATAAAAGGTTTTAATCTTCGACAACCTGCGTGGTATAAATAATCTATTCCCGTTCATGGTGCATCAAGGTTTTCGTGCGATGTTCTTTACCTTACATGGCAGGTGATCATTCTTTCCAAAAATAATTCTATAGGAGGGGTCCATGAAAAGTAGATTTTTTTCACGCCGGGATTTCCTAAAGACCGCAAGCTCCATAGGCATGGTTACCGCTTTAGGCGGGATACCCGTCGATCTTTTTGCCAGCGAGGGAAAATTAGTCCGTTTCCCAGAAAAAACAGACCTGATCCTCCTCACCTCACGACCACCGCAGTTGGAAACGCCCAAACATTTTTTCAAGGAACTGATCACTCCCAACGAAGCTCTGTTTGTTCGTTGGCATATCGCCAACATTCCCACCTCGGTGGATCTGCGGACCTGGCGGCTCAAGGTCGACGGCAACATCGAACGGCCGCTGGAACTCTCGATGGACGATTTGAAAGGACTCCCCAAGGTCAGCTATACCGCAGTTCTTCAATGCGCCGGCAACGGCCGCAGCCTTTTTGAGCCGCGCGTTTTCGGCGGGCAGTGGGCTAACGGCGCCATGGGCAATATTACCTGGGGCGGCGTCCGTCTGAAGGACATTCTTGCCAAGGCCGGGGTCAGGGGCGATTCGGTGGAGGTAGCCTTCAACGGCCTTGACTCCGGGCCGCTTCCCACCGTACCGGATTTTGTCAAGTCGCTGCCCGTGGACAAGGCACTGGAAGAAGACATCATCATCGCCTATGAGATGAACGGGAAGCCCCTGACCATGCTCAACGGCTTCCCGGCCCGTCTTGTGGTGCCGGGCTGGTATGGCACCTACTGGGTAAAGGCGCTCAGCGACGTAACCGTGCTCTCGAAAAAGCTGGAAGAATTCTGGATGAAGACGGCCTACCGCATTCCGGACAATCCCTGCGCCTGCATCCCTCCCGGCACTGCACCCGGCAAGAGCGTGCCCATCAACCGGATGAATACCCGCTCCCTGATCCTTGAACCTTCCCAGGGCAACCGGCTGCCAATGGGCAAGGAGGCGGCCATCTCCGGGCTCGCCTTCTCCGGCGGATACGGCATCAAGGATGTCATCGTTTCGGTGGATGGCGGCAAGACATGGAAGGAGGCCAAACTGGGCAAGGATCTCGGCAAGTACTCTTGGGTTCAGTTTACGCTGCCATGGAAGCCCACGCAGAAAGGGAAATACACCTTGATGGCGCGGGCAACCAACAGCATCGGAGAGTCCCAGCCGTTTGACCTCCAGTGGAACCCGTCCGGCTATATGCTCAATACCATCGAAAAAATCGACGTCACCGTCGGATAGGAGGGGATATGAAAAAAATCATCGTATTTGCCATGCTGGCCGCGGCTGTTGCGTTTCTTGTTCAGCACCCGGCCCCAATTGCCCAGGCCGAAGAAATGGACGCTGTTCACACCATCACCCTGCCGACGATTCCGCCCGACTTGAAAGAAGGGGCAGGCAAAGACAGGACGCTGATCTTCTGCGCCATCTGCCACTCCGTTGATTACATCTCCATGCAGCCCCGCTTGCCTGCGAAAAACTGGGATGCCCTTGTCCAGAAGATGATCAAGGTCTTTGGCGCGCCGATCGGCGAAGAGGATGCCAAGACCATCAGCAGCTATCTTGCCGCACAATATGGTGCCGGTACAAAGTAACCCTTTAAGAGATGAGACCCCTGAAGATGAAGAAAATCGTTACCCTTGCATTTGCCCTGTCTGCCACCTGTCTGTGGCTGACACCGACGAACACCGTACAAGCCGCGGCCAACGGCGAAGAACTCTTTAAGCAACGTTGCAGTGCCTGCCATGCAAACGGCGGCAACATCATCAACCCTCAAAAAGCTCTGTCCAAGGCGAACCGAGAGGCCAACAAGATCACCACCGTGGAGGCGATCATCGACAAGATGCGCAACCCAGGGCCGGGTATGTCGAAATTCGATGCCAACTTCCTGCCTGACAGTGAGGCCAAGGTGATCGCCGAATATATCCTGAAAACTTTTTAAGGCGCGGCGAAGGGTATTTCGCTCAATAAGAAATACCCTTCGCCGTATATCCGAACCCAGCTCATCTTTGCTTCGGTCTTACCAGCCCTGAAATCCGTGCGCCGATCTCGCGCAGCCTGTCCAGCACCGCAGCCTCGTCCATGGTGAGCAGCTTCCTATCCCGCATCACCACCCGGCCGTTGATCACCGAATGCGCCACATCCGAACCAGTCGCCGCGTAGACCAGATGGGAAGGGATGTTGTACATCGGCGTCAGGTGCGGCTTGTTCATATCCAAGACAATAAGGTCAGCCTTTTTCCCCGGCTCCAGACTGCCGATCCGGCTCTCCGCCCCCAGCAGTTTTGCACCCCCCAGAGTGGCCATGCGCAGGGTGGTCTCGGCGCTCATCACCGTGGGGTCGAGCCGATGCACCTTATGCAGCTTGGCCGCAGTGTCCATCTCGCCGAACATATCCACATCGTTATTGCTGGCCGCGCCGTCCGTGCCCAGCCCCACCGTGACCCCGGCCGCCAGCAGCTCCGGCACCGGAGCCACGCCCGAGGCAAGCTTCATGTTGCTTTCCGGGCAGTGCGCCACCTTAACGCCCCGCTGGGCCAACAGATCGATCTCCGACTCGGTCAACACCACGCAATGGTCAGCCACCACCTGACTGTCAAGAATCCCCAGGGCATCAAGATGCATGACCGGGGTATGCCCGTATTTGGCGAGGCAACCCTCAACCTCGTCCCTAGTTTCGGCCAGGTGTATAACGTAGGCAACCCCATGCCTTTCCGCCACGGCCTTGAGGCACTTGAGTAAGTCGGGAGAACAGGTGTACACGGCATGCGGATCAACGGTGATGGAAATGAGGGGATGGTTGCGGTATTCGGCCAGCAGTTCCTCGAGATACGCGATGCCGTTTTCCGGCGCACCGTAGTTTGGGGAGGGAAAATCGTACAGCACCTCGCCCAGCCAGCCGCGCATCCCGGAGTCCGCCGTGGCCCGGGCCACCTCTTTGGCAAAAAGATACATGTCGCAGAAACTGGTGGTGCCGGACTTAATCATCTCGGCCATGGAGAGCATGGAGGACTGATAGACCATCTCGGGGTTGAGATTGGCCTCCACCGGAAAAATGTACTCGGTGAGCCAGGTCATCAAGGGCAAATCGTCGGCCAGCCCCCGGAAACAAGCCATGGCTGCGTGGGTATGGGTATTGACCAAGCCCGGCATGACCAGGCCATGGGGCTGGACAAGCTGCTCCACCCCTGGGTACTTGCCCAACAGGGCGGCCCGCTCGCCCACCTCGACAATGGTGTCACCGGCAATGGCCACGGCGCCGTCTTCGATCACAGTATTGTTTTGGTCCAGGGTAAGGATCTGGCCACAGACCAGCAGAGTTGCTTTGGCGCTCATGGGTTCCTTTTCAAATCTTAGGCAAAATAGCAAGGAGCAGACGCGATAAACGATCTTCCGCTCTCTTGGTTTCCTCAATGATCTCTTCCAGGATAATAGGCTTGAGATTGTCCGGATCGTTGACGTTTGCCACCACCGATAGCCCCAGCACCCGCATTCCCGCATGAATGGCGACAATCACTTCAGGCACGGTGGACATGCCCACGGCATCGGCGCCGCATTGCCTGAGGTAACGGGTTTCCGCCGGGGTTTCCAGGCTAGGGCCGGGGATGGCCACATAGACGCCGGTGGCTACCTGACCGATTTTCTCCCTGGCCGCGCAGGCCAAGGCGGTGTCAATCAAGCGCTGGTCATAAGGGGCGGAGAGGTCGGGAAAGCGCGGGCCCCAGGCATCAACATTTGGACCGCGCAGGGGATTATCCGGGATAAAGTTCAGATGGTCACGCAACACCATCACTGTGCCGGCCGCGAAGGCTGGGTTGAGGCCGCCTGCCGAATTGGAAACGATGAGGGTTTTCGCGCCAAGCAGGGCCAGAACCCGGATCGGCATGGTCAGCTCGCGGGCCGAATAGCCTTCGTAATAATGGAACCTGCCCTGCAACACCGCCACCGGCTTGCCGCAGAGCCTGCCAAAGACAAGATTGCCCGCATGGCTGGCCACGGTTGCCTGAGGAAAACTTGGAATCTCCGCATAAGGCAGGACAACCGGCGACTCAATCCGCTCCGCCAAACCGCTGAGGCCGGTGCCGAGCACCAGGACAATCTCCGGCGACTCCGGCATCCGATTCCGCAAAAAACTAACCGCTTCATCAACCCTCTGTTTAAAACTTTCCATCATCATCCGCCCGGGTTTATTGAAATATGAGACAGAGAACAAGGCCAGGGCAGACCTCCACACCATGGCCAAACACGTTTGCTAGCAATTATTTACCCGATTCAAACAGAGAAGGGAATACGGATGGTGAAGGTCGTGCCCTGACCGGGCGTGGACGCAAAGGTAAGGCTGCCGCGATGGGTTTCTTCGATGATCTGTTTGCAGGAGATGAGGCCAATCCCGTTTCCGGCGGCCTTGGTGGTAAAATGGGGCTGAAAGATTTTCTCCCGCACTTCCTCTGGGATGCCGTGCCCCTGGTCAATAACCTTGACCACCGCCGCATCGCCCTCTTGGGAAAGGGCAATGGTGATGCGCCCCTCTGCTTCGCTGGCCTGGGCAGCATTGAGCACCAAATTTGAAAACACCCGACAAAGACCAAGAGAAGAAAAAGCAAATTCCGGCAGAGTGCCAATGACCTCTACCTGGATACCGCGGCCGCCAATATCCGGATGAACCGCCCAGGATGATTCTTGCAGATCAACAAGCAACTTATCCAGAGAGTCGGTACGGATCGGGGTTTCGATGTGGAGCCGCTTGGCCTGGGCCAGGGCGTTTTCCATGAGAATAAGAAGATCGCCCCGCGCCTTGACCATGCAGGCGAGGTATCGGTTCCCGGCAAGCCCTGGCACGGTTCGCTCCATGACCTCCAGAAGGTGAAAAGGGGTAAGCAGATTCTTCATATCATGGACCATGATATTGATCTGCTCATACTCATGCCCGAGGATTTCAAGATCGCGCCGAACCCGCTTGCTCAAGGTCCGCATCATGGCGACCAGCGATCTGGGCTGTCTGGAAAAATATTCGTGGAAGACTGCGAGGGGAACCTGAAGAAGAACTGCGTCTTCCAGGGCTGCCACGCTGGCGGAGCGGGGCTGGTTCTCAATGATGGCCATCTCGCCGAAATAATCGCCCGGTTTGACGATATCAATCACCCGGCTGCCGCGAAAGACCTTGATCATCCCCCGCAGTACGATATACATCTCCTGACCAGGGTCGCCCTCGTGAAAAAGAACGACTCCCTTGGCGAACTGAATTTCCGTGGCCTTTTCCAGAAAAGCCGCCAACTCCTCCCCGGAAAAAAAATGAAATAGATCGATTGTGCCCAGGAATTGCAGGAGTTCGGTTTGGTTCACGGAGACCTCGTTCAGCGGATTGCCAACTGCCTTTCTTTCAGCGACCTGTCCAGCGATATCTCATAGTATAGCAGAGAAAAACTGCGTCATCCCATAAAAAGCTACAGGGCATGCTGCTCGACAAAAGCCTGCACCGCCGCGACTTCAGCGGCTATCACCTCGCAGCGAGTCTCCTTGCCAGCCAGCGCGGCAAGACTTTCCGGCAGATCAGGCTCGTGGCCGATGGCGCTCTTAACCGCCGCGCCGAACTTGGCTGGATGGGCGGTGGCCAGGCAGATCATCGGCACTCCCGCCTCCCGGCCAGCAAGCCCGGCCTTGACTCCCACGGCAGTATGCGGATCAAGCACATAGCCATGCAGCTTGTAAAAATCCCGGATGGTGGCGATGGTTTCCGCTTCGTTGACGCTGCGCGAGGCGAAATCCGCCCGCACCCGTTCCTGGGCAAGCTCATCGAACTGGAGGCTGCCGCTGGCGGCAAAGCGGTCCATATCCCGACGGGTCCGGTCGGCATCCTCTCCGTTTAAATAGTAGAGATAGCGTTCGAAATTGCTGGCCACCTGGATATCCATGGATGGGCTTGAGGTTTGCGCCACCGCGCCCAGTGAATAATCGCCATTTAAGATGAAACGGGTCAGCAGATTGTTCTCGTTGGTGGCCAGAATCAGATGGCGGATTTGCTGAGGCAGCATGCGGCGGGCCACAAAGCCTGCAAAGATATCGCCGAAATTGCCCGTGGGCACGGAAAAATCCACCTTGTCCACGCCTTCGCTTTCGGTAACCTTGAGCGCAGCATAGATATAGTACACAACCTGGGCGACAATCCGGGCCCAGTTGATGGAATTGACCGCGCCCAACTGGTGCTTTTCCTTGAAACCAAGATCGTTGAAAATGGTCTTGACTATTGCCTGCCCGTCGTCAAAGGTGCCGCGCACCGCCAGGTTGAAGACATTGGCGTCGGTCACAGTGGTCATCTGCAATTCCTGAATGGGGCTGACCCGCTTGTGGGGGTGCAGAATGAAGATGTTGATCCGCTCCTTACCCCGCACCCCGTAGATCGCAGCGCTCCCGGTATCGCCGGAGGTGGCGCCGAGGATGTTCATCTTGCCGCCGGATTCCTTGAGCAGATACTCAAAGACATTGCCCAAAAATTGCAGAGCCACGTCCTTGAAGGCCAGGGTCGGCCCGTGGAACAGCTCAAGGATATAGCAGTCGCCCTGCTTGACCAGCGGGGTGATCTCCGGATGATTGAAGGTACTGTACGATCTTGCGACGAGGGCGCGTAGATCGTTTGCCGGGATATCGTCGATAAAAAAACCGAGCACAGCAGAAGCCAACTCAGGATAGCTGAGCTGCCGCCATCGGGTCAGGGTCTCGGCTGAGATCTCCGGGATAGACACAGGCAGCAGCAGGCCGCCGTCGGTGGCAAGACCCATCATCACGGCCTGCTTGAAGGATATGGGGGCAATGCCGCCCCTGGTGCTGATGTATTGCATGAGAGATTATTCCTTGGTTATCAGCTGTCGGCTATCAGCTTACAGCTTTGTTCCGTACCAGCAGGCTGGTGCTTTCCATCTCAGCCGGAATGGGCAAGCCCATCAGCTCGAGGATGGTGGGGGCGATATTGGTCAGGGTACCGCCGTTTTTAAGGCCAAAGCCGGGCTGAGCGCCCAACATGACCAGGGGCACCGGGTTGGTGGAGTGCGCCGTCACCGGGCCACCGGTTTTTTTATTGATCATGACCTCGGCATTGCCGTGGTCCGCAGTGATAAGCACCACCCCGCCGAGTTCGGTGAAACGCTCCACCACCTGGCCGATGCAGCGATCCACGGTCTCCACCGCAGTGATGGCCGCAGCCATGATTCCGCTATGCCCCACCATGTCGCAGTTGGCAAAGTTGAGCACCACCAGGCTATAGGGATTGTCCGCAAGGCGGCGCAGCAACTCCTCGGTCACCGCATCCGCGCTCATCTCCGGCTTGAGGTCATAGGTGGCCACCTCGCGGGGGGATGGGAGCAGCGCCCGGTCTTCCAACGCAAAGGGGGCTTCACGACCGCCATTGAAAAAGTAGGTAACGTGGGCGTATTTTTCCGTCTCAGCAATGCGCAGCTGCCTCAAACCGTGGCTACTGACCTCCTCCCCCAGAATATGGGTGAGGGCCACCGGTGGAAAGGCCACGGCCAGGTTAAAATCTTTTTCATACACGGTGAAGGTGAGATAGTCAGCCAGATGGGGACGGTGCTCGATGGGGAAACCGGCAAATTCCCGGTCGATAAAGGCATGGGTCATCTGCCTGGAGCGGTCGGCCCGAAAATTGAAGAAGACGACCGAGTCCCCATCGTTGATAGTGGCCAGCGGTTGACCGTTGTGCATGATAACCGTGGGCTTAACAAACTCATCGTTTTCGCCACGCCCATAGGCCGCAGTCATTGCCTCGCTGGCGTCGGTGGCCGTGTACTGGCCCCGGCCATCCACCATGGCCTGCCAGGCCAGGGAAACCCGATCCCAACGGTTGTCGCGGTCCATGGCATAATAGCGGCCGCAGACCGAGGCGACCTGGCCCACGCCGATACGTTTAATGGCCTCGGTAAGCTCTGCCATGTACCCTGCCCCGCTTTGGGGCGGGGTGTCGCGGCCGTCCATGAAGGCATGGACATACACCTTGGCAAGGCCCATTTGTTTGGCCATTTCCAGCAGGGCGATGAGATGGCGGATATGGCTGTGCACCCCGCCGTCGGAAACGAGGCCGAGAAGATGTACCGCTGTGCCCTGCTCTACGGCACGGCCGAAAACCACGGCCAGCGCTTCATTTTTGAAGAAATCCCCGGTTTCGATATCCCGGTTTATTCGGGTGAAATCCTGATAGACAATGCGGCCAGCGCCGATATTAAGATGCCCCACCTCGGAATTGCCCATCTGCCCTTCCGGAAGCCCCACCGCGCCATTGTGAGCAACCAGGGTGGTGGCGGGCTGGTTGGCCTGCCAACGGTCCATGTTGGGCGTACGGGCAAGATGGATCGCGTTGCCCTCCCACGGCTCCCCAATCCCCCAACCATCGAGGATGGCCAGTAATACCGGTGTGATCTCCTTCATCGTTTCTCCAGAGCCTAACGCCTGTTCAGGATGCTGCTTCCGGCTCCATCTCCACCCTGGGGGCGTCGTGCCACAAGCCTTCGATATCGTAAAAACTGCGGTCTTCGTTGTAGAAGATATGCACGATCACATCGTTATAATCGAGCAGAACCCAATGCCCCTCGTTGAGACCCTCGGTGTTGCCGTCCTTGACATTTTTATGCCGCAAGGCCGCATCAACCGCCTGGGCCAGACCCTGCACATGCCTGGTGGAACGCCCGCTCATGATGACAAAAAAATCGGTGAATGAAGACAGGCCCCGCACATCAAGAACGACCAGGTCCTCCGCTTTTTTATCCAGGGCGGCCAGGGCGGCAAACCGCGCCAGCTCCAAACTCGACACATCCTGAAAATCCTTATGGACCTTTTTCATTATGACTCCTTGTTGGGATAAAACCCGTTGTTCGCCATGAACAAAACGGGAGCGCTATCATACTACAACAACGGGCAATCTGGCAATCGCTTAGTTCTTAGCTGTTTGCTGGCAATGGTTGTCGATTGGGACGCGCTGTGTTAGATTGCTGTACCTTTTACCCAGACAACCCAGCTTGAGGAATAACGATGCGCGACAGGATTCTGGCAGCTCTAGCAAAGATCCGCCCAACATTACAGGCAGACGGAGGCGATGTGGCCCTGGTTGATGTGAGCAAAGACGGGGTGGTCACGGTTCAGTTGACCGGAGCCTGCAAGGAATGCCCCATGTCCAGGAACACCCTCAAAAACGGGATTGAAAAATTCTTGAAAGGCGAGGTTCCAGAGGTCCGTTCCGTGGAATCGGTGTGACCGAACAGGCTGCTACTTATGATACCCGGTTCCGGCCTTGATGGAAAAAGCCCGGTACAACTGTTCAAGCACCAGCAACCTGGCCATCTCGTGGGTAAAAGTCATCCGCGAAAGCGACAGCACATAATCCGCCTTCTGGACCAACTCCGCCGCAAGCCCGGTGGGTCCGCCGATCAAAAAAGCAATCTCCCGCACCCCCTGATCCTCCCAGCGACATAACAGATCAGCCAGATCCTCGGAGCTGAGCTGCTGGCCTGCCGGAGCAAGGGCCACCACCTTGGTTGCCCCGCCCAATTGCGGCAGACTGCCAAGAAGTATCTGCGCCTCCTCGGTTTGCTGCCGCGCCGTATCTTCTTTGGTGGCGTTCTTCTTTTCTTTGAGCACCGGCAACTCAAGCTGGGCATAACGCCTGAGCCGCCCGGCATAATCATCAATTCCGGCGGCAAGGTACTGTTCCTTGGTTTTACCCAGGAACGGGAGGATTATCTTCACCGCCCTGCCTGTTTCCGCTCAAGAATCGCCGCAAGCCTGGCCTTAAATTCCTCGTAGCCTATCTCCCCCTTGATGCCTGGGCAGGACTCCCTGATGGCCTCAAAATTGGCCTGATCTTCCAGGATGCTCGGATGCAGGGGCCATTGCGTACAACGCCACGGCTTGCCGGGGTGTACCGTACAGCCTTCGTTAAAAAAGATGCAGTGGCCGTCCACGGTCTTCATCTGCACCACCCCGTCGGTGATCCGCAGATATCGCTCCTTCACCTGCTCCACCGGCAGATGGAGATAGGCGACCAGACGCTCAAGGTCGTCCGGCGTCAAGGAAACCGTGGTTTCTCCGTGGCAGCAATGACCGCATTGCCGACAGTCAAATATCCGCTGTTCGTTATAGATATCTTCATATTGGTTGTTCATTTTCTTCACTTCCTTACGGCTTTATTTTCCTGAAAGATATACCCCAGGGTCCGGTAGATCAGCTTGGCCACGGTAAAGGCAGCATGTTCCGCGCCGGGCTGCGGCGAAAATTCGACAAAATCCATGCCCACGATGCGGTGCCGCCGGGCAATCTCCCGCAACAGGCCGATGGTCTCCCGCCAGGTCAGGCCGTCCGGCTCGGGGGTGCCGGTGGCTGGCATGATCGCCGGGTCCAGGCCGTCCACATCGCAGGTGAGGTAAACCGGCCCATTGATCCCGGCGCAGACCTGTTCGATCCAATCCGCCTCGGCATGGATACGCTGCATGAAAAATGGGTGCCAGCCATTGGCCTGGACGAGTTCGTATTCCTCCTTGGAGAAGGAACGGATACCGACCTGGGTGAAGGGAATGCCCAGATCATCGAGCCGCCGCATTACGCAGGCATGGCTGTTGGGGTTGTCGTCGTACTGATCGCGCAGGTCAAGGTGGGCGTCGATCTGCACCACATGCAGGTCCGGGTACTTCGCCAGGCAGGCCTGAACCGCAGGCACGGTCACGGTGTGCTCCCCGCCCAACAGTACCGGGAACATCCCCCCTGCCAGCTCCTTGGCCACGGATGCCTCTATCTGTCGGCAGGCCTCTACCGCGGTTATCGCCGTAAAATTCGGCACCGGTCTGGTGGCGATCCCGAGCCGCACGGTTTCGGACAAAAGCTCGTCGTCAAACACCTCCAGGGCCGGAGAGGCGTCGATGATCGCCCGCGGGCCAAGCTCAGTGCCGCCCAGCCAACTCACCGAAGAGGCCAGCGGCGCCGAAAGAATGGTGATGCGTTTTTCCGGGCCAAGATCGGCCTCTTCCCCTAAAAATTGTGCAATATGCCTCATGGTCTTTACAGTAATCCTTGCTCAAAATTCCCGGCCACTCAGGCCGTACCCACCACATCACCGAACAGGGCGATATCGATGCCGTGCCGTTGCGCCGCCTTCTGCCAGCGCAACCTGTCCGGCGTATGGAAAATAATATCGTCATCCGCAGGCAGGATGAGCCAGCCGTCTACGGTGAGCTCTATCTCCAACTGCCCTGGCCCCCAGCCGGAATAGCCCAGGGCCACCAACAGATTCTGCGGCCCCTGGCCAGCGGCAAGATCATAGAGCAACTGCGGATCGCTGGTCAGATGAACGGTCTTGCTCACCTCAAGAAAATTCGGCGCCCTGTACTCGGAACTGTACAGAAAAAAAGCGTTTGCCACCTCCACCGGTCCTCCCTGATACACCGTCGGCAATAGCCCCGGAGGTAGCGGAATCTCGGCGCTTTTAAAAACATCTGCCAGGGTGATATCGACAATGGGCTCGTTCACCACCAACCCCATGGCCCCCTCGTCGTTATGGGCACAGAGATAGACCACCTTCCCGGCAAAACGGGGGTCAGGCATCTGGGGAGTGGCAATGAGGAAATAGCCTTGCAGGGTTTCGATCATCTGGGAGGGATGCCCCATGTCTGCACTCTCTAAATATTGATCGCCACAGGCGACCGATTCAAATCCGCCTGCAACTTAGCATTTGTCCATGCTGTCAGTCAAGAAATCCTGCAAAAGCAACATTTCTAATCCCTCACCGGAAAAGAGTTGGAGTTTCCGCTCTGTTCCGTGCTAGAATTTAGAAGCCGTCACGAAAAAACCTGTGCTTTCTTGACCCTTTCGTTACGGCTTCTCATGCCGTTTGGTTTATTTAGATGACGGCATTATTTTAACAAACGGCGTCTCATCTACTCTTGCAGCAACTTGGAAAGTTCCCAACAACCCACACTAGAAAGAAACCGCATATGACCTCTGATATAAATTCCGAAATCAACCGGATTATTGCCTCCGAACACCATGACCCCTTTCAGGTTTTGGGCTTCCATGTTCTGGACCACGATGCCACCTCCTCGGTTATCAGAACCTTCCAGCCCAACGCCAACGCCTGCTGGCTGATCGCCAACGGGGAAAGAAAGGAGATGTACAAAACCAGACCGGAAGGCTTTTTCGAGATTGTCATCACCGATTGCACCGAGCCTTTTCCCTATGAGTACGAGGCAGCCTACTACGATGAAAACCACCACGTTTTCAAGGACCCGTATCGGTTCCTGCCCCAGATGTCCGAGTACGACCGCTACCTTTTCAACAACGGCACCAACTACGAAATCTACAACACCCTTGGCGCGCAGCTTGTAACCATCGACGGCGTCAGCGGGACCATCTTCCGCGTCTGGGCGCCAAGCGCCAAGAGAGTCAGCATCCTGGGCAACTTCAATTACTGGGACGGCAGGGTGCATCAGATGCGGGTTTTAGGCAACTCTGGCATCTGGGAGCTGTTTGTCCCGGACATCGGCCAGGGAGAACCCTACAAATTCGAGATCAAAACCCAGACCGACGCACTGCTGGAAAAGGCCGACCCCTTCCAATTTTTCTCCGAGATTCGGCCCAAAACCGCCTCGATTGTCTGGGGGCTGGACGGCTATGCCTGGAATGACGCTGCATGGATTCAGGAGCGAAAAAGCATAAGAAGCTACGACCAACCCATGTCCACCTACGAGGTTCACCTGGCCTCCTGGCGGCGCGATCCGGCAGACCCAGCGCGATTGCTCTCGTATCAGGAGCTGGCCAGCTCCCTGATCCCGTACGTCAAGGAGATGGGCTTCACCCATATCGAGCTGATGCCCATCATGGAGCATCCCCTGGATGAATCCTGGGGATATCAGGTCACCGGCTACTTTGCCGTGACCAGCCGCCACGGCACGCCCCAAGATTTCATGTACTTCGTAGACCAGTGCCATCAAAACGGAATCGGCGTCATCCTCGACTGGGTGCCGTCGCATTTCCCCTCCGACGGCCATGCCTTAAGCCGTTTCGACGGCACTGCGCTTTATGAACACGAAGACCCGAGGCAGGGTGCGCATCCCGAATGGGGCACCCTGATCTTCAACTACGGCCGCAAGGAGGTGCAGAATTTCCTCATTGCCAATGCCCTCTTCTGGATGGACAAATTCCACATCGACGGGTTGCGGGTCGATGCGGTGGCCTCCATGCTCTACCTGGATTATGCCCGCACTGACGGGGACTGGGTGCCAAACATCTACGGCGGCAAGGAAAACATCGACGCCATTGAGTTCATCAAGCACATGAACGCCATCATCTACAGCCGCTATCCCGACACCCTGATGATCGCCGAGGAATCCACCAGCTTCTACGGGGTCTCCAAGCCCCTGGACTGGGGCGGCTTAGGTTTTGGCTACAAGTGGAACATGGGCTGGATGAACGATATCCTGGGCTATTTCAGCAAGGAGCCGATCTTCCGCAAATACCACCACAACGCGCTGACCTTCTCCCTGCTCTACGCCTTCACCGAAAACTTCATCCTGCCCATGTCCCACGACGAGGTGGTCCACGGCAAACGCTCCCTGCTCTTCAAGATGCCCGGCGACATGTGGCAAAAATTCGCCAATCTGCGCCTGCTTTTCTTCTTCCTCTGGACCCATCCGGGCAAGAAGCTCCTGTTCATGGGCGGCGAATTCGGCCAGATCTCCGAATGGTACTGCAAGGTGAGCCTGGATTGGCATCTCACCGAACAGAACACCATGCACCAGCAGCTGCAAAGATTCGTCCAACAGTTGAACGCGGTCTACAAGGACACCCGCCCCCTCTGGGAGATTGATTTTTCCTACGACGGATTTCGCTGGATAGATTTCAAGGATGTGGACAACAGCATCATTGCCTTCTGCCGCCAGGGCAAAAAGAAAAAAGACCATGTGGTCTGCCTGCTCAACTTCACCCCCCAGGTTCTGCACGACTACAAACTCGGGGTGCCTGCCGCAGGCTGGTACCAGGAAATCCTTTCCACGGACAACACTGAGTTTGGCGGCAGCAATGTGTTCAACCCGGATCGCAAGCAGGCCATTGCCGAGCCCTTGGGCGAGGCCCCGTTCCATATCTTGGTCTCGGTTCCACCCCTTGGCGGCCTCATGGTAAAACCTGTATAAAGGGAGAGCGAAGATGGGCGGTGACAGCAGGCTGCCAACCGGCAGTGACAAGATGAAAAAAGCCCTGCACTGGATGAGCGAAGAAATGCTCAATAGTCCGCAGAAAAAACGGGGCGCGGTGATCAAGGAAGCAGAGATTCGCTTTGATCTTTCCCCGGTCGAATGTGAATTCCTCTCGAAAAACTTTGGCGAATCCACCCCCTGATCCGCCTGCCCCCTCTTCTCCCCACTACTCAAACCATTGCTGGTAACTGCTGGCCAACTCCGACCAGGAAAACCGGCTGGTCAGGGTCTGTGCCTCATCCGCCGCCAGCCTTCCCGCCTCCATGGCCGTCAGCAGTCTCTGGGCAAACTCCCCATCATGGTAACGGAACTCCGGGGCAAAAAGCTCCCGATATGAGAGACGGTCCGGCACCAAGGGCCGACAGCCGCCACGCACCGCTTCAAGCACGGCCATGCCGTAAAACTCGTGGTTGGCGGTGGAAACGACAATATCCCCCTGACAGAGCAGCCTGCAATACTCCTGCCGATCTTCCGCATAGCCGAAATGAACAATATGCTCGGCGAGCCTCTGCGCTGCCTGAACAAAAACCGGCGGCTGACTCTTAAAGGATTCTCCCAGCACGATCAGGCCAAAGGGAACCCCCTGGCCTGCAAGCCCGTACAGAGTGTTGAAGAACAATTCCGGGTTCTTGTCGTGCTCCCAGCGATGGTTCCAGACAAGAACCGGCGGTCTGCCCGTCTGCCTCTTGTCCGGACAGGAGTCAATCCCGCGAAAATCCAGGCCTGGATGGAGGATGGTCGCCTTGGCGCGGATCGCCTCCTTGTACCCGGCCAAGGACATGTCCGGCATCTTTGCCAGAAGCTCCTGACAACCTGACAGGAAAGAATCCAGATTATACTGGGAGTTGAAGGCAAGGCTGTCCGAAGCCAGAGCCGTGGTGAGATTGGTCAAGCCGAAATGCACATCCCGCGCCTCAGACACCTGCACCGGATAGGCAAACTGATTTTCATGAAAATAGGTCAGGAGCGGGACGGTGCGCAGGTGTGACGGCAACAGGCCGCGCAGTGCGGCTACATCGATCAGGGAGGAGCAGAGAATACGGTCAAAGGTCTTGCCTGCATAAAGCGGATCGCCCGCCAGGACCTGAGCGAAATGCGGGGCAGCAAGACGCATCCGCCATTTCCAGCTATGGGCGGGCAGGGTCAGCAAGTCAAAGGCATAGGGGAGATGGTGAATCAACCCGGCAAGAAACGCCTTATGCGATCCGCCGTAATAGGGCTCAAGGACAAGGATATTCATGCCCGCCCCCCCTGCTCAAACTGTCTTTTTATAATCATTCACAAAAATGCTCAATCTTTACAGTGTAAACGTTCAGCAGTGCCGCAGATGCGCGAAAGAGGCCGACGCAGTGTGCTATTGCACATGAGCAGGCCGATGACAAAGCAGATGCGGTGCTGCTGGGCGTTTACATTTTTTTGAGGTGCTGATAGGCCTCGTTCAGCTCCTTCATCTTCTCCTCTGCCACCCGCCGAAACTCCTCGCCCAGATGCGCCACCTTATCCGGGTGATACTGCATGCTCAGTTTCCGGTAGGCGCTTTTGATCTGTTCAGGCGAAGCCCCTGGCGCCAACCCGAGGATTTCATAGTACTGGGTCTCGCTTCTGCCTTGGCCGGGAAAGGCGCGACCGCCGCTGCCGCCGACATATTTGCTCCGGATGGCGTGATGGTCATAGGCGGCAATGCCGAGAAAATCGGCAATGGTCTGCACCATGGCCAGTTCCTGTTGGGAAACCTGGGCATTGGTGTACAGCACCTGATAGATAAGCTCCACCAGGATCAACCGAGGCTCGTAAGCGAAATGATTTTTGAACTCGGCCAGCATGGCTTCGAGCGAGGCCTGGGAAGCGAGGGCATCCTGGATCAGGTCGCGCACCCAGTACATCTGGCTCTGGTTGTAGTGCAGATGGACGCGGAAGAAATTCTCAATGGGGCCTAGCTCGGCCTTGGTGACAACCCCGTCCGCCTGGGCAATCCGGATCAGAATATTGATCAACAGAAAGACAAACTGGTTATGGCTCTCGGTCTGGGATTGTTCGTAGCGGCTCGCCATCCGCCGGATATACTGGGAAAACCCCCATATCCCAACAAAAACCATGAGAACCAAAAATACCCCGGTGAAAAAAAGAAACCCCAAAACATCAAGAATAAGGGGCGCTCCGCCCATGGCGAACAGAAGCAGGGCCACAACCAGGAAAAACCCGCCACAGCCAGGCGGCTTATGCCGACGATACACGATCATGCCTCACCCTCGGCAAACAGGGCCTCGACAAACTCGCCCGGCTCGAAATCGCGCAGGTCCTCCATCTGTTCCCCGATGCCAATGAAGCGGATGGGAATATTGAACTCGTGGCAGATATTGATCACAATGCCGCCCTTGGCCGTACCGTCAAGCTTGGTCAGGGCCAGGCCGGTAACATCCACGGCCTCGTTGAAAAGCCGTGCCTGGGAAATGGCGTTCTGCCCGGTGGTGGCGTCGAGCACCAGCAGGATTTCATGGGGCGCGCCGGGGATCTTTTTATCCATGACCCGCTTGATCTTTTTCAGCTCTTCCATGAGATTGACCTTGGTGTGCAACCTTCCTGCCGTATCCACCAGCACCACATCAAAGTTGCGCGGCTTGGCATAATCCAGGGCATCGAACACCACGGAGGATGGATCGGCCCCGGCCTGCTGGGCCACAACCTCCACCCCGACCCGCTTGCCCCAAATCTGCAACTGTTCGCTGGCCGCAGCCCGGAAGGTGTCGGCGGCCACAAGGAGAACCTTCTGCCCGGCCTGGGTGAACTTGTGGGCCAGCTTGCCGATGGTAGTGGTCTTGCCCACCCCGTTGACCCCCAGCACCATAACGACAAAGGGGCCTTGCGCAGGCATATGATCCGTGGGCCGGTCCGTATTGCGCAGATAGCCGAGGATCATCTCCTTGAGCGCCGCCTTGAGGGCCTGCCCATCCGCCAACTCGTTGCGCCGCACCTGCTCCCTGGTTTTATCAAGCAATTCCTGGGTGGTGTTGGCGCCGATATCCGCCATGATCAGAATCTCTTCCAGATCATCGAGCAGCTCGGCGTCAATCTTCTTCTTGCCGAGAAACAGCGCATCGATCTGGCGGACAAAGGTTTTCCGCGTTCTGGACAAGCCATCCTTGAGCCGCAGGAAAAAGCTGGCCCCATTCTCAGGTTGCCCCGAGGCTTCCACGGCAGGCGTGGCGACCTCTGCTCCCACGCCCTGCTCCGGCGGCAATGCCTGCGCCCCGCCGATCTTCTTCTTAAACCAACTCAGCATTATCTTTTCCTTTCAAAACCAATAAACTCATAACAATAGTCACCCCGGCGAAGGCCGGGGTCCAGCATTGCTGCAATTATTCAAAAAAAACCGGATCGGCGTCTCGGCTGCGCCTCGCTTACCTCCGCCCTTCGCCGGAATGACGGAATGTGGCATTTTCTGACCTATTAAGAGTCCCTCAAGGCGTCTTCGCCGTTATATTCTCCAACACTTCCACAATCCGGCCGATCACCCAATTCGGGGTGGAGGCCCCAGCTGTTACCCCTACCCGGCCATAACCTGCCAAGGCCTGAGCATCGAGATCGGTTTCCGACTCCACCATGAACACCGGACAGCCCAGGCTTTCGGCAATCTCCCCCAGCCGCTTGGTGTTGGCGCTGGTCTTGCCGCCCACCACCACCAGGGCTTCTACCTCATGACAAAGCTGGCGCACCTCCTCCTGCCGCTTGTGGGTGGAGTCGCAGATGGTGTTGAACACCTCGCCCCTGGGATATTTTTGCAAAATCATCTCTTTGAGTCTTTCAAAAAGATGCTCGTCCTGGGTGGTCTGGCTGACGATGATATACGGCCCGTCCAGCCGCAGGGCCGCGACATCCGCCTCACTGTTCACCACCTGTCCGGTGTTACCGGCATAGCCCATGAGCCCTTCCACCTCGGCGTGGTCGCGGTCGCCGATGATCACCGTGGCAAAGCCCTCTTTTTTGTATCTGGCGATGATGGCCTGCACCTTGAGCACCCGTGGGCAGGTGGCATCCTCCACCCTGGCGCCGGTGGCTTCAAGCTTCTTTTTCTCCTCAGGGGGGATGCCGTGGGCCCGGATGATAATAGACCCGGTTGCCTGGGCCGGAATCTCGGTAAGAATCCTCACCCCCTGCTCCTCAAGCAATTTCAGAACCTGCGGGTTGTGGATCAAGGGACCAAAGGTGGCAATGGTTGTTTCGCCCTTCTGGACCATGCCGAGGGTGGTATCAACCGCCCGGCGTACTCCCATGCAAAAGCCCGCGTTCTTGGCAAGCACCACTTCCATCTGTTCACCTTTTCTTGGGAGGAAATATCCTCAAAATTTTCTTCTCGTACGCCGACCGCCAACAAACCAGAAAATTAAGGCTCTTGCAAAATGCTTTATTGTGCTTCGACAGGGCTCTCCTGAGTAACGTCGAAGGGGCTCAGCATGAACGGAAGAAACTATAATGATTTCAAGATACCTACCGTTCGCCCTGAGCCTGTCGAAGGGCATTTTTTCCATTTTTTCAAGAGGCACAATCTATACGGATTTCTCCGTATTTGCAAGAAAAGCAACACGCCCCTGGCAAGGGAATCAATTGCGAGAATCCTGCGACGCCTCTATACTGATCCTACCCACACCTTCACAGGAGCCCCATGAACCTGCGCCCGCTCACCCTTGATGACAACCTGTTCGTTACGGAATATCTCCGGCGGTTTCCCCCTGTGATCTCGGAGCTGACCTTCACCAATCTCTTTGCCTGGAGGCACACCCGTCCGATCTGGGTCGACGAGTTCAAAGACTCACTCCTCGTTTTTGCCGAGACACCAAGGGGCTTGGTTCTCTTGGGAAACCCTGTGGGGCCAATATCCCTGGTTGAGGTTTTCGATGCATATGGCAACAGGATTTCGGAAGCGACCCGCTTCCCCAAAGAAAAACTCACGGATGCAACCCTGCCGCCCGGAGCAATGGTGGTGGAGGATCGGGACAATGCCGACTATGTCTACCGCCGGGAAGACCTGGCTACCCTGGCTGGCAGGCATTTCACCAAGAAACGGAATCACATCAACCAGTGCCTGGCCGCGTACGACTGCCAGTACGAAATGATCACCCCAAAAACAATTCCCGAATGCCTGGCCATGCAAGAGCGCTGGTGCACCGACCGGGAGTGCAAGATCGAACCGGGATTGCACGGGGAAGATCAGGCAATAGAAGAGACCCTGCTTCATTACGGGGAATTCCCCCTAACCGGCGGCGCCATCCGGATTGCGGGGAGAATTGAGGCATTCACCGTGGGCGAGGCGCTCAATGCCTCAACCGCAGTCACCCATTTCGAGAAGGCCATGCCCCAGTTCCAGGGATTGGCCCAGTTGATCAACCAGTGGTTTGCCAAAAACAACCTTGGCGGTTTCGCCTATATCAACCGGGAACAGGATTTAGGCATTCCCGGCCTGCGCCAGGCCAAGGAAAGCTACTGCCCGGACCACCTGGTGGAAAAGGTGCGGATTGTGCCGGGGAAAATTGGGGAATGTCCCTAATTTTCCTAATTTCCCGCCGACAAATCAACAACATTCCCTATCCATCTATTGGTCTAACGATTAAAATAAGGGGAAAGTGCCCCGCAGGGGCTGTTTCCCCTTATTTGCATTGTTAATGCGTTTTTCACTTTGTTTTAAATGTAATGATTTCAACATAGGGGGCTATAATTTCACTTGGAATTGCATATGATATTGATTGAGGTATTCCATTGCTATGAACGCAAGAGGTTATCATCCCCATTACCTTTCCAGAACTAGGTTCGATAATAGCGCCACCACTCATGCCACCAGCACTTGCTACACTGACTTGAAGGATACGTGTTTCTTTAGAGTTTGTCGCAGGCAGAATAGCACTGATAATCCCATTGTAAAATGTTGGCTGAACAATTCCCCTATTTGATTGGGTAAACTTAAACATCTCAGTTCCGTGAGGATAGCCTCCCACTATGACAGGATCACCAACTCCTAACTGGCTTGAATCCCCCCATTCGATATCTGGCACTTCGTAGGGTACTTGTTCTGTGCTTTTTGCTGGTACAATTAGGACTGATAAGTCAACGTCCTTGTTAACTTTATCAGTTCGAGGATCAACATATTTTAGAGCCGTTTGGATTGGATAAGGCGTATAAGCAACAAGACCTTTACGGAGCAGCCTTGCAAGTATATAGCCGCTTGCTTTTTGATTAACAATTGCCTCAACAACATGGCCGCATGTAACAAGTTTCCCTTTTCCTGCCTGGATAGATGTTCCAACAATATTCATTAAATATTTTTCTCTATCTGGATTTTCATTTGTTATGTATGGGATCTTTCCTTCCTTAATAGGTTGAGGCTGGAAAGGTAATATCCCAACAGGAACTAGGCTGCGACCTACTTTTGATATTACAGTTTCTTTACCAGCAGAATTCCAAGGGATATCTTTAGTCAGCTCTTTATATTTATCCAATCGATATATCCTGTAAGGTGTAGTTTTTTAACCATTGATTATCAGGTCAATTTGCCCTGATACGTGAATAATTACCACCAGAAGATCAAGGGGGCGTTGTTGATCTGTCGACCAACTCGAAATATGTTCCCCTGTGAAAAACTAGGAAAAACTAGGGACACTCCCCAGTTTTCTTATAGCAAGATACTGGCGCATGGTTTTGAATTCAGCGACCACCTCAACCAGCATCAAAACGACCATCGATGGATTCCAGCAACCGCCTGCCGTGGATCACGCCCAGGATATAGATTGTTTCTCCCCGGATTTCGTAGATGAGTCGGTAGCTGTAGATGAAATGCTCGCGAATTTGAGGTGAGCCGGTTTCCGGCACCGGCCGGCCCATCATGGGCTGAGAAGCAAGAAGTTCCGCCGTGACAACAATTTCTTCGACAACGCGGCGGGCATGCTGGGGAGAGTCACGGCTGATGTATTCGCCGATGGCCTCGATATCCCCGAGGGACTGTTCCGACCAGATCAGTGACCCAGCCATTTCTTCAACCGTTCTTTGGCCTCGGCGTGACCGCTGGTTCTTCCCTGATTGATGTCGTCCTGGCCTTTCCGGATTTTTTCAAGCACGTAGAGATGATACTGAATATCCTCATGGGTGCTGTCGTCGGGGAGCTGCTTCAACAACTCCTCCACCTCTTGTTTCGCCGTTTGCATGGTCATGCCCTCACTTGCTAATGTCGTCACTGCGTATCTGCCCAATAATACGCTGTCCGCGTGCCGATGTCGAACGGAAAAGAATCTCCATGCTTGCCGCTAACCCCTATCACTCCTTGGCCAACAGCAAAGCAAGCGCTTCCTTGATATCCTGCACCAGATGAAACCGGACATCCTCTTTCACATTATCCGGAATCTCCACCACATCCTTCTCATTGAGAGCAGGCAAAACAATCTCCTTAATCCCGGCCCGCACCGCAGCCAAAACCTTCTCCTTGATCCCGCCCACCGGCAGCACATCCCCCCGCAGGGTAATCTCCCCGGTCATGGCCATGTCCTTGCTCACCGTACGCCCGGTGAGCAACGAGGTCAGGGCGGTGACCATGGCCACCCCGGCCGAAGGCCCGTCCTTGGGGATGGCGCCCTCGGGCACATGGATGTGCAGGTCGATCTTGGCAAAAATTGCTTCGTCCACCCCCAGCTCCTTGGCATGGGAGCGGATGTAGGTCAGGGCGGCGGTGGCCGACTCCTTCATCACGTCGCCCAGCTTGCCGGTCATGGTCAGGCCGCCCTTGCCCTTCATCTTGGCAACCTCGATGAACAGCAGCTCGCCGCCCACCGGGGTCCAGGCCAGCCCGGTTGCCAGACCAGGCCCCCAGGACCGGGCCTTGGTCTCCGGGAAAAACTGGATGGGGCCGAGATAGGTGGCAAGATTGGCCCCATCGATCAGGGTGGTGCCGGTCTTGCCGGTGACAATCTCCTTGGCCACCCCCCGGCAGATCGCGGCCAACTTCCGCTCCAGGTTTCTGACTCCGGCCTCCCGGGTGTGCGAGCGGATCACCATGCGGATTGCCTGATCATCAATCTTGAGATCGTCCTCGCTGATGGCATGGGCCTCCAGCTGCTTGGGCAGGAGGTGACGCTTGGCAATGTTGAGTTTTTCATCCTGGGTATAGCCGGACAGCTCGATGACCTCCATCCGATCACGCAACGGGCCGGGGATGTTGTCGAGAAGGTTGGCCGTGGTGATGAACATCACCTTGGAAAGATCAAAGGGGATTTCCAGGTAGTGGTCGGCAAAGGTGAAGTTCTGCTCGGGATCAAGCACCTCCAGCAGGGCAGAGGAAGGGTCACCGCGAAAATCCATGCCCAACTTGTCGATCTCATCCAGCATGAAGAGCGGGTTGTTGGCCCCGGCCTTGCGCAGGCTCTGAATGATGCGGCCTGGCAGGGCGCCGATGTAGGTGCGGCGATGGCCGCGAATTTCCGCTTCGTCCCGCACGCCGCCCAGGGAGATGCGGATGAATTTCCTCCCCATGGATCGGGCGATGGATTGGCCGAGCGAGGTCTTGCCCACGCCCGGCGGGCCTACAAAGCAGAGGATTGGCCCGTGCATATCCTGCTTGAGCTTGCGCACCGCGAGAAACTCGATGATCCGTTTTTTGATCTCCGCAAGGCCGTAATGGTCTTCATCCATCACCTGCTGGGCCTTGACGATATCCAGGGAGTCGGGGGTGGAGGTCAGCCAGGGCAGGTCAAGAAGCCAGTCAAGATAGGTCCGGGAAACCGTATATTCCGGCGAGGAGGGCGAGATGCGGGCCAGGCGGTCGAGTTCCTTTTCCGCTGTCTTCTTGGCCTCCGGAGGCAGTTCGGTCTGGGCAAACTTTTCCCGCAACTCTTTGAGATCGAGATTTTCCTCATCTTCGCCAAGCTCCTTGCGGATGGCATTAAGCTGCTGGCGCAGGAAGAAATCCCGCTGCTTATGATCCGTATCCTCCTTGATACTTTTCTGGATATCCTGGCTCATCTGAGCCGTTTCAATACGTTTGTTGAGTTCGCGGGCAGTTCGGTGCATCAGGGCCTTGCCCGGCTGAATCTCAAGTATTTCCTGTTCCTCAACCGGCGTAAGGTTGAGCTGGGAAATCACCAGATAGGAGATATAGAAAGGATCGGACAGGGATTCGATGGTGGCGACGAGTTCAACCGGCAGCGACAACAACTCCGCCAGATTTTTAAACTGGGTGCGAAGATTGAGCACCAATGCCTCAACCTCCTTGTCCTCTTCGACCACCATGGGAATAACAACAACCTTGGCTGTCAGATAGGGCTCTTCCTGAACAAATTCAACCAGCTCCAGTTTTTTGATGGCGCTGATCAAAACCTGATAGCCACCGCCCTCTTTGACCTTGACCAGTTTGTGGATATAGCCCAACACCCCTATTCTGTGCAGGTGCTCGGGCTCAACCCGCTCCTGCTTCTCCTCGGCAGGCTCCCTATGACTGACAATGGCGATCAACCGATCTTTCAGAATCGCTTCGTCGATAAGCTTCTGGGAGGCCGGATGCAGGATATTCATCGGAAAACCCATGCCAGGAAAGAAGACAAAGCCGTGCAGGGGCAACACCGGCAGGATCTCCGGCACTGGCAAGTCGCTAGGATTCCCGTGATGTTCAGCCTTTTGGGCCGAAATCTCTGTTTCTTTTTGCCTGTCGTCTTCGCTCATGATTTTCAACCTGTATCGTTTTTTGTTCAGGTAAAAGAAAACCCGCCGATTCCTAGACTCACCTAACGGTAATCTTGGTTTTTCCAGTGTTGCGCCGCAAGGGCAGGGTAATCTGCAGAAAACCGTTTCTGCTTTCCGAGACTGCCTTGGAAACATCAACGGTTTTAGGCAAGGAGATGGCACGCTCGAAAAAACCGCGGTCAATCTCCAGTTGGTGAATGCGTGACACCATTTCCTGCGGCTCGTATCCCCGCCTTCCGGAAACAGTAACCCGCGACTCCTCGACCATTACGGCAAGGCTCTCCGGCTCCATGCCCGAAATATCCATACAAACGATGATCGCCGATGCGGTCTCATACACATCCGCAGCAGGAAACCAGTTTCCGGCATGAAACATGGAGCCCACGCCTTGCAACACCATGCTCCGCGGCAGTCCGCCGGGCACTCTGTCAAGAGGATGTTTCTTTCTGGACTGATCCATGGCTTTTCTTCCCTTACCCGCCCAACTTTTTCGGAAACCAACCCCGGCTAGAGACTTTCAACAAACCCCGTCCCCTTGCACACGGGGCAGGTCACCTGCGGCACGCACTGGCAATCGTTCCAGTCATCGCCGACCTTGGACCCACGCCACTCGCTGTTGCATTCGCAGGTTCCCCGGATCACCTTCTCGCCATTGCATTCGGGACACACATTCTTATCCGTACCGTTCATCATACCCCTCCCTGTCTTGGAAATTAGAGACAGCCCTGCAAGGTTCCCAGTCCTATGGTTCTTCACTCCTCATATAAAAAGTATGGAACAGGTCAAGGGGGATGTCAAGGGGATGGGGAAAACTGACCAGCAATCCTCTACAATTCGTCGGCATAACGGCAGGCATGGGCCACCATGACCTTTTTGGCCAGGCCGGCATTGATGGCCAGACGCGTTCCCTTGCTTGCCACGATGAGCGGTCCGGCGGAATGATTGCTGACGATCTCAAGACATGCCCCCACCGCAAGGCCCATATCGTTTAGCCGGGCCTGCTCCTCCCGACCACCCAAGATCGTGACGATCCGCACCCGTTCGCCGTTGGCGGCATACTGCAAGGACAGGGCCGGTTCCCGCTGCGCCATGCACGAGGCGCAGAGTCCATAGATTTCCATCTTGTGCTGAAGCGGGTGAAACTGGAACTGCCCAGCGATTTTGTGTTGGAGCCTTTCAAGGTCGTGGTTGGCAAACTCCTGAATCTTGCCGCAGCGGGTGCAGATAAAATGGTCGTGGTGCATGCCGAGGTGGTGATGTTCGTAGAATGGTTC
>Ga0315272_10000064_pt1 | contig 42877 bp, 59 predicted proteins | sample C3_middle_MG_FD_203918 | JGI IMG/M metagenome (GOLD analysis project Ga0315272, IMG submission 203918) | Sediment microbial communities from Yellowstone Lake, YNP, Wyoming, USA - C3_middle | ecosystem: Environmental > Aquatic > Freshwater > Lake > Sediment | place: USA: Wyoming | collected...
TAGCTGTTTCTGGGAGGTATGCTTATATTGTAACAATGACGGTTCCAGCCAAGGTAGTAGTAGTTGATATTTCAAATCCAGCTTCACCAACTAGAATTGGAGCAGTAACTTTAAATGAAGGTGAAGATAGTGGTGCTTCAATAGCTGTTTCTGGGAGGTATGCTTATATTGTAACAATGACGGTTCCAGCCAAGGTAGTAGTAGTTGATATTTCAAATCCAGCTTCACCAACTAGAATTGGAGCAGTAACTTTAAATGAAGGTGAAGACAATGGTACTTCAATAGCTGTTTCTGGGAGGTATGCTTATATTGTAACAGAGACATTCCCAGCCAAGGTAGTAGTAGTTGATATTTCAAATCCAGCTTCACCAACTAGAATTGGAGCAGTAACTTTAAATGAAGGTGAAGACAATGGTACTTCAATAGCTGTTTCTGGGAGATATGCTTATATTGTAACAATGACGGTTCCAGTTAAGGTAGTAGTAGTTGATATTTCAAATCCAGCTTCACCAACTAGAATTGGAGCAGTAACTTTAAATGAAGGTGAAGACAATGATGCTTCAATAGCTGTTTCTGGGAGGTATGCTTATATTGTAACAATGACGGTTCCAGCCAAGGTAGTAGTAGTTGATATTTCAAATCCAGCTTCACCAACTAGAATTGGAGCAGTAACTTTAAATGAAGGTGAAGACAATGGTACTTCAATAGCTGTTTCTGGGAGGTATGCTTATATTGTAACAGAGACAGTTCCGACCAAGGTAGTAGTAGTTGATATTAGAGGAACAGAAATTAGCAGTCTAATAGCTCATAGTTTAGAAGCTGGCAGTTTACAAGTCAGAAAAGACTTGACTGTTTATGATCATTTGAAAGTTGGTGGTGGAATAAATGTTGGTCCTGGTGGTATTTACTCTGCTGGTCCTTTTTCTCTTATTTCTGGTTCAACTGGGGCAACATCTTCAGCTTTAGATATCAGAAATTCAGCTGGCACCAATTTATTATATGTCAGAGATGACGGTAACGTCGGCATTGGGACGGAAGCTCCTTTAGCAAAATTACATGTAGTTGGTGATGCAATTATAAATGGTGCTTTTTCTACTATAGTAACTACAATAACTACTGATACAACCCTTGATAATACTTATCATATAATTTTAGCTAATGCTACAAATGGTACAATAACAATCACATTACCAAGTGCAACCACTTGTTCAGGTAGGCAATATATTATTAAAAAAGTTGATAGTTCTACAAATGCAGTTACTGTCACACCTCAGACAGGACAAACTATAGATGGGCAAACAAGTATAAGTATCACAACACAGAATGATTTAAGAAGAATAGTATCAGATGGTACGAATTGGTATATTATTTAAAAGATTTAGAAGGTGATAAGATGGCTGAAATAACGATTGTAAGATTAGAACAATATCTACCAGATGAACCTACAGGCTGGGCTGTAGGGGTTTATGTAAAATGAATTACAGAAGAATTGGTTTATTTTTGCTTGGATTAATTTTAATATTTGGTTTAATTTTTATCGTTTGGCGTAGTCATAGAGAGAATACAATTTTAGAACAAGCTTTACAACAGCAAAAGCAGATGATTAAGCAGAAAGAAGAACAGATACAGCAATTACAGGAGCAATTGGGGGTTTTACAAAAAGAGCAAGTATTGAGAGAAGAAAAGATAACAACACTAAAAAAGCAAAAGGAGCAAATACAGAAGCCAAAGACTGTTGAGGAATTGGTAAAGGAATTTAAGGAGCTTGGATATAATGCTTCAATGCGGTAATAAAATAAGCGGTTTTCAATTGCTATTATTGTTCTTTGCAATGTGTTTTGGATTTGGGTGGATTTTTTGGGAGATGTTGGGAAGCAAAGCTTGGGATATTATAATTTTTTTAGCGATAATGTTTATACTTAGTTGTTTAGGATCGATTGATTGGGGCGCTTTAGTGAATGCAAAAAAGAAAAAAAAATGAAGAGGATGATAGATTATGGATGCGAAACAGATAATAAGTAGTGTATTAGTGTGTCTATTTTTGGCAAGCCAAGCATATGCGGTTGACCTCTGTTTGCCTGAGGAGCAAGCTAAGCAGGTAGTTGTCGAGCTGAAGCAAAAGCGTTTGTTAGAGCAAGAAGTTCGCGAGTATGAAGCGTTAGTTGAAAACTTGAAGAAGCAGAATGAAATTTTGAAGGAGCAAAATCAGTTGTTAAAAGAACAGATAGAGCTCTATAAAAATCAGAAACAACTATATGATACGGCATTAAAGGAATGTGAAAAGAAACAACGGGTTAGTTTATTTGAGAAAGGGAAATGGTTTGTTTATGGTGCTGTAAGTGGATTAATATTTTTAATGTTTTGGGTGAAATAGCTTGACAAAAATGAGAATGTGTTTAAATTGCAAAATAAGGGGCACTGAGTATGCAGTTAGCTATTATTGTAAATTTGAAAAATGAAAATATCAAAAGAAGATTAATTTTAGGAGGGCAACGATGGCTCGCAGGAAGAGAAGGGCTAAGAAAAGGGGTTCTCGCAAGAAGAAAAGATAATTGTTCATGAGCAATTATTTTTACATACTCAGTGCCCCTCCTTGTATAGGAGGTAGATATGCCAGAAAAAGAAGAAATTTTAGGGGCTTTAGGGTTAGACAAGCCTGTTCCTCCTCCAACTGGGAGTGGTCCTATATCGCCCGATACTTTAAGGGCGGATTTGGCGGGACCCGCACCAGCTGGGTTGGATGCACTTAAAGAAGGGATGATGGCGTTTATGTATCTGTTAGCTCAGACTGTTGCAACTACTCCTCCTTTTGACGAATTGACTGAGGCAAGCTTGGATGTTATGAAGCGGATAGGTAAAGTTATTGATATTAATGAAGCTTTAGTCAAGGCTCAGGTTGTTATGGGAGGGTTAGGTGCAGGAGCTCCTATGGCTGGAGGTCCTATGGCGGGAGCACCAGTGGCTGGAGGACCTACACCGCCACCGCCAACACCACCAACACCACCAACACCACCAACACCAGCGACACCTATGGGAGGGGCTTCACCTGAAGGGGGAGCTCCTAATTTAGAAGGTATCGAAATTTAACGGAGGTGATAACAATGGCTAAGAAAGCAAAAACTAAAGTTTTTACTCCTGAGAAGTATTCAGGTATTATTACCAGCAAGTCTGCTCCTTTATCTGGAGGGCAAATTGCTGGTAAAGATGAGCCTATTTATGAAAACTTTATTAAGCCTTCTCGTGGGAAGAAAGGTAGAAAATAAAGGAGGAATAATTTATGGAAGAGAAGGCTATTAATTTAGACCAATTAGGAGTTCAAGCTTTACAGAAGCTTATAGAAGAAATTCAGTATGATGACGAGTTAAGAGAAAAGTTTAACCAAATTCTAAAAGATACTGAGTATTATATCCCCCCGCCAAAAGAGAAGAAAGTTGAGGAAAAAATCAAAAGCGAAATAAAAAAAGTAGAAGAGGAAAAAGAAGAGATAAAAACAAAACTGCAAGCTATTGAAAACGAGAAAAAGCTTCAAAAGGCATATGAGATAATGGACAAGTATAACATACCTCGGGATATGATAGCCGAGGTAGAAAAGTATGCGAGGGAAAATGGAATACAAAAATGGGAAACTGCTTGCAAGCTTTATGCTTTAGAGCAAAAACAGTTGCAGTCGTTAACTGTTAATCAGCCTCCTCACAAGAAGAATAAAGACTTAATGAGCCGTTATGCAGGTGAGGAGGGCAAAACTAATTTGAAAGAAGATTTGCTACAAGTTTATAGAAACATTGTAAACTTTTAAAATTAGAAAAGGAGGTGTAAGCGATGGCAATAACCCCATATGTAACTGATGTCGGAGGCGGTTTTCGGGATACCGCCACTTTAACCAGATGGTTAAATGTAACTCGAAGAAACCTTTTGATGTATGCTTTAGCTCAAAACCTACCTAAAGTATCAGCGTTATTTAAGCTCTTGATTGAAAAGCAAGACAGTCAGCCATTCCAGCATGATTTTGTGATTTTCCCTGTGTATGGTGGGCCTGATGCAACTAACCAAGCTAACATGCAACCAAGGTATATCGACTTCACTACAGGGACTTTCACCAAACAAGATTACTTTGTAGATGTTGAGTATGCGAAGTTTACTCCTACTGGATTATATCAAACCTTCACTGTGAACTTCTTTGAAGGGCTAATTATGGAAAGCCCGAACAACATTATTGATACTGTGCAATTAAAGATTGAGGAAGCAATTAGGCAAATGTTCCTTGCTTTGCAGACTGATTTAATGGGGACAAGAGGAACTAATGATCAAAAGTTCTATGGATTAAAAGACATCATTGACAATGGAGTTAACCAACCAACTTTTGGTGGATTAGACAGAGCTACTCATCCTTGGTGGAATAGTCCAATTTATAACTATAGCGATTTGCTTGGGAGCGATACTGGTATACCTATTTATGCAGTGATTAACCGTGGAATTAATAAGTATTGGAATGACCACGGCAATGTTTATGGTATGCCAAAAGTTGGATTTACTGACACTATGACTTTTGCTAAGATTGCTGAAAGCTTTATGTCCTTTGAGAGATACATTGTGGGCGACATCAGAAATATCGCAGATATCAGGGAATACAACATCAGAGGAATTGACATCGGCGGTATAGCAATCTTCCCTGACCCATATTTACAGCCATACACAGTAACTTCAGGGAATACAACTCAAACAGTAGGAGACATTTATTTCATTAATTTTGACCACATTTTCTTTACTGGTGCAAGCCCAATTGAGTATTATATGCATGAATGGTGGTCTGAGGTTGTAAACGGCAAGCTTGCATTTAGTTCTCTCTGCTTGCTTACTGGGCAATTTTACACTGATAGACCAAGAGCACACTTTGTAATTAAAGGCGTTCCATCTATGGGAGTTTAATGAATAAAGGGGAGGGTTAACCTCCCCGCTTTAACTTTTTTAGGAGGTGAAAGATGCCAATTCTGTATAATCATACTTCAAAGCCAATTAGAATAAAGTATGGTTTCGAGCCTGAGTGGTTAGAAATACCTGCAGAGGCTGAGTTCGAGATACCTGATAATTATGCTTATGTGTTTTTTGGTTATGGATTAGAGACAGAGGCTCAGTTGAAGGAATGTTATAACAGGTTGAGGACTTTGGGTAATGAGTTGACTTATGAGGATTTTTTGAAAATACATGACAGCATAGCAACAGCAACAGTAGTTAAATATGGCAAAAAGAAAGGCGTTGAATAATATGCCATGCCAACAGCACAAGAATATTTTCAAAGAGTATTTGATAGGTATCCAGTAGCATGGGATGAGGGACCTTTTTTATATAGACAACTTAATTTTGCTCGCAATCAGGTAGCTCTTGATTGTGATGTAATAAAAAAAGCAGTATTTCCTGCAGTTACTGATATTATTATTTTAGCTCGGCCATTTCTTTCTGTAAAAAAAGTTTATTACAAAAAAGGTACTAATTATCCGATTTATATCACTTGGAATAGATTTAAAACTTGGTTAGAATGGGCACAAGTAACAAAAGGTAAATGGTATGATGCCAAATCTTCTTATAGTTTTATTTTTTCTTATGAATTAAAATATAAAGCTACCCCATTTTCTCCTTTTTCAAAATGGTCTAATTTGCCAACAAATTTTTATTTGATTTATCCTAATCAAATTAGGGTATTACCCTCTGATTTTACCAGAGCTGAAAATGATTATTTTGAAATTTATTATGTTCCTAAGTGTAAAGATATGTCTTCTTTGATCGATATTGAAACTGATTTACCCGAACAATTAGCTGAGCTTGTAGTTTTGCAAGTTTGCATGAGACTTGCTGAGAATGACCTGCAATATGCAGTAAAACAGTATTTTGAGAATGAATATAAATTACAACTTTTAAAAGTGCCTAAGGCGAGTTATTTATATGTCTAAAGGGAAAAAAGTTGTTAACATCCAAGCAGATAAAAAATATCAAGGGCTTGGTAGTTTATTTTATGTTGAGAGCTCTATTCTTGGGCTTGCAACCAATTTAGAGGATAGTAAGCGTGAGCCGTTTCATGCGATGGAACTTTATGCTTTGCCTGATTTGCGGTATGGATGGATAAGTATCCCAAAAGAGACAATAATCTCTGTTCCTTCAATAAATCATATCCAATTAGTTTCTCCAATTACTTATTTAGTTGGTTGGGAAGGTTCAAGTTTGTATGTTTATGATTTAGAACAGCGAGAAGTTCCTTTCTATACTAATTTAGATGCTAATATTAGTTCAGCAATTTTTCTTAATGATGCAACTATAGCTTGTATATGCCCTCTTTCACAAAATCCTTTAAAAATCATTTTTTACAAAAGCGGTGTTGGAAGATCTTATAATAAAAAAGGCGATTATTTAGCTTTTTTTAAAGGGCGTCTTTTTATAGCAGAAGGTAAAATTTTGCATTTTACAAGTGCAAGCATTACAGATCCAAGTTTTAGTGGTGACCCCTTTGCTTCAGAAAATGGTGGTGGATATTTAATTTTAAATTATCCTCAAGTTTCAAAGGTTTGTTATCTTTTACCCTATGAGGATATGCTATACATTTTTACTGATGGGGGGCTCTATGTTTTAACTGTTTCTTTAGCGAGTAATTCTCCTTCTACTTTTTATATTATTGATGCTGGTATTAATTATAATTTTTCTAAGGCAAAAGTTTTGCAAATAGGAGATACTTTAGCAGTTATTACAAACGTAGGCATGTTTTTCTTATCTGGAATGAGTTTAGAAAGATTTGATTGGCCAGTTGCTGATCAATTGAATAAGTTAGATTATATGAAAGCAGGCGGTGGGTATTTCCAAGGGCAAAGATTAATTTTAGTTCCTTATATAACTGACAAAAAAACTTTAGTTTACAGCATGGAACATAGTCAATTTTTTTATTTGCCATATAAAACAGCTAATTGCATTTTTTCTCCAAGTGGATTGACTTATGATTTTTCTCAAACAACCTTAAGAATATTGTTTGATAACACAAATTATTATTATCCATTCCATTTTGCTTCTGTGCTCCATGATTACAATCAGCCTCGTTTTAAATATATTAAAGAAGTTTGGGTAAATGGTAAAGGTGATTTTCAAGTTGATTTTTTATATGATTATTATGGGATTTCTACAAAATATAGTCAAATAGGTGCGAATTTATCGTATTATCGAAAAAGTTTTGGTGCAAAAGGGTATAAAATAGGTTTGCAAATTACATCTTCTACAGAATGCGAACCTTTTGCTTATGTAAATAAAATCCGTTTAACTTTGCATCTATTAGGAAGCGTGAATTATCTCTATTATAGAGGTTAATTAAAATGTTGTATGTTAAAATAAACAAAAATTATTATGACAAGCTTGAGGATTGGATGTATGATATTGATAAAGATCATTTAAATTTTTTAGATACTTTGCAGGCATTGTACAAGGCTTATACTGGAGAAGAAAGGTTGTTAAATTTGCCTGTTATAAAACAGGTAATTAAATCAGAAGATTGGAGCGAGATATCTCTTTGGAATTACAGAATACATTTAGATTTATATCAATTCATGGCTGATTTAGGAGCAAGGTTAACACCACCGATAGTAGTGATACCGAAGATACTGAAGGCTTCAAGCGAGGAAGATGCAATATATAAAGAGTATTTAATGCATCGGGACATTGAGCAGTTTTTAATAAGCTTAGGAGGTGGTTAAGATGAGTAAGAAAAAAAAAGCTAAGAAAGCGATGCGAAGTACTTCTGATTTAAGCGCATACATAGCGAGATTAAAGACTTCAGCCCCAAAGACAGCAAAAGATGAAATGATAAAAAGGCTTTTAAGTGATTTATTACCAAAAGTGAGGGGCAAAGTTGCTGATGAGTATACTAAAGTGTTTCAGCCAGCAGAGCGATCAGGAACAGCGTTAGCATCAACAGTAGTAGGAACGCCAGCTGAGGCATGGAAACAGTTTTTTGCAAAGCGGAAAGAAGAAGCGGTTGAGGGGAAGATGAAGGAATTAACCCCTCAGTATGTAGAAAATCTTAGTCAATTTTTAGGAGAGTTATATAAGCCTGAAGTTGCTGAGGTTTATGGTTTAGAGAAGACAGCACCGCAATGGTTAAGTAGGGAGTGGTATAAAGCGAGACCGCAAGTAGAACAGCAGTTTGCAGAGGTTCAAAAATCGTATAGTAATTTAGTGAGCAACATTCAGAATTATTTGAAGGAGATAGGGTTAGATAATATTAAGGCTGAAGATATTTTAGGGCAGATATGGACGGTATAAGGCAGTTGCAGGATTTGATTAAATCTTGCATAAATTTAGGTTGGTTTTATGCTGACGATGAAATGTTTTTAGTTTGGGTTTATACTAACGAGGAGCTAAGGCAAGTGAAAACAGCGGAGGAGTTTTTAGCAAAGATAGACAGTCCTAAGGATGAAGTTTGGTTGCTTAAGTGTTATGGAAAGCCTAAATTTTCTGTGTTTAGGAATTTCATACGAAGATGGAAGCAAGAAGGCATAAAGCGAATAATATGGTTTAGAAATTTAGAGGAGGTGAAAACATGGATGCTATAGGTAAGCTTTTTAGTTTTGTTTCAAGTGCTTTAGGGCCAATAGGTTCTATTATTGGAGTAGTTTCTGGTGTAGCTCAATTAATGAGTGCTTTTAAACCACCAAAATTGCCTAAAATCGAATTTCCAAAAGAGTTGTTTGATAGACTTAATGCTCGGATACAAGCGATAACTCCTTTATCTGATGAAGCAAGGAAAATAGCTACTCAGGCTTTAGAAAGGTTTAAGACAGGGCAATTAGACGATAGATACAAAGCTCAGCTTGATTTGATGTATGCACAGAAGAAAGCTCAAGCGAAGGCTATGTTATCAGCAAGAGGATTAGAGGGAAGTTCTATAGAGCAAGAGGTTATGAATGAAATAGACAAGTGGTATCAGCAGAATTATTATGGATTGCTTAATCAGCAATTACAAGATGCGTTAACTATGGCGGGTTTAGGCCAATCTGATATTAATGCTTTGATGGAAGAGCTAAAGGCATATGGAGTGACATGGGCAGGATTAGGGACAGGTTTGCAAGCAGGTAGTCAAATATGGACAGGTAGGATACTCGGATTATCACAAGGAGGAGCAACCTTAGGGCAAAGTTTAGAAAAGCTTGCAGGCTCTACAGGTACTACTACTTCAACAGGAGCAACTCAAGGACTGAATTTATCTTTCCAAGATTTAAATTTAGCGAACAAGTTTAGTCAAAATTATCAGCCGACCCAATGGTTTAAACAGTATAATTTTGGAGGGTAAAAATGGCTAATCCTCTTGTTGATGTTATAAAGAACATATTTTCAGGAAATCAAACAGATTTCAATGCTTTAAGCAAACAATTTGAAATGGTATCGTCACAATTACAGCAACCAAATTTAATACCTCAAAAAACTCAGCAACAACCAATTCAGCCTCCCCAATCTACTCAATCTCTCCAACTTCAAAAATTACCTAAGCAATCTAAGCAGACAACTTCTTCTGATGCAAAAAAGGCTCAATCAACCAAAAAACCTTTAACTGCAAAAACATTAGAAAGTGCAACGGAGCCTCAATCTTTTATTCCTATATTACCTTATACACCTCAAGGAATTGCTGAATTAGTTAAACAGGGCAAAATAACCCCATTGCAAGCTCAACAAATATTAGAAGCATTTGCCATGCAAGACTTATCCATAGAAAATTGGTTAGCTCAAATTAAACAGAATATTGAAAAATTACCAGAGGAGTTTGAGAAAAAAATGAATAAAGTAGAAGATAAAATGGAAAAAGCTTATAATGAATTAACACAAAATTTAAATAAACAAATAGAAGTCCAAAAAAAGTATGCAGACAAACATATTGAACTAATTGAAAAGCATTTGAATTGGGTTCAACAAGTGTTTTTAGATTTAATGAAAGAGAAGCCCAATTTAGAGCCAGATAAATGGACTTTATTTGGTCGGCAGTTAGCGATGGCTTTGGGCTCGATATCGGCTTTAGCTCATCCTGGTTATGCTCCTTATTTCTATATGGCTATACCGCAAATAGTTCAGTATTGGCAGAATGAAGATATGTATAATTTTGAAAAGGCAATGAAAAAATTTGAGTTAGCTTTGAAATTAGCAGGAACACAATTAGATTTTTATAATCAAATTATGGAGCATAATTTAGCAATTTTAGAAAAGCAAAAGGAAAAAGAATTATTGCCATTAACTATAACAGGGCAGTTATTAATGGAGAAATATCATAATTTCGCAGATACTTATAATAAAATGGCAGTTGAACATGCTAAGCTACTTAGCGATAGGATAGCGCATCAATTGTCAGCTATCAAAACAGATATTGTGTATCGACATTATAAAGACTGGAGAGAAATACAAGAGTTAGCTAAAAAAATAGAATTAGAAAGGTTAAACGAACTAAAGAGGCATAACAGAGTAATGGAAGGAATAAGAAACTTAATGGCTAAAATAACGGGCGAGAGATTAAATCTTACAAAAATGGAAAAGTTTTATCCAATGCTATTCCCAGATAAAGTGATGAAAATGCTTCATATACAAGATCCACAATTGGCATATCAAATTTTAGCGACATATGCACTATACGGCCCAGAAAAGGGCTTTGCTAAATTACAGGAAATTATTTCTGAGGGTTCTTTTGGGGCATCTTCAGATAAGATAAAAAAGGATCGCGAGGCTGACATTCCTCTCGGAGAAGGAGCGGAAGATTTTCCTATATGGTGGTAGAATAACGGAGGAATAAAATGGAAAAATCAACAAAGTTTCAAACAATAAAAACTCCTTTTTCTGAGATAAAATTACCCAAATTATCTAACATACCTGGGCCATATCCTTTTTCTCCAGAGGTCAAAAAAGAGCTTGAGCGAGTAGTAAAGCCAAAGTCTTTAGAGATTACAACTCAAGTAAAAAAAGAAAAGAAAGAGGGAGGATCTTTTGGTTGGCAATTAGCAACTGATGCGCTTTTAACTTTGGGGAGTGTTTTAATCCCTGAGGTAGGGGTTATCACTTTACCTTTTAGACTTATGCGAATGGGGAAAACAGCGGAGGCGATTGCGGGGTTTTTAGCTAATGTTGATAAAATTAAAGCTTTCAGATATTTAAAACCCTTTGCTGAAGAGTTTAAAACAGCAACGGTAGTTTGGGGTGGTGAAGAGTTAGTCAGTCAGTTTACAGACAAGGTCAAGCCAACTCCGTTATTTCATCTTTATAAAGATTTTTTATGGGGAAGAGGCTTTTTAGGAGTTGCAGGTAGAGGGTTGAAGGTTGGTTTTAAAGCAACTACTATAGCATCGAAAAAGTTAATAGACTATGCTTATGGGAAGTTTCCGAAATTGCCTGAACATGTAGATAAAGCGATTAATGCGTTCTACAAAAATTTTACTGGGATGTCAAGGGAAGCTTGGCTTACTCTGCACAAACTTAGTGGCAAGATACAAACTAATCTATTAGAAGCAAAAGTAGCACAAGAACTTTTTTCTGCTTTAGATAATCCTGATGTGGCGAGAGAACTTGAACAGTATCTTCCTTATTTACGCAAAAGATTACATGATAGAGCTGAGGGGTTCGACGACAAGTTCTATCAAAACTTACAAAGATATATTCCTGGGTTTGACAAAGATACTCTGAAACAATTAGCAGATGTAATATACCTGAAATTGATGCAATTAGATAATTTGCAAAATCCCATATTAGGTGCTTTTGTAGAAAAAGTATTGCAAGGATATGAAGCACCGAATTTTAGAAAGTTATTTTGGGGGAAACTAAAGGGAGATTTAGAAGAAATCTGGAACGATAGCAAAAAAGCTTTTGTTGAAAATGCTTGGCATATAACACTTGGAGCTGTTAAAAAAGCCAAGGGCACTATAGTTTTACCCAAAGCTAAACCCAAGGAAGAAAAGCAGTTGAACAAGTTAGCTCAGTTTTTCCTTAGGCGTCTTTATGAAATGGAAGGAGCAAAACAGCATAGAACAGGAAGGATAACAATACTAAATTACTTGTTTGAGCCTCTTCTCCAATTACACGGTGATGACCCATTAAAATTATTACATGAAGGCTTAAAAGTGAATGTTGATACTAAAAAATTAGCTAGCATGGTGGGAGCTTTAATGAATGCCCGTCAGCAAAGTTTTTCTTTGTTTTTAGAGTTATTAGGAAAATATGCTTACAATTATGGGACAGATTTTTCCTTTATTAGAGGTAGAGCTTGGCAATTATTAAAGGGAGATTATAGAGGGTTGCAAAAGTTATGGAAGCGGGATTATGTGCCGATTATAGAACAGTTTTATGAACAATATATCCCGAGAGTAGGATTTAAACATCCTCTTCGAAAAATGGGGATCAAGGAAGCAGGAATTAATGATGTTTTGGAACCTTTAGATTTAGATCGTATTTATTCTGACAGCGTTTATCGCTTCATGATAAGGTATCATCCAACTTCAGTATTAAAACCCCGTTTTTATAACAATATCGAAGATATTTTAGTAATCGGTATTCCTACAAGCATAATAAAAACTTTGATAAAATATCCTCATTTAAGAAACGAACCAGAAAAGTTAGCGGAAACTGTTTTAAAAGAATTCGGTTTTACAGGAGGGTTGACTGTACCTAAATGGGTAGCAAACAAATTTGTAGTCCCTCAATTTATGCATAATCTTTACAATCATATTGACGAAATTTTAGCTCATCCTGAGATAGTAAAGAAACTCGGCGACCCGATGATAGGGAAGCAAAGGTTCACTTTAATGGACAAAACAGTGGAAATGACTACAGGAATGCTTGATGCCTTGAAAGATTATTTCATGGCTATAACAGGCAGAAACGCCCAAGCTTGGCAAGAAAGCAAGTTATATTCTTTTAACCGTTGGATGAAAAGATTTATATTGATGTGGTCGCCGTTCTTCCATGCATCAGCGTTAACTCTTTCTGGGTTGGCTATTTCGGGAAAGTATAGAATTACAGCTTGGGATATAGTAGGAAGGGCTTTTTTAGATAGTATGCAAGTTATGACCCGAGGGCTTAGTCACCCTGAGTTTGGATTTATGGCTAAGGAAGTTACTCAGGTAATTAATGATTTAGTGAAACAAGGTTATAAAGTAAACGAAATAATTTTGTCTGGATGGAATGAAGGGGAAACTTTATGGGGCAATTACATTTTGACAGGTAGGAATATTCTTCAAGAATTATTACAAAAAGGAGACCTTCAAGCTTTTAAAGAGGTTGCGAAAGAGTTTGAAAAATTTGAAAAAGAAGCAAAAGTAGACAAAATTTTCAGTATCTTCCACACACCTGAACGGTGGTTGTGGGCTGGGTATTATCAAGCGTTAAAACTAAGAACTGCATATAATTTGGTTAACGCTTATAAAAAAGGGTTAATGAGTGCTGAAGATTTAGTGAAAAATTTGAACACGATTAACTACATTTTTGGTGGATTGCATACTTGGTTTTATATCAATCCGAAGCATGCTCAGCTTTACAGATTTTTCTTCTTTGCTCCTGACTGGTATCTAACGCTGTTTCATAACTTCAGGACTTGGTTGTATGGTGATGCTCCTTTAGTTGCAAACTTTTTCCCGACTATTTTGCGGATGAGGTTTTATTTATCTGTTTATGCTAACTATGCATTCAATGGTCATTCTCCTTGGGACAACTACAACTTGCAAGACCCAAAAGAATGGTTCAGACTATTTTTGAGGGATTGGCCTGAGCTTTTTAAAATTCATATACCCATCGTAGATAGCAGAGGGCACTATAGAGTGTTTACCTTGAACCTTTTAGGTTTTGACATAGAACCTTTAGAGATGATTGGATTAATGCAATTCTCAAAAAATCTATACGAAGCACTTACTCATCCTACAATGAGCATAGATCAGAAGCTTTTGAAAGTTACTTTAGGGTCAGTAAAGGACTGGTTAGAATTTTGGTTTAGAAAAGGAAGTATGATGGTAAGAACCTTAATTACGATGTATGAAGCGACGAAACCTAAATTTTCTTCAACTAAAGAAGAAGGCATAACACTTACAGAGGCTTTCTATGACTTTATACAGAGGTTTGCTCCTTTGTCGGCTTTACAGCTTATAGCTCCTGTTAGATATCCTTATCAAACAACCCCTGAATACAGAGATGCTATGCTTTTTGCTATTAGACTTAACATGTTAGGAATGAAAACCCAAGTGCATGAGAATTTGACAATGCAGTTATTTGAGAATAAAAATAGACCGCAAGTAGTATCTGAAATTTTGAAAGATTGGTTGCGTTCATATAGAGAGATTAAGCAAGCACAGAAAGAACTTGGTTTGGCTTCTCCTAAGACAAAAGATGTTTATCAAAGTTTAATTGCCTCTTTGAGCCATGCTTATTACAATTACTATTTGTATCCTTGGCTAAAGAAACATGCACATAAAGACTTAAAGGAAATCCAAAAAGAAGCGGAAGAAATTTTGCTGACGATAAGGAACGATATAAAGAATTCAGCTTTTCCTGATAAGCTCAAGTATGACCTATGGAATGCTATTCGGAGAAGATTTCAGAGTGAGATACGGGATGCTTATAGGGCTATAGGAAAGAGAGATTTACCTGATATAATAGAAGAAAGAATAAAATACGACCGTATACGTAGGGGGGTACAATAATGCCTAAGACTTGGAAGGAATTAGCTGAAGAGCTGAAAAGCTTAGCTGAAGTGATTTTAGAACAAGCGAAGCAGGCATTTAGGGAAGGAGATTTACAGACGGGTTTATTGCTGACAAAGGAGTTCAGGAGTGCGATAAAGACAGCGGGGGATCTAAACATGATAGCACAGGGGGCTGGTGAATTAGAGGAAGACTTTGAAGAGGAAGACATAGAGAAAGCTTTAGGATTAGAAGATGAAGAAGACTTAGAAGAAGGGGAAGAAGGAGATGAAGAAGATGAGATTGAGGAAGATGAAGAGAGCGAGGAGGATTACGACGAATATGCCGATGACGATGAAGAACTTGAAGAAGAAGTTGACAACGATGAGGATGAATTGGAAACCGAATATGATTTTGCAGAGAAAGAGAAACAAAAAATCAAAAACCAAGTAGGAGAAAGTATTATCAGTCTTGAGCAGATCTTGCGTGGTATCGCAAGAAAGAAAACTTAAAGAGGGTGATTTATGCCAAGACAAAAGAAAGCTACACCGCCAGAGCAAAAACCAAACACTAAAACCAACTTAGTGGGGTCAGTCGTGAGCATTCTGATTGGTATTTTAGCCAACATGAAAAACTTTTTGTATGTTTACACAACCTCGCTATCAGCTTATTTATTTTATGAAGCGATGCAAAAGGATGTAATGTTTACTTTGCCTGTATTAGGATTTTTGGCAATTAGCTATTTCCCGCTGTTCTACCGCAGACGCAGTGAATAAAAACGACAGAGAAACACTGAAGCTGATACAGAAGTTTTATACTTTGCTTGACAGTGCTCATCCTGCGAGGAGAAGAATTATTGCTATGAAAATACTTGAGGATCTTATGCCTTTTGTGCTTGGGAAAGGCGAGAAAGTAGATAGCCGATACGATACGGATTTGTTTTCCCGAGCTAAACAAGTAGGTGCGTTTTTGATACATCATTATGGGAAGGTTGGCTATCTTTTGCTTGAATACTTCATTAAGTATCATGAGATATGTTAAAAGAGCTAATCAAGAAATTTTGGGCGTGGTCAAAGTATTTAAAAATCAACTCAAAGGATTACGGTCTCATTAGATTTAGTCCTGAGAAGTGGTGGGGCTCTCAGAAGTGGTTGTTAAAAGCTATCTATAGTGCAGATGAAGACCAACGAACCTTTGTAGTTCTCAAAGCAAGACAGCTTGGTATAACTTCTCTTTGTAATGCGTTAACTCTGTTTTATCATCAGCTCATTCCTAACTCAAAGGGAGCTGTTTTTGTAGCTAACTACAACGATATTGACTATATCAGGAAAACTATCGTGCATGATTTTTATGACATGCTTGCGGAAAAAGTCCGAGTGATGTTGACGAATAGTTCAAGAGAAGGATTGCGATTTGCTAACAATTCTACCATTCACTTTATTTACACTTCAAAAAGGATAACAGGTCAAGGTAAAGCTGGTCGTGGTAGAGGTTATAATTATCTTCATGCTACAGAGGTTGCTTATTTTAACTCTTGGGATGATTTAAATGCGATGCAAGCTTCTCTTTCTGATGTGCATCCTTACCGCCTCTATATCTATGAAAGCACCGCTAATGGATATAATGAGTTTTATGACCTTTATGAGATAGCAAAAACTTCTCCAGCAATGAAGGCTGTTTTTATTGGTTGGTGGACTAAGGAAACTTATCGGTTAAAGCCTGAGAGTAAAATTTACAAGCATTATTCTTATCCACCAAATAAAGAGGAAAAAGAATGGATAAGGGCAGTCAAACAACTATATGATTATGAGATTACAATGGAGCAATTAGCGTGGTGGCGTTATCAGATGTGGGACAGGTATCGTGGTAATAAGATGTATGCCTTACAGGAATTACCTTTCTTTGAAGATCAAGCATTTCAGTTATCTGGTGATAGGTTCTTTGATGCAGTAATTCTGAAACAATATGAAGAAGAAATTAAAAGAGAGCTTGCTAATGGTTCCCTAAAGGAAAAGTATTATCGTCTTAGATATGATGGGGAAAAGTTTACTTTTGAAGAGACAAGCTCGGATAGATGCAATTTGACCATTTGGGAATATCCCTCGGCTCATTGTGTTTATGTTTTAGGGGCTGACCCAACTATGGGAGCTAATCCTGAGAGCGATAATGCCGTGATTTCTATTTGGCGGTGTGAAGAAGATAGAATTATCCAAGTTGCTGAGTTTGTAGACAATCAAGTGCCCCCTCAGGTTTTTGCTCGTTTTATTCTGTTGCTTGGTGGTCTTTATAATGGAGCTTATGTAAACTTAGAAGTGACAGGACCTGGGCAATCTACTTTGAAAGAGTTTGATTATTTGCGTTCACAAGGGTGGGTTCCCGAAGTTGTAATGGATGATATCACAAAAGAAGCTCTTCAGAATAATATTAGATACATGCGGGATTATCTTTACTACAGAGCAGATAGCTTTAGAAGAAGCTTTTTGAGGCATTGGAAGACAACTCCTGACTTAAAAGTTGATTTAATGCAGATGTTTAAGGGATGTGTGCATGAAAAAAAGACAGTAATTAGGTCAAAGGCTTTGCTAAAGGAGATGGCTAAGGTAGTCAAAGATGGGTCAGTAATAGAAGCTGAGAGCGGTTTTCATGATGACAGAGTGATTGCAGGAGCTTTAGCAGTAGAGTATTGGGTAAGATATCTAAGAGGCAAAGTGCACTCATTGAAGCATGGTTATTCTTCAGAGCAGAAAATAATCAGAATTGGCAATGTAGTTATCCCGATACACTAAATCAGAACAGTTTTGATTTTCTTTTTCTTTAATTCTTGTTCTTTTTTTGCTTTTTCGTAGCGATACAAGAAGTAATTATCAACGATGTCCTCTTCTTCTACTTCAAAGTGAGAAAGGAGCTCATTGAAGGTCATTTTTTCTCCTCTAAGGATACCTTTAGTTTTCAAACGCTCGAAAGCTTTTTCGAGGTTTTCTCTTGTGAAGTAGCGTTTGACCCCTCTGATACAAATAGCGTCGGTTAAAGTAAGAAGTGCGACATGCAAAGGATTTCCCAAGAAAGCAGGTTGAACAAGGGCGTATAAAATAGCCCACATCCTTGCCATTTCCTTAGGGAATTTTAGAAGGAAATAGAGGTAAAGCATTCTGACTTCGCAAGCGAGGTCCTGAAGGGGAGGAGGGATAAACATCTTAGCGTATTTGGATTTAAGCTTTCTGAAGAAGGTTGCTTCAGCCTTCAGGACCTCTTTTAAATCTTTGAAATCAACGAGATTGATATCAAATTCTCGCATAATGGTTTGCCAGACTTCATCAAAGGTTCGTTTATTCTTAACATGCTCAATAAAGGTTAGAGTTATAGCTGTGTAAACGACATCGTGGAAAGCATTCAAAAATTGATTGCCTATTTTCCACTTCTTACCCATTTTATACCATTTCTATCACAATTCTGCATCTGGGGGCTTTGACAGCGTATTGCTGTTTAATCTCCTTAGGCACTTGATATTCGGTTTGCCAATAAAGCTTCTGTTTAATGACAAACCTATCGACCACAAAAAACTTTTCTGTTTCTTTTTTCTCAAGCATCTCAGTTTGCAAGTCTTTTGGTATAGTAAAAGCTTCTTTAATCTTCTCAGTCAATTCTTCATATCTTTTGGCGAATTGTTCAAGTTCTGCTCTTTCTTTTAGCATCATAAGAAGCTCATTGTCTTCACGAAAGATAATTTTCTCAGAGCCTTGCATCTCGGTCATGCACATGTGCTTATATGGACAGATGAGACACACAGATAAGTCGTCAGGATTAACTTTCCATAACGGCTCAGGATAAGTTCGTTTTTCTACATGCTCATTAATCCTCTTAGCTTTTTCTAAAATCTCTAAAGCTCGCTCTTCATCTAAAGTCATATGGATTTCTTTCCAAGAACCATCGAAGCCTCTTAGAATGAAAATACCACTCTCTATTTTCTCACCTTGCTCACGCATCATATAAAGATATAAATTTAACTGATGGTAATAGCCTCTGTAATAAAACTTGTCTGCCTCTAAGAAGTCCTCAGCTTTGTTAAACTTCTTGAGGTTCCAACTTTCCATTGATTTTATCTCAATGGCGTGCACATTCCCATTAGTCAAAATTTTTCCATCAATCTTTCCTGAAATCTGATAATCTCTGAGGAAATAAGGGACTTGCTGATGGATTACCTCAAAGCCTGCTTGAAGCAATTCAACAATAGTCTGCTTCTCAATAAGTTTACCCATTTCCATTTTCATTAAAACTGAGGAGGGGAGTGGCGCTTTCTGATCCCAGTGCAGCCTTTCAAAGACTAAATATCTAAGGCAAGGATGCCCCAGAGATGAGCATCTATTACTATTGACAGGGAATTGCACAGGCTGATATTTTTCTTTAATTTTTTCTACTATCATTTTGCCCTCCTTTTAATGTTTTTTTAGCTCTTTTTTCTTCTTCCACTTATTTTGACTGTCCCCATCTGCTCTTCAAAGATTTTCCTTATTTGCTCTTTTTCCTCGTCAGAAACATCAGTATAATCAAGATAGAAGCCTGCTTTAAACCAGAAGCGGACATCCGCCTCATTAGGATGTTTTTTTCTATTGCCAAAGGTCACCGCAACGATATCCTCTTGCCTGAGGATATCGCCATCTTCGCCAATAATTATGAATGCCATACCTTCACCTCCTCTTTTATTTTTTTGTCAGCTTTTTCTGTTGTTAGTATTTTCATTTCTAAGTCTTCTATTTCTTTGTCAAGCTCTCTCAGATACAGCGACCTCGCATAGTAAAAGAGTTTAACATAATGCTTTGCTTTCTCAAACATGCCTGCAGTAATATAACTGCAGGCTATATAGGCATAAGAATTCATCACAGCTTCTAATCTTTGCAAAAGAGGCCCTGTTGCTCTTCTCACATCTCGCATCACTATCTCTCTAATCGGCTTATCCATTGTTCTTTACCTCCTTGGTTTTAAACTCAACTTGCTGTTCTATCTTGCCTACCATTTTAACCACATCTTGAATTTTAAGCCCTCTCAATCCTAACAGTGTAGAAACCCCTCTTGCAATCAAATTAGACCTTGCGGATTTAATAACATCAGAAAGTCGAATTTGATGTGGTGGTATGTCTTGTTTATGGGCTCTACTGAAGAAGGGATCCTTTGAAGAACGAATACCAATTTCCTCAATTGTCTTGTCGCCCCATGTGAAGGTTCCTCTGAAAATAACTGTAAAGTGTCCGTCTTGGTCATACTTGATTTCTGGTTCTCCTATCTTGTAGGAGATGTTAAACAGTAGCATCAACCGTTCTGCACCGTAAGCTGAGAGATAGGCATTCCCGCCAAAGTTGACCCAATCGTAGGGTTTGGTCAATTTTAAGATAAGCATTCTCTGTTTAGAGAGAGCTTCGAGGCGTTTCTCTGCTTTCTCTACTTCCTCAACGAAGTAATCCTTTTCCTCGACAACCGAGGGTAAACCTGAAAAAGCCTCAGCGACAGGATCCCCATTGGTAATAATTTGGGTGTCAACTACTTCCTGCCCGTTCTGGTTCTGGGCTGTTTCTTGTTGCTTGTTGAAGAGCTCCCTCATCGCTCCACCTCCTTTTGATTTTTGCTTTTGCTTATAATATAACTTGACTTTTTCCTTTTGTCAAGACCTCTAAAAAGGTATACCATCATCAGGCGTCGGAACATTAATTTCTCTTATTTCCTCCGTTTCTTCCCCTTCCTCATTTTTTTCCTTAGGCATTGTTATCACTTGAGCCAGAGGGTTAGGTCTCCCTGTGCTTCTTATCACTGCTCCCGCAAGCTCATTGACAATGTTCTCAGATATTTTCTTCAAATCAAACTCATAAACAGAGACGGTCATCTCTGTGCCCCCGTATTTAACCTTTCTCGCTTTAGTATATCTTTTAACTGACCCCGTTGCGTCAGTCGAATAAAACACAGAGATCACACCCGCTTCTTCAAAAAGCTTTAAAATTGTTCTCAAGTCTAATTTAACAAAATCTCTAAAATATTCCAAACATTCTCTCGTGACATAAACCTTCTCGTGCACAGTATCTATCTCTCCAAATACTAAATTCCTCGGAACTTGCTGATCTATCGAGTTTCTTATAACAAAATGAGGCGCTCTCGAAAGTAAAAACTCAGTAAAAGTAGATAAAAATCTCTCAAGACTTAAATCAAGCTTCTCTAACTGATAAGACAATAAAGCACAAAGATTTCTTTCAAGAGTGCTTATTTCTTGCTGTGAAAGATTGTAAAACTTCTTCAAAAAGTTAAAACTTTTCTCTATCAATGGCGTAAAGGTAAAAATCTGAAATTGCTCAGGCAGTTCTATTTCTATCTCTACATCTCCTTCTTGCTCAAGAAATTTGATATAATCAAACGCACAACCACATGCTATTCTCATCAACTGATGTAAATCTTGCGGGCTTACTTTCTCTGTATAATTGCCCCAATGGTCAACAGGAACTAAAATATATCGCCTTTCAGCCCCTCGCCTTTCAAACTGTGGGTCTACCTCCCCCGTTATGAAAACTACCGACTTAAGCAAAGTAATATCTATCGATAAGTCCTTGGTTCCTCTTAACTTTCCTACTCCGCCCGCTATCTTAAAGACACGCTCTTGAAGCTTGCTATCTGATATCAATGCTGTTTCATCAAAAAGTATAGGCAAATTATGAAACCGTCTCATGTAGAGCTCAAATCCCGTCTCTGTCGCATTCAAAGTCATCGGCACATTAACATTGTAAAAAAGGCTCATGACGAATTGAGAAGTCGTTGTCTTTCCTACTCCACGAGGACCTACATCAAACACTGTAAATCCTGAAAGATTGTTCTCTATAAATAAACTCGCTACTCCTAAGACTATTTTTACTCCAAGCCATCGTCCTTCTATTAACAACTCCCTGACTAATTCATGCTGTTTCGAAGCGTTCACATATTTAAAATGTTCGACTTCTTTTGGGTCAAGATCACAATATAAGCCATTTTCGACTAAAGCACTTTGATTAAGCGGATGAACAAATAACCGTTGGCTTCCCGTTTTATACCATCCAATTTCCTGTAAAAATAGCTTCTCTTGGTGATTACGAATTAAAGCATCTAATAAGAACTTGAGGTTGCTTCCGTCTAAAATAGGTCTACCGAGAAAATTTTGCAGTTCTAAAGTATCAAGTCTAATCCTTCCTATCCGTCTCGTTTCGCAATTATATACTACATAAACAGGCTCATTAGTAGTAGGCTTAAACCCTCTGTCTTTCAATAAAAAACCCGCACAAATAGGTTTTAACTTCTTAGGCTTTTTGTCTTCTTTATCTTTCTCACTGTCGATAAGCAGATACCAGTCATTTTCAATGAGAGCAAAGACTTTAGTTCCATGTTTAATAATCTCTTGAGCTCTTCCTAAATCATCCTCAGTGTAAACGGGAACACCTGGGACTTTGGGTTTGGAAAGTCTACCTAAAATGAAAGAAGCTGTTCGAGCATCCTCCTCATTAAAAACTTGCTGTGTCAAAATACTAATCCCCGCTACTTCCTCTATCGGCTTTTTGTAGGTCTCCTCTATTGCTGATAAGCGTTGCTTGTAGCTATCATCATCGTTTAACCCTTCATAAAGTTCTTTCTTTAAAATGTCCTCTACAACTTCACGAGGTAGAAATAACTTTCTTGCTATCCCTGCTAAACCGAGCCAAATTGTCTGTCTCAACCCCTCTACATAATATTTCTTGCAAAGTTCAACTATCTGTAAAAACTTAGATACTTTTGTTTCATCGCCTACCCTTGAAGCAAATACTTGAACGTTAGCTTGAACCCGTTCTGTCTCAAATTCTTTGCCTGAACGCTTGTATGCTTTGACTAGAAGCTTTTTAAAAGCTTCAAAATCAAGTAAAGCAATATTGAGCTCATGATTTACTACATCGTAACCATCAATGAAAATGTATTTATGAATAGTTCCATTATTCCGAACTTCAGAAGGAGGGGCTACTGCGTATCTGCGACCAAATAGAAATTCAATCTTAAACACTTCATCAGGGTCATTAAGCTTAATTGACCGTCTTTCAAAATCATCAGGAACATTGTATAATCCATACCAGTAATGATGCCCTCTTCGGGTCTTGACAGTAACTGTTGGGATAAATTCTTCTTGAGCTTCAAACCAGGTGATAGCTTCAGGACTGTCGCAATCAATGATAAGTAAATTGTTAAATCCTGAAACTATTCCAACATTACCCTGATGTTTTTCCCAGTAGTATTCTACTTGCCCTGTATCATAAACTTTTTCTAAATCGAAGCCTTTTACTGGAACTTTTGAAAGCTGAGCAAGCGGAATGGCAACGAGGCCATACTTTCGATATAGACGCAAAAATTTTTTTAGCTCGCTCATTTTTTACTCCATGAATTAAGCTTCCCAACTATTTACATAGATTGCTCCTTTCCCCAAAATTTCCATTGCATCTTTAAAACTTTCCATTGCATCTTTAAACCTGTTGAATTCCTCTTCTGGAACTTCTTCCCCTTTTACATAAGCAACGGGCCCCTGATGAAGCCAGAAAATCACTCTTTCTCTGCCTTCATCATCAACATCAAACTCCACGATTGGGACTGCATCGAGGTTAATATAAACGTTACCAAGTTTTACAACCATTTTAAACCCCCTGTAGATGAATTTTACCTATCCAATACATCACGGCACATGTCTCTTTTCCACCCCACCATCTCAGCACACCACCGCACTACACCACCACCCCATGTTTCCGCATCCTACACAACCTCTACCCAATCCCTTTCAACAAAACTCAACCTTCCAACAGCTCCATACTAAACGGGTCCTTACCTGTTCGCTACTTTACTACTCGCTACCTTTACAAAACAAATCAGTTTTATACAATTCACGACTTTTACGCCTCAATACATTATCAATTTTTACTTTACCTCTACTCAAAAGAATAATACGCTACCTCCACATTTCGTATGAAAACCTTTTATTACCCCTGACGATACTTCTCTTCATATCACCTCTACTGTATAGCTTGACACGACACATCACCCTCACTTTACCAATTCTATACTAAACCACTGGCCTCCTCACAATACCGTTACTGGTCTCTTTACTTCGCCTCGTTTCCGCTACTCTTATCATAGCCCTTCGTCACCCCACGAAACAATACGACACCGCTACTTAACAAAAGCCCTCCGCTCTATACCTGAACATATCATCACCCTTCGTCACCACCACTAAACTCTTCTTTATACCTACTACTCCGACACATTACACCACCACAAAGCTCATCTCTAAATAAAACCATAACCCCATTACACAAAACAATACCACAATTATACACTTCTTTAGCACTTCTTTCTTCACCCACCACTTTACTTGTTAACATAAGTCTCCACGAGACCCTCACTCCTTAATTTCCCTTTACTTTACACTACAGCACCTCACGGAACCTCTACTTGACACCTTAGTATCCCACGGAACAGGACTTACTTCTTAATGGTAATCTTCTTTACTTTCCGAACATCCCCTGGCACCTCAGATATACGGAATTCTTTAACAAAATACCTTCCATAACGAGCCGTTCGCCACCCCGAATGCCCCCAATGCACGCCATAATATAAAATTCTTTGAATGTGTTCTGCAGTTGGTTTTTTTTCCTTTTTCTCAATATCCCAGATGACCACTCTAAACTTTAATTCAGCTGGTGGATTAATTATCTCTGAGCTGGATATCGTAACTATCCTCTGTGTGCCTACCCAAGAAGCAAGAGGTCTTGATAAAACCCCATCAGGTTCTTTGATTGGCTTCCCGTTTCGTAGAATTGGTATTAAATCCGCTTCTGGGTTTATTTTTTCAATATCCCATTCATACGGGAAAATATCAACAAATCTCGATATCGCATTCCTCAACCAAGTTTCAGACATTCTATATTGGACTATCTCTTTGAAATGCCCCTTAATTTGATGATGGCTCCAACACAGAGCACCATCTTTGTTTCGAAGGAACACTTTGACCTTTTTATTGCCAAACTCATCGTCTTCTTCGTTATTTGTAATTGACATGAGCTCTTGCTGAAGTCTCTCAAGCCTCATCTCTAAAGCCTGCCTTTCTTCCTCATCTTTCACTTTTGATAACTTTTTTTCGACTTTTTCGATTTCCTTCTTGATACGCTCCTCAAAGTAGGTTAAACCAATGTCATCAATCGGGTTAATACCAAGGATAGGCGTAATATACTCGATAGTCACATCGATTACTGTTGGCATAGCTCTCCCTCCTTTTTTGTTTTTTTTTAAATCGGGCTGGGGGGAGTTGAACCCCTCCTCCCCTAAGGTTTTATCCTTAGGAGCGCTCTCCACTGAGCTACCGCCCGCTTCGCTCCAATTTAATAAACTTTGCTGAAAACAAAATCAAAATCTAAAGTTTTTAGCTCCTCTTCTGAGAGCACCTTGCCCTCTGGCAATCTTGTTCTGAGGACAAAGTGGAGGGCGCTGTCGCCCTCTCTCATTTTGACTGCTATTCTGTTATAGGGTATCTCTACCCCTAATAGCTCTGTGAGCACTTTTGCAGTTGCCTCGTGCCCAATTGCCGATACAAAAGAATTTCTTCTGACAAGCCCCTTAGCGGTTTTCAAGTCAACTTTTAAAATCTCAACCAAATACCGATCCTTCTCTTGCAAATCAACAGGTATAACAAGTGTGTTTAAAATGTAAAGCATACCCGCACCTCCTTTTTTTTGATTTTTTTGCTGAGTTATTAACTCCCAGATGCCCTCTTTTAGTAGATCCGACTTCGTTCTCCCGAACATTCGGGCAATCTTGCAAAGTTTCTGATATAGCTTTGGGTTAACTGCCGTTCCTATTCGCTCTTCTACTGTCTTCATTTTTGGCATTATTCCCCTCCAAATACTTTTTGCAAAGAAGGTTTATAGCCCGCTCAAACAACTCTGCATAACTTATTCCTTCTTCTCTACAATAATTATTTATCCGCTCAAGAAACCATCTTGACACTCTAAAAACGATAATCCTCTCAGCCATTCTGTCCTCCCCATAAATAAGCCCCTGGGAGGATTTGAACCCCCACCCTTGGGATTAGAAGTCCCATGCTCTGTCCTATTGAGCTACAGGGGCTTTTATCCGTAGTTTATCTCTTGATTAATTTTCTAAAATACTTTGCAATTTTTTTCACAATCCCTTGACGACATTCAAAATCCTCTCTCTTGAGAAAAATCCACCTGCCATCTTTCCACATAGTTAAATACTTAGGGGATTGCATCTCTCTCATCGCTCCACCTCCTCTGTTTTTTAACTTAAAACTTTTAAATTGTTTAAATGGTGCCACGCATACTCAAACTCTCTGTCTTCTACATTTGCCTCTAAGTTACAATAGCAATAACTTCCATCAATGAAATAGAACCGAATTTCTCTCCCTCGAGAGTTTTCTATCAACTCAATAAATTTGACATTTTGCAAATTAACTATCCTTTGCCCAACTTTGATGAACTGCATTGCCCCACCTCCTTTTCGTTTTTTAAATTATAACTTGACCTTTTCCTTTTGTCAAGAGGGGGACTTAAAAATCCCCCTCAAGCCTTGCTAATGCAACATTTTACTAATTTGGTCAATCTTCCCCTCGATGGAGGCTAATACCGACAAGGCAAACTCAGCATTCTCTTTAAATAAAAATATCAGCACTGCATCCCTAATCCCTTCATCCCCTTTCATCTGAGATATTGTCTCCATATATTCTATAAATTGCTCTTCTAACCGCCTAACCACTTCACTCATCTTAGCCATCTGTATCTCTTTCGGCAATAACGCCGATAAAAGCAAATACCACATTTCAGCATGGTGCTTCACTTCGACAAAATACATCATAGTTAACCGTATCAGCAACGCTAAAAATTCTTCATCAGTCAGCTCTCCGCCTTTCCCTTCAAGATACTCAACCGCTCCCATCAGGCACGCTTTCTGGAATGTTTGCTCTTCATCTCTAAACTCAAACTTCTTCAAACTCTCAAGTATCTTACGACCATTAATCTGATTGTATCTCTCTAAAATCTGCGATAAAAGCTCACTCTTTACATCAACCATGGCTGCACCTCCTCTTTTTTTTATTGATTTTCAATTATTCCAGCACACATTGCTATCAACTTGTCTTTTTCAAACCACACAAAATATGCTTCCAATTGCTCATTCTTTATCACATATAACTTTGGATTGCTACTACATAATGCGCACAAAAAATCTGCATAGATCTTAAGTATTGAAATATCTCGCAATTCCCTATCATAAAAATAATACACAGATTTCTTTTTGTTCTCGACCCATACTTGCTTAGATAGAGCAAAAAACACTTCTTCTTTGGCTACTTTACCTTTTTCTACAATTTCGTTAAAAAGCTTCTTGACTTCCCTGTTTTTTAGTTTGTTAATTATGAAATCTTGATATGGCAAATTGTATCTTTTAAGCACTTCTTTTTTTACTGCCCAGTCAGTGTTGGTAATAAACTTATCTTTAGTTTCATACAATCGAGCATACTTACCCCAAGGATCTATCACTCTCAAAAATAACTTTTCTACACTTTTAATCATCTCTGTCTCCTCCTTCTTTGGTTTTTCTCTTTTTCAAATCTAATTTTTAATTTTTGCATCACCAACGCCCTGATTTGGTCTTCCCTCCAACCTTTCCAAAGCTTTCTTCCTTCTTCCGTAAATAGCAATTCGAATAGTTTATTCTCTTCGATTGCCCGCTCTACCACTCTTTCAATACAAGCTTCGGGGAACAGTCTAAAGCTTACAGGCATTACTTCACCTCCCTCTTGCATTTTTACTACTCTGTTTTATACTGCCTATTAACCGCTCCTCCCTCACCGCATAATATCACCCCCTTTCTTGTGGTCTCTCCAAGGCTCCACCTCCCGCCCCCCGCAAGGGGGCGTTGCGGTAATTAGTAGCCTAATTCAATCAATTTGTCGAAAAATTTCTCTGCTGTCATTGGGTCCTTGCTTAATTCTACCAAAAACTTTCCTATCCATTCTAACTCTGTGTATCCTGTATTCTCGAGAATAATCCTCAGACCTTTCATAATATCCCGTATTTCTTCAGCATCATAATTGTCCACTCCTCCAACTCCAAAGTTGTCCCAAAACCATTTGAACGGATCCTTCTTGCTGATACGCATAGTCCACCTCCTCAGTTTTTTTTATTCTAAGCTTTCAATGGTCTTACAAAAATGAAAACATTGCAACCGCTTAGTATCTCATCAGACCGCTCATCCCTATAAACAACCTCTTCAATGCCATGTTTTCTTAAAACAGCCTCTATGCCTCTTCTCGTTTTCTCATCCTCTTCCTTTAACCATTCTAAATATTCATACTCTTTTGCCTCGTCTCCTTTTAATCCCTCCTTTTGGAGTTTCAACTCTAAATCTCTATGCCTGCTCGCTATATCGAAAGTGTAGCGAAGGAGATCTGTATAAATGTCTATTGCCTTATCAAACCTACTTCTGGATATCTTTACTCGGAATGTTGCATTTGGATAATACATCTTCAAAATTTTTTTTATTTCTCTACCGTTCACGGCGCCACCTCCTCTGTTTTTTTTACTCTGTGTAAATCTCTACCGTTAGCTTATATGCTTTGTCATTAACAATCTCATACTTTTCAAAAACGTAAATCAAATCTTCGTCATCATAACAGACATCTAACCGCCAGCCTCGAAATTTACACTTATCTACCTCTTGTGCTTTTAATCGGACTATAAGCTTACCTGAACCATAATCCTTTGTCGCATACAAATATCCTTCTACGAAAGAAAACTCCTCTGGCTCTCGTTCAAATGCTTTCATAAAAACTTCTCTGAGCTCTTTTATTCTTCGCTCTTTCATTTTCTCAAAATCATCAAAGACTGTTGTCATAGCTCCACCTCCTTTGTCTTTTTACTCTTTCGTTATTTTTTCGTTCTTTCGTCTTTTCGCTCCTTCAGCACGGATCTCTACACTGCATCACTCTCCACCTCCTCCCTCAGCTCCTGCACCGCTGAGGCACAGGGGCATTGAGTTTATTCTACATACGCTCGCTCTGCCTCTTCTACTATTTCAAAAACGCCCGCTGTATTCTCCCCCCTCAATTCTCGCATTTTCGCTATGCAATACTCATCCAACTTGTCCTCTGGGAACGCTTCCGCATATTTGAAGATCTTCAATGTAGTTTCTGGGTCGATCTCAAGAACTCTTCTCGCTCGATTTAACAATGCTTTACTCGGATATATCCAGAAGGGCAATATAACCAATAACGCTTTTTCTATTGGATCATTGGGGAAAATCCTCAATCTCGGATGCCTACTTCGCAAAGCATATACTCCATCCTCTACTAATACTACTGCTCGATTGCCCCTCGGACAGTGGAGTAAATAGGTAAATGGATAATCAAACAATTCATACAGTATTCCCCTCTGCACTACACCCATGGCTCCACCTCCTTCATTTTTTGTCTAATGCACTTTGGATGCTCTGGATCTGGACTATCTTCCAATTGCCAACAATAATAGCCCACGACCCTGTCCCAATCTAACGCTCCGCAATTCCAACACTCAATTGGGCAATCCTGTTCCTCATTCACCTTTGTCTCATCATACCACCAGAGGTAACTGCTTTTTTCTACTTTGTTAACTCTTCTACTCTTGCTCTTGCCCTTGCCACTGCTCCGATATGAATAATACGTCCACAGGGGTAACTCTGGTAATTCATACCTCTTGTCCCCAAGCTCACTGATTAACTTGGGTATTGTCTTAATTGTGTATTCTAACGCTGGCAAATAAATATATTCCGATGTTTTGCTGTGCTCATTAAAGTAACCTGCACTCAAATTCGTTGATGCGACTTTGAAATGCGACCCTAATATACTGATATCACTGAAACTCCCCCTCTCAATCTGAAAATACTTCTCAACCACTTTGACAAAATCGACTGCGACAATTTCTTCATCATTATAAAACACCGCTTGCCTCATGCCTCTGCGGTCTATTTCAATAAAGTAAGGGGTCTCTTGCAACTGCGGACAATCGCAAGCTTCAATCGCCCCCGCTCCGCCACGCTCTTCTAAATCACAAAATAACGCATTGACTTCTAATTCATTGAACAACTTCATCACCGCATAAACACCCGCTCGGTCATCTCCAGCAATCCCCATTGGAGACCAGAGATATTCTTCGTTGTATAAAATCGGTCTCTTGCTCCAATTTTTCTCTTCATATACATGGTCAATGTGGGCTACCAAACAAGGTAGCCCTTCGCCCCTATACCATAGCACATAATGCTTTCCACATACAGCATAAGGGCGCTTCTTCAACTCTGCAAATAACCTTGCTGTCGGCAATCTCAGAATGCGGATTAATTCATTAACATCAATCTTCATTCTCCACCTCCTATTCAGATAATATTTCTCTTAAAACTTGCTCTGCTGGATCTACTACATTTTCATTCTTTGCGAACAATGACGCATGATCCTTACCTTCAAAAGCACTCTCAATAAACGCCTTCTCTCTGTCATAATAGCAAAATGAACAAATCCCTAATCTAACAATGTTCCTCAATTCTGAGCTTACCAAATAATCTCTAATTAGATACCTCACCTCTCTTCCACACTGCTCGCACTGATAAACCCTCATATGCCTCTCTGCACACCTATCACAAATGTATTCCTCATGCCTCCAACTCCGATACAAAATCTGATATTCCTGCACCGTTACTTCATCCTCTTCTTCTTTGTCAAAATAGAAAAATTCTCCACATACAGAACACCTCGCCCCTACTTCCAATGCACAATCCTCACATAATACTCTATTATCAGGCGTAAATACTGCATAATCTCTACGATAAACCCTCTCACACCTTTCACAGAAGAAATATCCATCCTCATAACACCTATCACATACAAAACCTACACCATCAATAAATGTCGCATCATCTCTACTAATCAATTCCCCACAATCAGCACACTCAACCATATTTTCTAAGTCATAAAGACAATCTGAACATACAATCAATCCGCTTACATCATCACTGGCCGGAGAGTAGTAAATACGCTCATCATATTTTTTCAAATCCTTTACTCTCTCTTCAGCCCCACACCATAAACAAGTGCTCCACAAATTCTCTAATGCATCTAAAACTTGATCCGAATTCTCATAATGCGCCGGCTCGTATATTACGATACCGTCGCCATTGAGATATATTGGCATATCTGGAGTTCTCATTCTAAACTTCACATTTTCAGAAAGATCAAATAATTTCCTCAACAATCTCACAATCGTATACTTGTATCTTTCATCTTTTAGTTCCACACCTTTACTATAAAAATTCGTCACATATATAGCGTAGGGAGACACTTTATACACCCAGCATCTCCCTACACCAACCTTTGAGCCATTCTGATAGTGAAATACTACCAGCTTGGCTCTGTCATACTTGCGATCTTCCTTAATCAGCCAGAGGACATTCCCCTCATTACATCCTCCGTCTCTAAAACATGAATTAGTATCCCCTAAGTCATAGGGGATACCGTAATACTCTCTCTTTCTAAATGCTTCCGCTGGAAACAATCCAGCGAATAATACACCTTCATCTCCATACATCTTTCTAACAACATTGAGAATTCGAGATAAACTATCATTTGACAATTGTAAATTGCGTTCCTTGCAAATGTTTCGTATGACCTTCTTGAATAAGTTCGTCACTGGTTCATTCTTTCCATTTCTAAAATACCTCAAATCCCATTTCCGCTCCTTTGCTTCTTTTTCCACTATCTCATAGAACTCTAAAAACAATAAATCAAGGTTCTCACTCCCCACTTCTTCTCTCAAACTCATTAATACCACATCCGTCAACTCCCTCACTTCACAGAGGAGCTCTGCTTTAATCTCCTCTGCCTCTACTTTCAATGCTTTACTAAATAACTCCTCCCGCTTTACCATAGCTCACACCTCCTCATTGTGGGTTTTCTCTCTTTTAACTTTTTCTCTCTCTTTACTCTCCATTGCTCCACCTCTTCTTCTCTTTTTCTACTGTCTATCTTAGTTAAACAAGCTAAAAAGGTCAAGCTTGATTTTAGCTTGTTTTAGCTTGTTTAGGCTTGGCTTGGCTTGGTTTTCTTGTTTTTTTCTTGTTTTTTCTTAAAATTTTTTGGCTTGGCTTGGCTTGAAAAAATTGGCTTTAAATTGGCTTATATTGGCTTGAATTTGAAAAGGTAGGGTTTGAATACTACCTTGACCTAAAAAGGGCATCGTAGGGCATTTTAGAGCATTTAGAAGGGCATTTTAAGAGACCTTAGAGGGCAAAAAGCCCCCTAAAGCCCCATTGATACACTATGCCACTTAATTAATCCTCAAAACCACCATCAACCTCTTCTATCTCTTCCTCTAAAGTCTGCTCCACTTCCCGAACTAATATCGAATTACCCGCCACAGTCACTCCCTCAATCCTCTTCTCAGCCTTTAATATACTTTTCAATTGAAACAAAACCTCTGACAGCCTCTTCTCTATCATAACATAATAACCACTCACCATGCTCCTATTCGGCTTGGTTATCCTTACCGCTATACAATACTGCCTCTTACCCTCTCTCTCCCAATACCTCAATATCCCTAAATCACCTAATAACTTCAATACCCCTTGCTTACTATACCCTAAATCAAATGCCCTATCTAAAAACTCCTGCATCGTCCCCCTCTTCAATAATATTAATCCCCTCTTCTTATCAAAACCCTCCATCTCCCCATTGTCATAACTAACACTCCACTCCTTCTTCCTCTCTAATACCCACTGCCAAAATACTTTTAACAACTCTAACTCCTCTCTACTCAAATCCCCTACCTCTAACCGCACTTCCCCTACCTTCCCCTCAACCCTCTTCAACTTCCTCCCTAATAACCGCTCCAATATCAACCGCATGTCCTCTAACTCCCTCCTCATCTCCCGCACCTCTACCACTAAACTATCCACTAACCCCACTAATCCCTCTACCAAACGCTCAATCTTACTCTCCATCTCTGCACCTCCTCTCTGTTTTTCTTTAATCTTAACTCAACCTCTGTTCTTTGTCAATAGTATTACAGCATGACATCATCATCCTTAGCCCTTGTCAATAGTATTACAGCATTACAAATATGACAACCTGCCCTTTATATGCCCGCAATGCCCCTCTGTCGATACTATGACAGTATTACAAGGATTACAGTCAATAGTATTACAGCATTACAAGCATGACAACTTACCCTCTGCTATCTTTCCCTCTCTCCCTGTCATACTATTACAGCATGACAAGTATTACAAACTAACCCCCTATATATCCCTGATGTCCCCCTGTAATGCTATGACAGCATTACAAGTATTACAATATGCCCATTCCTGTACTTCTCAGATGCTCTCTCCGTTTCGTTCTATTTTGCTGATGGTGTTCTTTTTTCTGTTTTGTAATGCTGTCATACTTTCTCTGAAATACTAATAAATTCTACTTTTCCTATGATATGTAATACTGTTACTAAACTATTATCATACTGTAATCTGTGTGTCAATACTTTACAGCATTACAGTCATACTTTTCCCTTTTGCGTGGAACATTTGCTTCTAAGTCAGTATTCATGCGGTCTCCGAGACATGCTTCCGTGGAACATTCTTTTAATCCACACTAAACAAATCAGTAATTACCCTCTGTGTCTTGTCCCCTCAGCCCTTCAGACAATCTGTATTGCTCCAATCTTCCCTTTTTCCGTGGGACACTCTGCGTGGAACACACCATCTGTGGAACACTTTCCATGGAACACTTCTCCGTTTGCTCGCTGTGGGTTCTGGACGATACTCTATCAATCAGGCATTCAGGCACTTAGCCGTTCGGTCACTCGGTCTCTCGGGCACTCCGCACTTCGGAACTCAGGCTCTTCGGAACTCAAGCACTTCGGCGATCGACCACTCGGCCGTTCAGACAATCAGACACTCGACCACTCGACCACTCGATCACTCGATCACTCGATCACTCGATCACTCGATCACTCGGATAATCAGGCATTCAGGCACTTAAGCATTTGACCGCTTGACCACTTGACCACTCAGAGCTCAAGCAATCTGTATTTAACCACTCTGCATTCGTTTATTCGCTTTTTCGTTTATTCGCATAATCGCTTATTCGTTCTTTCGAGCAGTCGGCGACTTGGCTACTGAGAAACTGAGCTTGTGAAAAATTTCACGAGCCCTTGACAAGGGCATGTGAAAAAATTCACGTGAAAAAATTCACAAAGTCCTTGTCAAGAGATTGTGAAAAATTTCACATAGACTTGACTTTTGGCAAGTTTAGGCATAGGCAAGGTAAGCTTGTTTTTTTGGTTTAAAAATTTTAGCTAAGATAAGAAAAAAAGAGAAAAGAGAAAAAAAGGCAAGATTAAAAAGAAAGACTTTTTAAATTTGGCTTTTTAGAGGACTTGACAAGTTAAAAATTATGCTTATATTGATGCTTAAGATGCAAGGGCAAGGGCAAGTTAAAAAAACAAAAAACAAAAAAGGGGGGATCGGTATGGATAGGATTAAAGAACAAATTAAAGAATTTATAGTCAAAAAAGTTAGAGAGAATGTATCCGAACAAAGACCTTTTTTCTTTGTTAGATGGTCAGGATTATTTGAATTATGTCAGAATTACAATTTAGATTTATTGAAGTTAATTGATGAATTACATTCCGAAGGTAGAATTAGAAAAGCCCTTATTAAGGGCAAATTAGCTTTAACAACGGTAGAATTGGCTAAAAAAGCTAATAAAAAAGCTAAGAATATTCTTGAAGAATTTGCTCAATTTGCTCAAAGATAATAATTAATAGCCCTTGCCCTTGCCGAAGGGGATCGGCATCTACCGATCCCCTTTTTTTATGTTTTAATCCAATATTGAAATTGACTTTCAAAATCAATTGGGGACTTGGTGTTTAGAATTATTCCAATTGCAAAGTTAAAATTGGTTTAATCCGTATGTTGGAATTGTTTTAATTCGTAATTTGGAATTGGTGTAAATCGCATTGTTGCAGTGGACGCAATGGGGCAGTAGGCGTTCGTGCGCGTGGGCGCTCAAGCTTGCACCCCCCAAAACAAAAAATCTTGACTTTTCTTTACCGTGTGCTATGCTATCAGTATCTCTTTTCAGGAGGTCTTTATGGTAGGGTCAAATGAGTTTCCTCCAATTCAACCTTCTATAGCACCGATAGCTGGCGTATTAGTGGATCAGAGTGCGGGTAGTTGGGTAGATTTGGTGGTTATTTTGGTATTGGTGGTTGTTTTGGTTGTTGGGTTGTTATTAATTAAAGATTTTTATAGTTTAAAGAGATTGAGAGCTTTTAGGGATTTAAAGAAGTTTTGTAAGGAGAATGGAGCAAGTGAGGCTATTTGCATTATTAGTTTAGGGTATTTAGTTTTGTTGAATGAGAAAGGTGAGGTAGTTAAGGGAGTGTATAGGGATGAGTTAGAGTTGGGATTTTATGAATTTTTGGAGAGTGTAAGGTATTTAGGTAGGGAGCTTGGGATTGGTGTTAGGTGGTTTAACACTGCGATGGATGTGGATAGTGGGTTAGTGGATAAAATTTGTAAGTATGAGTGGAGTGGAGTGAGGTAGTGTTTGAGTATTTTAGGACGGAGTTAGGTATTTTATATCGAGGTGATGCGATAGAAGTATTGAAGAGTTTACCTGATGAGAGTGTTGATTTAGTGGTAGCGGATCCTCCGTATAATTCGGGGATAGAGTGGGACAGTAAGGATGACGAATGGCAGTTTCAGTGGTTAGAGGAAGTGAAGCGGGTGATGAGGGAGGGGGCAAGTCTGTATGTTTTCTTTGCGCCGATGAACATGTATGGGGTTGAGGGTTGGATAAGGGGTAATTTGACTTTGAAGAATGTGATGGTTTGGTGGCATCCGAATTTATATGGGTCTAGGATGAGTTATGGGTCGGACAGGTGGAAGAGCACTTGGGATGTGGTATTTTATGCGGTGAAGGGGAAGCGGGCGAAGCATGGTAAGAAGGTAGCTGAGGAGGGGTATAAGCTTAATTCGAATGGTGGTAGGTTTGATGTGATGGTTTATTCTCAGCCGAGACCGCTTTTACACAAGGCGCAGAAGCCGTTGGAGTTAGTGATGAAGTTGGTGTATTGTTCGAGTAATGAGGGGGATGTAGTGCTTGATCCGTTTTTAGGGAGTGGGACGACGGCGGTGGCTTGTGAGAAATTGGGGAGGAAGTGGATTGGGATAGAGATAGAGGAAGAGTTTTGTGAGGTTGCGAAAAAGAGGTTGAGGGATATTAGTGGTAAATTATTGTAAAGGTAAGGTAGAGAGAATTGGGTAATGAGTGTGTTTAGTTTACAGTAAAGTAATGTATTGTAATGGTAATGACTTAAGGCGAAGCGTGGGTGGTGAGGTAGTAGTAGAGGAGATTTAAAGCATCGTAGATGTGAATGAGTTTAGGTGGTAGTTGGGTGGGGGAATAGGATTTTTTAGGTTTGTTGATGAGTTTATAGGGTATCTGGTAGGTATCTGCGATGGCGGTAAGGTAGCCGATTGAGATGAGGCAATCTGTAGCGTGTTTTCGAGGTGAGTAAAGGTTGAAGTTTTCGATGATGATGAGGGAGTAATTGTGGGTGTGTAGGAGGTTTTTGAGGGTGGATGAGAGGAGTTGGGAGTTGGTGTCGTAGAGGAACTGGAGGGCGAGTGGAGGTTGGGTGGAGATGAGCGCTGAGTTGGTTGGTCCTGGGTCGATTGAGATGATTGGAGGTAAGTTAGAGGGTAGATAGGGTTTGATATCGAAGTGGATGATTTTTGGTATTAATGTTTTTATGCGAGTTGTTTTTTTCTTTTTCTGTGGCATAGTTTAGGTTGGGAGTATACTATATTCTGATGAGGAGGTCAAGTAGTGCCGTATATTTGGATACCGAAGATACCGCATCGGAAGCGGAGGGAGATGGAGAAGGTAGTAGAGCATGTGGTAGAGAGTGCTACGAAGGGAATGGAGAAGGTGGGGAGCGGAGCTCAGGAGAGAAGAGCTGTGGAGAGTGGAGCGAGTGGTGGGACTGGTGGTTATTTAGATGAGAGGAAGCTTGGTGAGTTTGCTGGTAAGGCGAGGGGGGATGAGCATGGTAGGGTTGCTGTGGTGAAGGGAGAGGGTGGGCAGGTTTATTTGAAGGCTGGGCATGAGGAGGTAGAAATAAAGAGGTCGAAGTTTACGGTAGCCAATTTGGTAACTGGGGAGAAGAAGAAGATATAGGAGAAAATAGATGGCTAAGAGGCGATTAAGGAAGCAGGAGGACAGGGTTCAGCGGGATGATCGGGTAGAGTTTTTAGGAGTAGATGAAGTTCTTGATATAGTTTCGACGGCGAAGGCTCAACGGGATTTCTTGATGCCTCGATGGGTAGCGGTGATAGAGGAGCTGTTTAAGGTTCAGAGTGGGTTGGATTATATGATGCGGTATGTGAATTTAGTTTCTTCTTTGATATATAGTGCGGATAATCTTCTGTTTGATTTAGAATTTGAGGAAGATATCGAGGATGATGCGTTATTGAAGTTAGGGGAAAGATTAAAAAGCAAGATAGAGAGGAACTTTTATGAGTTAGGGTTTGATTATGTGTTTTATTTGGCGTCATATATTGGGGAGCTTTTTGGGACTTCGGGTGTTTATTTAGCTCCGAGGCCGAAGGGGCGGGCTAAGGCTCTTCTGATATATCCTTGGGACCTTTATTTCTATTATCCGCAATTGGGGATTGATGATCCGTCGCAGGTAATAGTGCGTGTAGTGCGGATGAGCAGGAAGGAAGCTGAGAGGAAGTTTGGGGTGGAGGTAGCGTCGCAGGCTGAGATGAGTGGTGAGTTGGGTCGGGCGATGTTGATGAGTGATTTAGATGAGAGGGCGTTGAAGAGGGTTCAGGAGTTTGTGTCGAGGAGTTATGGGACGGATGAAGGACTGGAATTGAGACCTGCGGTAGAGGATTATAGTGATAGGTTTTTTGACTATTTAAGATATCTGTTGTTTGGTCAAGGGAGCTTAAGTGGGCAGTTGGTAAACATTTATGAAGTTTGGTATAAGGATGGGAATTTAGGGCAGGTATGTCGGGCTGTTGTAGTAGGGGACAAGGTAGTAAGTCATGATGCGATGGCTGAGTTAAGCGATTATCCTTTTAGCGTGTATAATTCGGAGCCTATTTTAGGGATGACTGGAGTGGGGTTAGGGACTGGGGATAAGGCGTTAGTAGTGCAGAGGGAGATACGGGAGTTGCATGATTTATTGGATGAGGCAACGAATAGGTTTGTGAGACCGACGATAATAGTTATGCATTTTGGAGGGGCTTTACGGAAAGATATGTTAGTTCAGGCGATAAGGAATGGGGATGAGGTAATAGATATAGAAAGTCCTGATACGAAGATAGAGGAGTATGTGCCGAAGGTCAACTTAGAGGCGTTGTATGCGTTAATACAGAGGAAGGAAGAGAATTTAAGGCAGACTTTAGGTTTGATGAGCGATTTGATATTTGGGCAAAATATTTCAGGGGTAAGGTCAGCAAGTCATGCTCAGTTAATCAGTATGTTTGCTTCAAGTCATTTGAAGACTAAGGCTATACGGTTTGAGAAGTTTATCGAGGAGTTGATGACGCTTTATGGTCAGTATATAGTAATGTATGATGAAAAGTTTGCGAGTTTATATGGGATGCCGTTTAGGATAGAGGTGTATGCGCATACGAGTAGTCCGATAATGGCGTTGAATTATCAGGAGATATTAGCGAGTTTGGTTGATAGCGGATTAGTTCCGAAGGAGATACTAATTGAGATGTTGCCGATACCGATGAAGGCGAAGGTGAAGAAGGAGTTGAAAAAGAAGGAGAAGATGGCTGAGATTATGCAAGTTATGATGTTAAAAAAAGAAGGAGGGGAGGTATAAATGGGGTATACAAATAGACCTTTTAATTATACTGGAGAATTAGAAAATCAAGTTCAACATGATTTAGATTTAGCGAATGAAAATTTTGATATTTTATCTCAAGCGTTTGTTAGCAATGATCCGACTACTGGAACAGTAAAAAAATCCGATACTGTAGATAATTTCCATGCAAGTCAAACACCCCAAGCTAACACAATACCAGTAGCTAAAAGTGACGGGAAGTTAGATGCAGGTTGGATACCTTTAGTTGGTAATTTAAATCAAGTAGAATTTGCTTCAAATGGAAATTGGACTGTTCCCTCAGGAGTAAATAGAATATTGATTATAGCTGTAGCTGGAGGTGGAGGAGGAGCTGGGGGATATGTTGATGGTAGTGGTAATAATTTTTATGGAGTAGGTGGAGAATGTGGGGAAGCGTTTATTGGAATGAAAAATGTTGTTCCAGGGGAAACTTTAACAATAACGATTGGTAATGGAGGGAATGGTGGAACAGGGGGTAGTAATGGAGATGGTGGTAATGGAGGTGATACAACGATAACAGGTTCATCTTCGGGCGCAATATTAAATTTACAAGGTGGTAGAGGCGGGAAAGGGAGGTTAAGCGTTCAGATTTATGGTTATCCTTCTATTTTTGGGAGGTCTGGTTATGGTAGTGGCGGAGATGGAGGTTATGGATCAAGTAGTGGTGGTGCTGGGAAAAATGGTTTTGTAAGAATAATTTTTTATGCTTAAAAAGTTAAGTTGAATAAATAAGGAAATTAAGTGGGATGGATTGGGAAGGTAAGATTTACGATTATTTATTAACTTATAAAAAATATGAAGTTAGATGGAGGCAGAAGTGGGTTGATTATAAAAAGTGGATTGATTTTGGTCGCAATTGGACACCAGCTTCTGAGAAATATTATACTGAAGAAGAAATGCTAAAAGAGATATTGGAGCCATGTTATAAATTTTTGTGGGTTAAATTGTATAGTAAAGATATAATTATTATCCCTTTTGAACCTCCTGTTAGTGGATGGTTATGGCAATGCGATAAAGTAAAATACGTAGGATATGTAGATCTTGTAAATTTAAGTGACATTGAATATATTGATCATGGTATGTTTTTTAGCCCTGATGGCACTAATTTATATGTATCAGGTTTTTTAGGTAGAGGGAATATATTTTGGTTTAAATTGGCAACGCCTTGGGATATAACTACAGCTATTTTCCAAAATACAATGAATGAAGACGCCTTAGGGGCAATTTTAGGGAGGCCTAAGAGTATATATTTTTCACCAGATGGAAATAATTATTATACTTCTGTTCTTAAAGAGGATGGTACTTTTTTTTCGCAAATTACTTTAACAAACCCATGGGATATTACAACAATGTATACACATAATGGAGTTCGATTAAATTGGTTTGTTTATAACATTAATTTTAACCTTGATGGCACTAAATTGTATTTATTTGGTCATGATACATTTCAATATATTTTAGTTGAATATACTTTATCAACTCCTTGGGATATTTCTACAATTGTTAATCTTGATGGGGATGTGTCCTTACATTTAAATGAAGTGCCTCCTGATGAGGTTATTGATAGTCTTTATTTTAAACCAGATGGAAGTGGTTTTTATGTGGCAACTTATAGTGGTGATGTTCTTTATTATGATTTGCCAACCCCATGGAGTTTGAGTGATTATATATATAAAGGTATATGTTTTAATCCGAAAAGTATTTTAAATGCAATTGATATATACCCTTATGGGGGGACGTTTAACTTTTTCATGAGCTATAATGGAAAGTTTGCTTATGTTAGTTTTGAACTTGGAACTCAAATTTTTATGTTTACCAGTGGAACTTAAAAGGTTTTTAATAAATGTTTTATGTAGTTTTTAAAGGAGTGCATGATGCCTGAAAAGCTTGACCGCTGTGTTCGAAAAGTAAGGCGAAAAGGTTATTCTAAATCTCAAGCATATGCGATATGCACTAAATCAACAGGTTGGGTTCGTAGTAAAGGTGGTAAGTGGATTAAAAAAAAGAAAAGGAGGAAGAAGTGAGCCCAGAGACAGTAGTTTATTTATTTGTTTCTGGATGTATTCTTTTATTATTTAAGATAGTTTGGGATTGGTTGAAAAGTTTGAAAAATCCTAATGGAATAAAAAACAATGGAATAAAGGAAATTTGTCAGCAAAGGATGAAAATGTTTGATAATGAAATTTGTCGGTTGTATGAACGATTAGAAAAAATTGAAGAGAAATTGGAAATAGCGTTAGACAAAATTAATAAAAAAATGGATGAGAAATTTGAGCTGTTAATTAAAATGTTAACTCAAGAACGGTCTTAGGAGGTCAGAAATGAACAAGTATTTACAGCAATGGATGGCAAGTATAAAAAATTATTTACAGCAACTGAGTGCGAATAGGTATTTACGGCAATTTAGTTTACCGAATTTAGTAATCATTATAGGCTTAATGCTTTTTGCAACAGGGTTGATTGCTTTGTTTTTTGAACCATTGCAGTATGTATTTAAGAAGATTTTTTTGGTTAGCTTATGGTATTCATTCTGCTATATTATAAGAAAACTTAGGATAGGGGGCATTGATTGGTCGGATGAGAAAGATAAGAAGCTTTACTATTATGTATTATTGATTGGCTCGGCGTTGATAATCGCTTTTGCTTAAGAAAATCTATGAAAAAAGCAATCATTAGTTTAATTTTAAGTTTGCTTTTTTTAGCTGAGGCATCTTTTGCGGATTGTAAAAGATTGGTGCCGAAGGTGCGTCAAGCTTCTGAATTTGTGTTAGGGTTAGATTATTCTTATTGGTATAACTTAGGGCAAATAGAAACGGAGACTAATTGCATATGGCGGACTTCTTTAGATGGATGGGGTTCAGTAGGTTATGCTCAGTTAACAGAAAGATTTTTACCTTGGCTGAATGTGATGTTCCCGAATTGGAAGGTGAAGGGGCATATAGACCATTTTATGGCTCAGGCATATTTGATTAAGCAGTTGATTGGTCAAGTAAGTTGCAAGAAGCTTTGGTGTGTGTATCAGTGTTATAATCGGTCATGTTGGAAGATTGATAGGGAAGCGATGCAAGCTGGTTGTATATGGGAGAGGGCATTTGAATTGTGTAATGAGAAGTTTGCGGAGAGTATTTGTGTATGGAAGCGGGCAGGTCAATGTTTACAGTGGCGGACAAGTTGTGATATTAATTATAACTATGGGTTTAAAGTTTGGAAGAATGGGATAAAATATAAAAATGGAATGATGGAACGAACTTATCAATATTGGTAGGAGGTAAGAAATGGCTATACAAAGTTGGTATGAAGTAATGTTAAAAAGTTTTTTTACTCAACAAATTTTGAAAAATTATGCTTTAACAATCAATAATGCAACAAAGATACAACCACAAGATGCAAGAACTAATCAGATGGTTATTATGAATAATTCAAGCAATCCTATTTATTTAGGGGCAGATGCAACAGTATCTGCTTCTAATGGATTTCCAATTTTACCAAGTGAAGCAATAACTTTTGTTTGCGATAGTTCTTTTTCGTGTTATTTGTATGGTAGTAATCAGGAGATAAGAGTTTTAGAATTATTATAAGGGAGGTGTGATGTTATGAAATTTTTGCGCAAAGTTTCACCGATTGCTACAGGCGCCATTACGAATACTGTTGGGGGGGATTTAACAGTTCAAGGGAATATAAATATTCAAGCAGGTAATAATGCTTCTATTGGAACGGTTGATAACTATAATTTGAGTTTGAGAACGAATAACGCTGATAGAATTTTTATCACAAACACTGGCAACGTTGGCATCGGGACGGCAAGTCCATTGGAAAAATTAGATGTTATTGGTAATATTCAGAATATTCTAAGTGCCGATGCTCCACCAACTAGAATTGGAGCAGTAACTTTAAATGAAGGTGAAGACTATGGTACTTCAATAGCTGTTTCTGGAAGGTATGCTTATATTGTAACAGAGACATTCCCAGCCAAGGTAGTAGTAGTTGATATTTCAAATCCAGCTTCACCAACTAGAATTGGAGCAGTAACTTTAAATGAAGGTGAAGATAGTGGTGCTTCAATAGCTGTTTCTGGGAGGTATGCTTATATTGTAACAATGACGGTTCCAGCCAAGGTAGTAGTAGTTGATATTTCAAATCCAGCTTCACCAACTAGAATTGGAGCAGTAACTTTAAATGAAGGTGAAGATAGTGGTGCTTCAATAGCTGTTTCTGGGAGGTATGCTTATATTG
>Ga0315272_10000065_pt1 | contig 42812 bp, 47 predicted proteins | sample C3_middle_MG_FD_203918 | JGI IMG/M metagenome (GOLD analysis project Ga0315272, IMG submission 203918) | Sediment microbial communities from Yellowstone Lake, YNP, Wyoming, USA - C3_middle | ecosystem: Environmental > Aquatic > Freshwater > Lake > Sediment | place: USA: Wyoming | collected...
CGCATCGCCACACCAATGGCCTCGACCAGTGCCTGGTTCTCGCACGCATCCACGCAGCGCCTGCAGAGAATGCACTTCTGCGGATCAAACTGAATGAACGGGTTGCTGTCCCACGCAGTCTCCTTTGGACCTTCAAATGCCTCTCTCTCGACAAGGAACTCACTCTTCTTGATGCCAAACTCGTAGGCCAGTTCCTGCAGCTCGCAGTCTCCGTCTGCATCGCATGTCATGCAGTCCAGGGGATGATGGGCCAGCGCAAGCTCCAAGTTCGTGCGCCGCGCTTCATAGATGCCCGGCGAGTTCGTTGTAATCTCCATGCCCTCCGTGATTTTGGTCACACAGGCCCTCTGAAGGGTCCTGGCCTTCTTGACCTCAACAACACACATGCCGCACGACCCTTCCTCAGCAATCCCTTCCAGGTAACAAAGCGTCGGGATATCGAGCCCCGCGCTCCTACACGCATTCAGGATTGTCGTACCTGCCGGAAACTGATAGGCCTTTCCGTCGATCGTGACGTTTGTCAATTCCTCGCTCATCCTCATCTCCTCCCAGCTGGTTTACTCTTTGCGTATGGCGCCAAAACGGCAGGCTTCGTAACAGGCACCGCACTTGATGCAGGTGGCCTGGTCAATGACGTGAGGCTTCTTTACCTGGCCGGTGATGGCCTGAACCGGGCACTGGCGAGCGCAGGCCGTACAGCCAACGCACTTGTCCGGATTGATGCTATAGGTCAGGAGGTGCTGGCACACATGGGCCGGGCACTTCTTGTCCTCGATGTGGGCGCGGTACTCCTCCTCGAAGAAGCGGATAGTGGACAGGACCGGGTTGGGTGCTGTCTGTCCCAGGCCGCAGAGCGAGGTCTGCTGGATAACCCGTCCCAGGCTCTTCAACCTGTCGATGTCCCCCGGTGTGCCCTTGCCATCCGTGATGCGCTCCATGATCCGGTACATCTGCTTCGTCCCCTCCCGGCACGGGGTGCACTTGCCGCAGGACTCATCCACGGTGAAGGCGAGGTAGAACTTGGCAACATCGACCATGCAGTTGTCCTCGTCCAGGACGATGAGACCGCCCGATCCCATGATCGTCCCCAGCTCCTTGACCGAATCGAAGTCGATGGGCATGTCCAGGTAGTCGGCCGTGATGATGCCGCCCGATGGCCCTCCCGTCTGGGCCCCCTTGAATGCCTTGCCCCCCGGGATGCCGCCGCCGATGTCGAAGACCAGCTCCCGCAGGGTCGTGCCCATGGGGACTTCCACGAGGCCCGTGTTCTGGACCTTGCCTGCCAGGGCGAAGACCTTGGTGCCGGGACTCTTGGCGGTTCCCACGCTGCGGAACCAGTCCACCCCGTTGATGAGGATCTGGGCCACATTGGCATACGTCTCCACATTGTTGATGAGCGTCGGCTTGCCCCACAGCCCTGCCTGGGCCGGGAACGGAGGCTTGATGCTGGGCATGCCCCGCTTTCCCTCGATGGACCGGAGGAGCGCTGTCTCCTCCCCGCACACGAAGGCGCCGGCGCCGATCCGGATCTCGATGTCGAAGTCGAACCCGCTCCCCAGGATATTCTTGCCCAGGAACCCATACGCGCGTGCCTTGGAGAGGGCAATCTCCAGGCGCTCGATGGCAAGGGGATACTCGGCACGCACGTAGACGTAGCCGGTGGATGCCCCGATGGCAAATCCTGCGATGACCATGGCCTCGATGACGGAATGGGGGTCGCCTTCCAGGACGCTGCGGTCCATGAAGGCCCCCGGATCCCCCTCGTCCCCGTTGCACACGACATACTTGGGTGAGCCGGGCGCATCCTTGGCTGCCTTCCACTTGATGCCGGTGGGGAATCCTGCTCCTCCCCGTCCGCGCAGCCCGGAGTCCGTGACCATCTGGATGATGGCATCCGGGCCCATCTCCAATGCCTTGCCCAGGCCGAAGTAGCCATCCCGGGCGATGTACTCCTCGATGGACAGGGGATCGATAACGCCGCAGTTGCGCAGCACCCGCTTCACCTGCCGGGTGTAGAAGGGGATCTCCTCGCTCGTCTGTGCGCGTGCTTCGCTCGTGGGCCCGTGATACAGCAGCCCGGGCACCGTGCGCCCCTTGACGAGATGCTCGCTGACGATGAGGCCGGCATTCTCCGCCGTGACCTTCTGGTAGAATGTCCCCTCGGGATAGACGACCACGATGGGTCCCAGGTCGCATGCTCCCATGCAGCCGGTCTCGATGATCTGGACCTCGTCCTGGATGCCGTTTCTGGCCAGCTCCTCGGCCAGCACGTCCTTCACGCTCTTTTCGCCGCTTGTGATACAAGCGCCTCCTGCACAGATCAACAGCTGATTTCGTATCATTGTCTCGTCCCGTCCCCTTCCGGCTACAGGTTCCCCCGCTTAATCACCAGCTCGGCCACCACCTGGCCACCCTGGACATGCTCGCGAACGATCCGGCGGGCATTCGCATCGTCAACATCGCCATAGATGATGGAGGGCTGGTCCTTCATGGACACCTCGATGGTCGGTTCCCGGTCACACAGGCCCATGCAGCCGGACTGCACCACCTGGACATCGTGCACGCCTGCCTTGTCCAGCTCCTCGATGACGGCCATGAGCGTGTCCTTGGCTCCTGCCGCGATACCGCAGGTCCCCATGGCAACGACGATTTTGCCCCGGTCCTTGGACTGCCGCAGGTCCATGGCCTTGAGGGTTTCCTCCTTGATGCGCTTGAGCTCTTCCAGTGACTTCATCAGTTCCTCCTCTGTCTCCAGGTTACGCGTACTTGTTCAACAGGGTGACGACCTTGTCCGGCGTCATCCGGCCATACGTGTCCTTGTCGATGACGACGACCGGGGCAAGGCCGCAGGCTCCTACACAGCGCACCAGGTCGAGCGTGTACCGCCCGTCGGGGGAGGTCTCGCCTGCCGTGATGCCCAGGGACTTCATCACCTTGTCGTACACGGTATTGGCACCACGGACGTAACAGGCGGTCCCGAGACACACGCTGATGGTGTGGCGCCCCTTGGGGGTGCGGCTGAAGAAATGGTAAAAGGTCACGACGCCATATACGGTGGAGCGGGGCACCTGCAGACGGGTGGACAGGTATTCCAGCACCTCATCCGGCAGGTAGCCGAAGATCTCCTGGGCACGGTGCATCACATTGATGAGGCTCCCCTGCTGCCCTGCCTTCTCATCAATGTATGCATCCAGCTCGTCAAACTGCTTCTTCAGCTCCGGGTTCTCGTTCAACCGATCTTGCACATTCATCCGCATACATGTTCCTCCCCTCTCACCTTTTTCTGTTCCTGTATCATCTGCTCAGCCCGCACAAGATCATCGGGCGTGTTCACATTGAAAAACGACATCAAGCGCTTGTCGTACTGCTCACAATAGGCCCTGTCGACAAAACCGACACGCAGAGCGCCGCTCTGAAACAGAGACCGGACCCCACGCATACCGGAGGCCAAAAGATCGGCGGCTACCTCCGTAACACGAGACGAGTACACCGCAAACAATGGCTCGAGAAAGCCATCGATGTTTGGAGCCAGGATATCCAGGTTCTGAGCACGTGCACGATCGCTCATCGCCTGCGCCAGCTGCGGACAGACAAACGGCATGTCAGCTCCGACGACCATGTTCATCGGTGCATCTGATGCAAAGAGACCAGAGTAGATGCCACCCAGAGGTCCGGCATTCTCGACACGGTCATGAACCATCAATCGTCGCTGTCCCGCACCCCTGCGAATCAGCCCTTGGTTCTCAACGACAATCTGATGGTCATAAAGGCCCCCAAGGCGACTCAAAGGATACTCATAGAGAGGCACTCCCGCTAGCGAAATGCAGTATTTCGGGAGCCCCATTCTTCGGCTCTGGCCCCCAGCAAGAACGATGAGATTCATGCCTGCTATCGGTTGGCTCATATCGTTTCCCCGTCCCATCAGTTGATCAGTGTACGTTCAATCTTCACGGCCTGCACCTGTTCGCCAGGTTCTCAATCCAGTATTTCAACCTCGCGGAGGGTATATGTGAAGATTATAACATGTTTGATAAATGTCAAGAGCGCACGAACATCGTCAGGGATTCGACGCTTGTGCCTGCCAGGTCACACAGCCAGCGTCCACCGCAATGCGAAAGTCTCGGAGTCCTGCCCCCAAGCAATAGCTTCACCATTGACATCACCAAGAAAAGAGGTAAAGTAAACATGACAAGTTTTGAAGAGACAAAGGAGACTTTATGCCAATTAAGAAATCTTCTGTTAAGGACGTCCGCAAGACCAAGACGCGGACAGCATACAATACTGAACATACAGCCAAGACCAAGCTTGCCCTTGATATGGCTCGCAAGTCCGGCTATGCTCCCGAGAAAGTCGTCGATGCCGTCAAGCAGTTGGACAAGCTTGCTCAGAAAGGAATTGTCCATAAGAACACGGCTGCTCGCAAGAAGTCACGCCTTATGAAGAAGGCAAATGCTGCCAAGCTTGGAGCTACGACGCCCGTGTCGTAAGGGCTGTTTCAGACAGCAGCAGTTCAAGGGCTGCCAGCGCGCTGCTGGTCAGCCCTTTTTTCGTAGCGTATTCAATGTCCTCGAGATACTCCAGGATACGTTCAAGTTCCCGCAGCCTGATGTGCTCTGCAGCCTTGAGAAGAGCAGTCAAGGTGTACTCATCGAGATACTGGTGCTGGCTGCGCAGGCACCATGCCCGCAGATCAGCCTTTGGGCGAGTCGATTTTGACACAAGCTTCGCATTCAACAACCGAATAAACCCGAGTTCGACGTCATAAAGAATCGTCGTGTCGGCAGCTCCAGATGCAGAAAGGTCTGACAACGCCGTCGCAACACGGTCGTATTTCCCAAGAGAGACGGCCTCTACCAAAGCGGCGGCAGCAGCAACATGGCATCGCGGCACAACCTCGCGAACGTCAGCGACTGTGATACCAGAATCAGTATAGGCAAGCAGCCTGTCGATTTCATTCCTCATGAGGAAGAAGCTTCCGGCTGTCCGCTGTATGAGCTCATAGACTGCCTGATCATCCATGGCGCGTCCTTCAAGCCTCTTCCTGATCCAGCCACGCACAGCTGCCGGCGGCACGGCGTAGTTCGTGACAACGCATGCTCCCGCCAACAGCTCCGAGCCGATCTTTGCGGGATCTGCAAACAAGACAGAGGTAACACTGTTCGAAAAGAACAGCGCAGCCACGGTGACGAGGCGTTTCGCCACTCTGTCCTCAATTCGATCAACAATGAGGACTCTTCGCTCCGAACCAAAGCTCTCGCTGCCCAGGAACTCACGAATGCCCTCAATACTTCCGTCGCCACCTTCAAATTCGGCATAGTCAAATGCCCGGAAGGCCTCTGCAACCAGACTGCGAGCAGCCTCTTTCACCTGAGGAACAAAGTAGTCATCACCGGGAGCAAACACGTACAGTGAAGCAGGTTTTCTGCTCCTGATACTTGCCAGTGCCTCCATCACCGTGAGTTCTTTTCCCTCCGGTGCTGCTCCTCTTGCTGACCCCATGTCTGCCAATCTATGGATAGATCTTCTCGAGCAGGCGTGGGAACGGAATTGTCTCCCGCACATGCGGCAACTTGCATATCCATGCAACTGTCCGCTCTACACCCAGGCCGAATCCACTGTGCGGGACCGAACCGTACTTGCGAAGGTCCAGGTACCAGGCATAATCTTCCTCGGACAGACCTTCGGCGTGGATCCGCTCCAGCAGCAGTTCATAGTTGTCTTCCCTCTGGCCGCCGCCGATGATTTCTCCATAGCCTTCAGGAGCCAGCAAGTCCGCACAAAGCACTGTCTGTGGATTGTCTGGATTCGTCTTCATGTAAAACGCCTTGAAGGCTTTGGGATAGCTGTGTACAAAGACTGGACGCTCAAACTGGTTGGAAATGAGCGTTTCCTCGTCTCCGCCAAAGTCATCACCCCACTGAATAGGCGATCCAGCCTTTTGAAGAAGCTGGATTGCGTCGTCATAGGAAATTCGGGGGAAAGGTGCCACAATCTTCTCAAGTGGTGACGTGTCCCTCTCTATGATGGAGAGCTCTTCTTTCCGTTCCTCAAGAACTCTCCCGACGATGTAGGAAACAAACTGCTCCTGCACGTCACAATTCTGCGACCAGTCGCAGTACGCCATCTCAGGTTCGACCATCCAGAACTCCATCAGATGGCGGCGAGTCTTGGACTTCTCTGCTCGAAACGTTGGGCCGAAACAATAGACGTTGCCGAACGCCATAGCTGTCGCCTCGTTATACAGCTGGCCGCTCTGGGACAGGTACGCCGGCACGCCAAAGTAGTCGGTCGAGAAAAGTGTTGAAGAGCCCTCACAGGCGTTTGCCGACAGAATTGGAGCATCCATCAGCAGGAAACCGTGGTCGTCAAGATACCCGCGGATGCTCTTAACAATAGTCGCTCGTATGCGCATAATGGCCCACTGGCGCTTTGACCGAAGCCACAGGTGACGGTTGTTCATCAGGAAGTCGACGCCATGCTCCTTTGGTGTTATGGGATAGTCCAGCGCAACCTGGTGTACCTGGATGCTCTCGACGTGCATTTCATAGCCGCCCGGCGCACGTTCCTCTGCGCTAATGATTCCCGTAACACTGATGCTGGTTTCCTGCGTGAGATGCCGCGCCGTCTCGTACATCGCTTCTTCGACGTCGCTCTTGACAATCACACACTGCATAATGCCGCTGCCATCCCGCACCAGAACGAAGGTCACCTTGCCGCTGCTGCGGCTGTTATACACCCAGCCGTTGATCGTCTCGCTCCGTCCAACGTACTCTCCAGCCTTGTCGATATACATGTTACTTCTCCTCCAGCGATTTCTGGTGTGGACACGTTGTCTCATTCAGGTTTGCGCCGCAGACAGGGCACAACCCCTTGCAGTCTTCACGGCACAGCGGAAACTCGTCTACTTCGACCAGAAGATTCTGCCGAACAATGTCGGTGACATCCAGAACATCTGATTCAAGTGCAAATACGTCCTCCTGGTCAGGATCATCCTCGCTGTTCAGAAGGTAGGTCTCGTTGATGTCCAGATCGATTTCCTGGACAACAGGCTCAAGGCAGCGGACACAGGGCTGGCTCACCCTCGTAGCAAAGGAACCCGAAAATTGATATCCAATACCCAGGTTGCTCAGCACAAAGCTTCCGATGACTGGCTCCAGCAGCGTTACCCCAGGAAGGTCCCCAATCGACGCCTCCTCAAACTGAAAGGACTGGCTGCCACCCTCTTCAATGTTCAGTTTCTGCAGTTCGAGTTTCATTCTCGTTCGCCTCCGCATGAAACTGCATTTCTGAAGCTTTCACGGTCTCAGCCAGCTTCTTCAGAATCTCTTCCAATTGCTCCAGCATTTTGAGCGAATATTCGTCTGCCTGCTGTTCCGCACTCTTGCGGGCAGCCTCAACTTCGCCCATCAGACGCTCCCTCTCTGCTATCGCTGATCGGACTATCTCGCTGTCTGCCACGAGATCATCGTGGGAGCGCTGCCCCTCCTCAATCATGCGGCTGCTCTGACGCCGCGCATCGCTCAGCAACGCATCCCTCTGCTCCAGCAGAGCAGTTGCATTCCGAACCTGTTCGGGAAAGGAAGTGCGAAGATGCGCAATTGCATCCGCAAGCTCCTCATCCTTGACAATGCGATAGCCAAACAACTTTGGACTGCGCTCCCTCACCTGGTCGATGCGGTCGATAATGTCCTGCAGTGTAAGCTTCTCAATCATGTGTTCCTCCTCCGGCACGCGACAGACCCAGAACAATCCTGTCCGCCACGGCCTCCGGTACCAAGTCACGAATGTCTCCGCCACCGGCGTACATTTGCTTTATGAGCGTGGAGGAGACAAACGAGTGCTCTGGCGAACTCATGAGGTAAATAATGTCAATATCATGATCCAGATGCTTGTTCGCCCAGGCTAACTGCACTTCGTATTCGAAGTCTGAGACAGGCCGCAGTCCGCGCAGCATGATACTGGCACCCATCCGCTTCATGAAATTGACGACCAGGCCGTCAAAACCCTCAACGACGACATTAGGAATATCTCGCGTCGCGCAGCGCACCATGTCGACGCGTTCCTCATGCGTCCAGAGTGAATCCTTATACACCATTGAAGCCACACCGACGACAAGCTGACTGCACAAGCGAGCCCCGCGCTCAATCACGTCGAGGTGTCCCCTTGTAACCGGATCGAATGTCCCCGGATAGACGATTGTCTCCATTTGTCCCATTGACCTCATAGTTAAGTGTAGTCAAAAGCTCTTCCATGAAAAGAAAGGGGGGCGCCTTGCAGCGCCCCCCCTGGTAGAGCAATTGCGAACTCAGGCCAAGTGCACCTTGCTCAGGAAACTCTGCGTGCGTTCACACTGTGGATGCTCAAAGACATCTGAGGGAGTTCCGGTCTCGATAATCTGTCCCTGATCCATGAAGATGACGCGGTCCGCAACTTCCTTGGCAAACCCCATCTCATGAGTAACGACAATCATGGTCATCCCCTCATCAGCAAGCTTGACCATCACGTCAAGAACCTCATGAATAAGCTCGACATCGATGGATGATGTTGGCTCGTCAAACAGCATCAACTTGGGATGCATGGCCAAGGCGCGCGCGATGGCCACACGCTGTTGTTCTCCACCGCTCATTTGAGCTGGCTTGTGGTCGGCCCGGTGCGACAGGCCAACTTTCGCCAGTAATTCCATCGCTTCCTGCTCTGCCTCCTTGCGTGGTGTCTTCTTGACGACGACAGGCCCAAGAGCAACGTTCTGAAGAGCCGTAAGGTGGGGGAAGACATTGAACTGCTGGAATACCATGCCGATCTCTTCTCTCAATCTCCGTATGTCTGACTTGCCTGTCTCGACAATTCTGCCGTCAAAGGTAATACGGCCAGCCGACGGAGGTTCGATCCAATTGATGCACCGCACAAGCGTGCTCTTGCCGGAACCGGAGGGACCCATGAGGACAAGTCGTTCCTTGCACTCCATGTCAAAACTGACGCCCTTGATGACTTCCAGCGAACCGAACGACTTCCGCAGCTGATCCACGACAAGCAGTTTTCGCGACGATATGATGTCTTCGACCATCTCAGTCCACCTTCTTCTCAAGACTTCGCGACCATTGCATGACTGGCGTGGTCATGATCAGATAGATGATTGCCGCACCAATGTAAGGCGACATGATGTTGTATGTCCGCGCCCCGATAATCTTCGCATTGAAGAGAAGGTCCTGCATTGAAATGAATGCCACAAGCGATGTGTCCTTGATCAGCGCTGCGAACTCATTGGCAAGAGGAGGCAGGACCCGGCGAAAGGTCTGTGGCAGTATAACATGCCGCAGGGACTGCGTTTGACTCATGCCAAGTGAGAATGCAGCCTCAGACTGCCCCTTCGGAATCGACTCGACTGCTGAACGAAAGACCTCTGCGATGTAAGCTGCATAACAGACAGCAAGTGACACCGCGGCTGCCGGAAACTGTGGGAGATTCACCCCAATGATTGGCAGAGCATAATAAACAATCAGAATCAGCAGCAGAGCAGGGGTTCCGCGCACTGCCTCAATATAGAGGCGCGTAATCGCGCCCACGATTTTTCCTCCAAACATGTTCAGAAGACCAACCATAAGTCCAGCCAGAGTCGCAAAAAACATCGAAACTACCGTCAGCGAAAACGTGGTCCATGCACCCGACAGCAGGAATGGCAGGTTGTCGACAATGATCGACCACTTAAACATTTTCGGTCACCTCAGTTTTCCCTGCTCTTTCTTACTTGGGAAGATACGGCGGGTCAACGAAGAAATACTTCCTGTACAGCGTTGCATACGTTCCATCTGCCACGACCTTGAGAAGCGCTGCATCAATATCGCCTTTGAGCTGTGTATCATCCTTCCGCACGGCAATGCCATAGAGCTGTGTCAGATCCTGGCCGCCAATCGAGGTTGTATCGATGACCTTCAAGGTCGGATGTGAGCTTGCATAAGCTGTGCAGACAGGGAAATCGTTCACGACGGCATCGATCTTGCCATTCTCAAGGTCCTGGGTGGCCAATTGAATGTCGGGATATGACTGAACCTTTACTCCCGCAATCAGCTTTGCATCAATTTCACCGGTCGTGCCCGTCTGAACGCCCACCGTCTTGCCCTCAAGATCCTCCGGCTTGGTAACAGTAATCTTGCTGGGATTGTACATGATGCCCATGTCCGCACGGTAATAGGGAATAGAAAAGAGGACTTCCTTCTCACGGTCAGGTGTAATCGTCATGGCAGCACACACTGCGTCAAACTTCTTGCCTTCGAGCGCAAGTAGCAGCCCATCAAACGCCCCGCTGGTCAGATTGCTGGTCTTGCCCATCTTTGCCGCAATTGCTTCCATCAGCTCAACGTCAAACCCGGTTGGCTTGTTGTTTGCATCGGTGTACTCAAACGGGGCATAGGTCGGGTCGGTCCCCCAGTTGAGAGTTCCAGTCTGTGTTTTGCATCCAGTGAGAACCGTGACCATCAGACCTACTGCAAGAACCAGAATGATACTGCGGACAAGCGCTGTCTTCTTCATCCTTTCTCCTCCTGCTTCCATTTAGATTTCCGGTCGCTCTCGTTCAGCGAACCAACACCATACAGCACTCGGCAAACAGTGCTATCCTATACTTTGTGCAATTTCTCAAGAAAGTAAAGCATGACATGACCTCGTCTCGTCTGGCACTTGTGTCAGGTGTCGTTCTTATTGTCGTTGCCTGCGCAGCTTTTGCTATTGCTCTTTTCATGCATATTGCACGAAAGCCGCCGGGTTGGTCGATTCTCGCAATCATCGGCGGCGTGTACGCTCTGGGAATGGCAGTTCTTACACTGATTATGAGCCTTGCAGACCGATATGCCCGGCGTCTGCGGGACAGGGAGGATTAGCAATGTCTGGAATCATGCGCACATTTGATGGAAAGGTACCAATTGTCGCTGAGACTGCTTTTGTCGCTGACACCGCCGTTCTGATTGGCGACGTCACCGTTGAGGAGGGCGCCAGCATCTGGTATGGGGTTGTTCTCCGAGGAGACATCGCTCCCATTGTCATTCACCGGAATGCCAATGTGCAGGACAACGCTGTCGGCCATGTCGAGACCGATACTCCTCTCATTGTTGGCGAAGGTGCCATTATTGGCCACAGTGTTGTTCTGCACGGCTGCATTATCGGCCATCACGCCCTGGTGGGTATGCATGCCACGGTTCTCACCGGCTCAACGGTTGGTGATGAGGCGATCGTAGCCGCAGCAGCCCTGGTGCCTGAGCACAGGGTCCTTGATGCGCGCACGCTCTCAATGGGGGTCCCTGCTCGCGTACTGCGCACCCTGACCATCGAAGAAGTAGACGGGCTGCATCATCAGGCAGATGATTACGTAAGACTAGGGGAGTTGTCCAGACTCGAGCAGAAACGCACCTAGCCAGAGTCGCGGTTCAAAGCGTCTCTCTTTGACAAATCTTCATCTTCCGCGCACATTATGACTTGCAATTTCTGACCCTCCTTTATACTTCACGCAACCAACTCTTCTGGTAGTTCGACCGGAGAGCCCCTGGTGACGACCCGACACACATGTCGCGTCGTATTTTCATACCCTGACAACAAGGAGAGTCAGACATGAACAGAACTCGTACGTCGCGGTGGGGTGCAGTCTTCAGTATCGTGCTGGTATCATCGCTCCTTATGCTTACAGGCTGCGGATCCTCAGCGGCTTCTTTGGACCTGAAAGATGTCAAGCAGGACGGAATCCTCACTGTTGGCAACGATACGACGTATGCACCGTTCGAATTTACTGACGCAGCCAACCAGCCTATCGGATTTGACGTTGATCTCATCACCGCTGTCGCCGGCAAGCTCGGCCTGAAAGCCGATATCGTCACGACTGCATGGGATGGCATCATTCCAGCTCTTCAGGCAAAGAAGTTCGAGGTCGTGATATCGTCCATGACAATCACGCCGGACCGCGAGAAAGAGGTCAGCTTCTCTATTCCCTACTATCGATCGGATATGGGGATCGTGTTTGACAAGACTCTCCACAATATAGGCCAAGCTTCGGACCTGGCAGGCCTCAGGGTGGGCGTCCAGGTCGGAACTACCGGCGAAACCAGCGCGCGAGCGATCCAGGGAGTGACAGACGTACGCTCCTACCCAGACATACAGCTCGCGATGGCTGATCTGAAGGTGGGACGCATCGACGCGGTCGTCAATGATTTCCCGGTCAGCGCGTTCTACGCCAAAGATGCGCCTGCACTTACGGTTGTCCGGGTCCTCAAGATCAACAACGTCGACCTCACTCAATACTACGGTATTGCCATGAGGCTCGAGGACAAGCAACTCAAGGTTGCTGTCGATCAGGCCTTGCGCGATCTTGTCAAGGATGGTACGTACGACAAGATCTATGCCAAGTGGTTTGGGGGTGTACCAGGCTTCCGACCCGGTGACACGGTTCCCTGACGCCCTCGTTCGGTGAATTGAAAAGCTTCTGCCGCGCCATGGTGAAGACGCGGCAGAAGCCGTTTCCTTGGGTGGCGGCGGCCCTAGAATGCGGTCGTCACGTCGATATATCCCTTTCGCTGTGCCTGGCGACTGCCGAGCGCGACGAGGATTGAGCCGATCCCAAAGAGGATGATCGCCAACAGCGCGACCCTGCCCAGCAACTCAAGCGTGGATGTCGTGCTCAGAAAACTTGTGAGTACCTGCCCTGAGACTGCTCGGCGCATGAGCTCAATGAATGGGCTCATGGGAACAAACTCGGCAATCTTCGCAATCACGGCAGGAAAGGCTGTAGGGGGGAACAGTGCCCCGCTCAGCACGAACATGCCTCCAAACAGCGCATCGACAACGTCGACGTCCAACTTGATCGTCAGCAAAAACACGGAAGCCACCATGAGCCCGAGGCCGCTTGCCACAAGATATCCAAGGATACTACCCACGGCGAGATAACTCCAATTGGGATGAAAGGGCAGATGCAGCACGGGAACGAGCCAGCCCAGGTTGAGAACAATACCCGCAATGGCAATCAGATAGCGCGTTGCCGCACGGCCGCACAGGTAGACCAGGTATGAAGTGCGCGAAAGGAAGATGTACTTCAACGTCTGATAATGCTCCCGGTCATCATGAACACTGAAAGCCATGTCGAAGAACACCATGCTCAGCGAGTAGTAAAAGATGGTTCCGTACAGTGCATAGGGAAGCAGGCCCGTCTCCTTCCCAAAGACGCCATAGAGCACAATGACCGCAAGGAAGCTGCCGATCGGATATGCCGCAAGGTAGAGGAGCCACACCCACTTCCTCGTCCAGTTGCTCTCGATCTGCAAGCCGATATACATGGAAGCAAGAAAACCTCTCATCACTGCCACCGTAGTGTAAGGCGCGCATCACGCCTTGCCTTGTACTCGACCGACCTCAGCGCCCATGAAGCGATGACTGCGAATATGAGCCCCAGCACGAGGAGCGCGAGAAGTTCCCAACGCCAGCCCAGGACAATCGGGGTGAATGATGGCACAAGAAGCTGCCTGAGGGCATCGAGCCCGAGGGTCGTTGGAATGAGCGCAGCAAGGCCAAGCAGTCCAATTCCCAGGAATCGTGCAGGAAAATATGACCCCGAGAGAACATTAGTTGGCTCCATGACAAGATCAGCGGTGCGCCATGCATCACGCCCGTGGTAGAGAAACAGCGAAGAGAAAACGATTCCGAGCCCATACATGGAAAACAGCGTCACTACAAAGACGACAAGAGCCCAGCCCAGATGCAGAACGGTGAACTGCACCTTGAAAACAACGATGCCAAAGAACAACACTGCCAAGGCACGCAGCATGGTATGCATGGCTCCGCCCACCGACAGACCTACAAGAAATGCAGAGAGAGGAGCAGGACTCACCAGCATCAGCTCAAGGTTTCCCATTTCCTTTTCCCAATACAGCTGCGTTGCCACACCCCACAGAACGTTAAGAAAGAACGGCGTCATGAACCCGCCCAGCACCACCATTCCACTGAATTCGGAACCCGTGCCAAGCGTCCGGTACAGGTAGATATATGTTGTCATCGTGAAGAAGCCTCCGATGACGCTGGCGATGACCCAGGTCGCTTCGCGCATCTGCCCAAAAATGCGCACGTACGCGCGTGCGTTCAGCGTCCTAAGAAACAGGAGAAGCTGCTTCCTCATCTTCAAACCTCCTCCCCACCATCTTGAGAAAGGCGTCCTCTAGCGTCGGTTCGAGTTTGCGCATGTACTCGAGGGTGGCTCCCTGCGTCGTCAACTCCGCGATCAGACGTGCAATGTCATGCTCATGCCTGAGGTGCGCTACCAGAGTGGGGCTTTCCATTGCATCCCCTCTCTTCAGGACAAACTCGCTCTCCGCACCCATGAGCGACACCAGCCAATCGAGCCGTGTGTCATCAAACCGATCTAGTGTGATCTCGTAGTGCGCCCTGCCGTCAAGATCCTGTTTGAGCTGAGATGGCGATGCATTTGCAAGGATGAGTCCATGGTTGATAATAGCTACACGCGAACATAGCTCATCCGCTTCTGCCATGTAGTGGGTCGTCAGAATCACGCATCTCTCTGGCTTCTCCTGAACCCACTCACGCACAATCTGTCGAATAACAACGCTTGCCTCGACGTCAACGCCCAAGGTAGGCTCGTCAAGAAACAGAACCTTCGGTCCAGTAACCAGACCACGCACCAGATTGACTTTCTGACGCATGCCGGTTGATAGTCGGTTCATTTGTTGGCGCCTGCTGTCCCACATGCCGACGAGCTTGAGGTATTCCTTGATGCGGCTGCGCGCAACCGGCGTCTCCATGCCGTAGAACTGACTGAACATCCAGAGCTGCTCTTCAACGGTAAGGATGCCATAGCCCGACGTCTCTCCCCCCGAGATGAGAGAGATGATTGGACGCACATGCGCATACTCTCTCGCGACATCAAATCCTGCCACCGTGACACTCCCGGAAGTCGGCAGAAGCAACGTCGACATGATCTTGATCGTTGTGGTCTTGCCAGCCCCATTGGGTCCCAGAAGCCCGAATATTTCACCATACGGCACATCGAAGCTGATCCCCCGCAATGCATGAAAAGGCGCAGAACCTCTGCGGTTGAAAACACGAGTGAGTTTTTCTACTTGAATGGCGGTTTGCATACAGCGTTACCTCCTGAACGAATGTGGAAAACGGCGACCTGTATGACAAGGAGAATTACTGACGAGCTCTCTGCAAGTCAGCGACTGAGGAATTGAGTTTCTGTCAGGTGGAGCAGCCTATCCATGACTGCAATTTGTCTGATCAGCACACCCTTGTCATTAGTCGGTGCAAGTCCTCTCGCGTACCATCTCCAGCCTCCAATTGACAGAGTGGCCAACCATGCAATGCATGTTTTGTCAAGTGACTATATCAGAAAGCGCTTGTTCTGTCAAGCGGGGGTTCCGCGCCCATTCAAGCGGCAGCCATGCGTTGCCGCCGCAATCCTCGCAAGAACAAGTGTGGCAACAGCGGCAACAGAGCTTCGTTCCTACATGAAGCGCTCGAACCGTTCCTTCCCGGCCTTGCAGACTGGGCAGACCAATGGCGGCTGTGGCCGTGCGCACAAATACCCACAGACCCTGCAGCGCCACACCGGAAACGGAAGACCTTTTGCTGTTACCTGTTCCATTTCGTCTTCATGTGCCGGAATTCCGCCGACAGGGCGCCGGTCGGGAATGGCCACCAGGGCCTTCTTGCCACTGCTGATGTCTTCCGAGACGTACAGACCGCAGTAGCATGTGCCATATTCTTCAAGATCAGCATCGCGATAATCACAGGGGCAGACAATATCCTGATCCTGCTTTGCATCGCCTGATGCAAGGCGGCAGGGGCAGGCCCGATACCCGTAGCGAGCTTCATTCTCCAGCAGTCCCCGTACCAGCTCTTTGGCAAAGGCACTGTCGGGATTAACGATATATCCTGACTCTCGCGCTTCCCGGACTAGCCTCTCCCAGAGCTGCGTGACCTCTTCGTCCGATATCGTGCTCATTCTGATACGATCCGCCTGATTCTGATTTCCGAGAAGCCTACCACAGCTTCGCTGTCATCGAGAACCATTGTGGGAAAAGACAGCGATGCGTTCCACTTCAGAACCTCCTGCTTTGCCAATTCCCGGTCAGCGCCCTGCTGATCGTCAACATCGATATAGTCGTAGGCGACACCCAGTTCCTGCAGCAGGGCCTTGGTCTTGCGACACCAGCCACAGGTCGTCAGCGTATACAAAAAAACCTTGTGCTTGTCATGGACTCCGTCAACATGCTTTGGTTCCAGCATTGTCTCCTCCCAGTCTCGCGAATTGATTAGCTTACAGCAAAGACTTGAATGCTTCAACGGCCATGCGGCAGTCGTCCGCCGTCACATCGTGGTGCGTGACAAGTCGGACGGTTGTTGGGGTAACGGCGTTACAGAGGACGCCCTTCTGCTTGATAGCTTCCACGAACGAGGGCGCATCTCTTCCACTTGCGCTGACATCGACCATCGCCATATTCGTTTCTGCCTCGGCAGGATCGGCCCCGTACCCCAAGGCTGCCAGCTCACTTGCCAGCAGTTTGGCATTGGCATGATCTTCAGCCAGTCTGTCCACCATGCTCTCAAGAGCTACAATCCCTGCGGCCGCAATAATACCCGCCTGACGAAGTCCGCCTCCCAGACGCTTGCGATTTTTGCGCGCTCGCTCAATGTAGTCTCTTGATCCCACAAGCAGGGACCCAATGGGTGCGCACAAGCCTTTTGAAAGGCAGAACATGACCGAATCAGCATACGATGCCCAAACATCGGCCCCAATGCCTGAGGCAACCGCGGCATTGAAGATGCGAGCTCCATCCATGTGAACAGCAATCCCCCGATCATGAGCTGTTCCGGCAATTTCGCGCACATACTCTATCGGCCAGATCTTGCCTCCGCCACGGTTGTGCGTATTCTCGACGGCAATGAGTGATGTCCGCGGGAAATGAATGTTGCTGGAATCCCGAATGGCATGCTTGACGTCATCGGGATCCATGACACCACGTTTTCCCGGGACCTGCCGCGCCTGTACGCCAGACAACATCGCGATGTCACCGACCTCATAGTAGAAAATATGACTTTCAGCCTCAGTAATAAGCTCGTCTCCCCGCTGCGTGTGCGTCATGATGGCAACCTGATTGCCCATCGTTCCCGATACCACAAAGAGACCAGCCTCCTTGCCCAGCATTTTTGCGGCAAGGTCCTCCAGTCTGGCTACAGTTGGGTCCTCACGGTAGACATCGTCACCTACCTCAGCACTTGCCATCGCACTGCGCATAGCCTCAGTGGGCTTTGTAACAGTATCAGAGCGAAGATCGATCATTGGTGCCTCCCCATAGGATATGTGTTTCAGAATCACCGGCATAACTAGACATTCTCGACGCTGACAGACTTGACGCCCTTGATCTTGCTGACATGCTCGATGATTTCATCGATCGTCGGATCCAAGAACTTGTCGTCGGAATTGATGCTCACTTCGATGCTCACCGCTCCTTGGTCGATGCCAATGTACTTGACCATCTGAAGCGTGACAATGTCAACCCCGACGGGAGGCCACAGGACGTGCTTCAGCTCCTCGGTCACGGTCTTGACGTCCAGAGCAGAATCATAGTCAATGCCCTTTGTATCCTTCTTGTACTTGCGAATTGCCGATCGCAGCCCATCCACCGCAAGGACAGAGCAGTGCATCTTCACAGGAGGAAGCCCCCCGAGCTCGTCAGCTGCTTGTTTCCAGGTAATGGCCTCAGCCTCATCAATCGTCTTTCCCTTCGCCAGATCCGTAATGATGGATCCTGTCGCTATGTTGGATGCACAGCCATATGACTGGAATTTCACGTCCTCAATGCGATCAGTTGCCTTGTCAATCTTGAGATAAACCGTGATTTCATCACCACATGCAGGTGACCCCTCTGTGGCACTGGCATCGGCGTTTTCAATAACCCCGATGTTGTGTGGATTCTTGAAGTGCTCGATGACTCTCGCCGTGTACTTGATTGCCATGATAACCTAACCCCCTTATTGAGACGGAGGCCTGATCGTGCTCTGGGCACGCAGGCGTTCCACAATCGGAACAAGCTTCACAAGAGTGGTGTCAATGTCAGCCTCTGTCGTGTACCGCGACAGTGTAAAGCGAATCGACCCATGTGCCTGTTCGTGATTGCGTCCGATAGCCATGAGAATATAGTCGGGCTTGAGCGTTGCAGCTGCGCAAGCTGAACCCGTGTCAACAATGATTCCCTCCATATCGAGAAACATCATGATTGCCTCGCCCTCGATAAACAGGAAGCTGTAGCACAGATGGGACGCTGCTCGCTCCATGCCCTCCGGACCATTGAGCAGAATGTAGGGAATACGCTCCTGGATACCTGTTGCAAGCCTGTTGACGAGATTCCGCATCTGCCCGACATCCCCGTCAAAGTTGGCATACAGCAGCTCAACGGCCTTGTCAAATCCAGCAATGCCCATCGTGTTTGGCGTACCCGGCACCAACGGAGAGTACGACTCTGAGCCAAAGGTAATGGGGCGCAGCTTTGTCCCCTTTCGGACGTAGAGAGCTCCTACGCCCTTGGGACCGTGAATCTTGTTGCTCGAAAAACTCACCAGATCGGCCTTTATCGTGTCAACATTCAATCGCTGTGTCTGCAGCGCACTCGCAAAGTCCACATGATACAGAATCCTGCGGCCAATGCGCTGTGAAGCCTCAGCAATAATATCGCCAGCCTTGGCCAGAGGCTCAATGGTGCCAATCATATGGTTGACCCCCATCAGGCTGACCATTGCCGTGTGTTCATTCAGCATCGAAGCCAGCTGATCAAGATCATACCGCCCCTGTCCGTCTACCCCAATATAATGAGCCTTGTAGCCCTCTTTTTCCAGTGCCTTGAAGACCGCTAGCGTCGCCGGGTATTCAATTTCGCTTGTCACAATTTCTGGCTTGTCGATGGTCTGGGCTCGCACCGATCCAAGCAGAGCAATATTGACAGCCTCGGTGCCGCTTCCTGTGAACACGATCTCGTTCTGTGTTGCTCCAATAAAAGTGGCAAGGCGGCTCTGGGCTCTCTCGATGAGCTCGGCGGCGCCTGTTCCACACTGTGTGAACGCCGCTGGAACTGCGTACTCCTCCGTGGCCACTGCCCGCATGGCTTCCCAGACTTCTGGAGCAACCATTGTACTGCGGAAATTATCCAGGTAGATCATTGCAATCTCCTCTCGCCATCGTCGAACAACTATATCAAGTTCGACCTTGTTTTCAGCCTATCACAAACGTGACACAATCAACAGGTGCAAAGAAGTGAATGAGTTCAGCGAACAGATTTGTGGCGACTGAGTCTGCTGTACAGCCTCTTCAGACGCTTGTAGGAATCGAGGCTGGAGCGGGACAGGTGCGCCATTTCGCGAACAACATCATATTGACTTGGGTATCGCTCGCCAATGGCCTGGCAGCGGTAGAAGGCCTCGTGTTCATTCCTGACCACAATATCAAGTCCCTCAAGCAGCGCACTGAAGTTCCGTATTTGTTCAGGCTTCAAGGGTGGAATCGGCCGGCGCTTCGCTTCATACACGACGCCTGTGTATGCACGATAAAGATACTGCAACCGCTGCAGGCGAGCAACTTGACTCGTGGCGAACGACCCGAATTTCGCCTTGAGATGCTTGTCAGGGGTTATCTCAGCAAGCTGCAGATATCGATCCCGTAGCATCATCGCGTCTTCCATCACGCCTTCCAAGAGCTCCGCAAGGCTTAGGACCGTGACATCGCCGGGCACACGTGCAATGCGGCGTCCAATACGACCGCCCAGCGACGTGAGGCGCTGCCGGTTCCGCGCAAACGTCCTGACAGTGTAGATACCGCCTACCGTTCCCCCCTGCCGTATGATGTCGTCTTCCAGTTGCGCGATGAGGTCATCGCCCCCGCTGAAGCCCCGTACCATCACGAGAAACACTGTCACTCCCGTCAGATCCACTGAACGGACAAATCCAGTGACCGCTGGCACAACACACCCGCCCCAGTAGGGAAACACAAGAACCAGCCTGTCCGCTCGTTCGAACAGCACTCCAGGAGTGCCCAGTATTCCCAGGTCAAATCCTCGTACTGCCCTCCTGGCCGCCCGCTTCCACTGGGGCGGTCGTGCTGTAAAGCGATCAGTGAGAGCATACAACTGGCTGTTCAACACCACACCTGCGCCCTCGGCTATGGACCGTGAATGCCCTGTCATAGAATAGAACACCGTTGTCGTTTTCATTGAGTAACTCCTCTGAAGCAATCAGCCCACCGTCATTCTAGACGATGGGCTGATGAATTCAATGCAAGACGGTGTGCTCTAGAACTGAATACCAGACTCCTCAATCTTGAGCAGCCGTGCCCACTCTTCGTCGATCATTTTCTGCATCTCAACGATAACGTGCGCGTTCTCAGGCTTGAACAGATGCCTGAACCTAGTCTGCCCTTTGAGGAAGTCCTCGATCGGCTTACGGTTCGAGGGCTTGACATTGATGTGGACGACGCCATTCTCAACCTCATACAGCGGCCAGAAGTTGGTCTCAACGGCCAACCTCGAGTACTGCATGGTAAGGGATGGATCAAACGACCAGTTGGTCGTGCAGGGCTGCAGAACAGCCAGGACCGACGGACCATCAGCGTTAAAACCCTTCTGGGCCTTCTTGTAGAGATCCATCGTGTTGTTGACTGCCGCCTGTGCCACATAGGGAATGCGGTGCGCCGCTGCGATCTCTACCAGGTTCTTTCGCCATTGCGGCTTGCCAAAGCTGACCTTTCCAGCAGGTACGGTGGTTGTGCTGGCTCCAAAGGGAGTCGCACCACTGCGCTGGTTGCCAGTGTTCATATATGCCTCATTGTCATAGACGACATACATGAACTTGTGCCCACGCTCAAGAGCGCCCGAAAGAGCCTGGAACCCAATGTCATAGGTACCACCATCTCCGCCAATTGCCAAGATGTTGACATCGTCACTTATCTTGCCACGGCGCTTGAGAGACTTGTAGGCAGCCTCAATCCCGGATGCAACCGAGGCGGCGTTCTCGAAAGTCAAGTGCATCCATGGGGTGTTCCAAGCCGTGAATGGGTAGATGGTCGTCACCACTTCAAGGCAGCCCGTGGCGCTAACCACCACAACTGGCTTGTCAGAAGCGGCCAGAATCGTCTTTACAAGAGAACCGATGCCACAACCAGAACACATGCGATGACCGGATACAAGGCGGGCATCAGCGCCACTGGTCTTTAATGCAATTTCCTGTAGTGTAGGCATCTCTGCTACCCCCTCAGTCCAATATAGCGCTGATGCTCGGAGTCCAGCGTGCCGCCCAGCAACTCCTCGAAAGCAGCTTCAATATCCGTAGCCATAATATCGCGGCCACCCAGCCCGTAGATGTAGCTTTGCATGGCCGGTCTCTTTTCCAGCGCCCACAGCGCATTGCGCAATTCAGAATACACTGGTGCCGATGCTCCAAAATCCATCGAACGGTCCAGTACGCCGATCACGGGAACATCCTTCAGGGCATCGCGGATCTCAGCATACGGGAAGGGACGGAACAAGATGGGCTTGAGGAGGCCGACCTTCTTGCCCTGTGCACGCATCGTGTCAATAGCAGCCTTCGCCGTGCCCGCAGCCGAATTCAACACAACAATGACAGCTTCTGCATCCTCGGTCTGGTAGGTCTCAAAAAACGGGTATTGTCTACCCGTGATTGCCGAGAGTTCAGTGCCGACTTCACGATAGACTTCGAATACCTTGCCCATAGCCTCTTCCTGGGCACGCTTGAATTCAAACAAATAGTCCGGAAGAACCAGCGGTCCTACGCTTTTCACCTGCTTGACATCGAGCAGCGCCCGCTCCAGAGAACGCACACCGACGAACTTTCGTACGACAGCGTCATCAAAGATTTCGACAGGTTCCACCGCATGGCTGGTGATGAAGCCATCCTGGTTGACCATGGCTGGCAGCTGCACGCGCTCGTCTTCAGCAACTCGAACTGCAAGCAGCGTATTCTCATAGACTTCCTGGGCATTCTCGCTGAAGATCTGAATCCACCCAACGGTGGTGACGCCCATGACGTCCGAATGATCACAATGAATATTGATCGGAGCTGACAATGTGCGGTTGACCAGCGACATCACGATAGGCAGCCGCAGGCCTGGCGTAGCAGCCACGATTTCCCACATCAGGGCAAGCCCCTGGGATGACGTTGCCGACATGGCACGTGCACCAGCCGTTTCAGCTCCCACTGTCGCAGACATAGCTGAATGCTCTGACTCGACCGCGACCATTTCCGTATCGACAACTCCATCCGCAACGTACTTTGCGAACTCTTCAACGATTGGTGTCTGAGGTGTGATCGGATATGCTACAACGACGTCGGGGTTGATCTGTCGCATGGCCTCCGCAGCCGCCTGAGCACCGGTAATTGGTTTCCTTATTCCCATGTCGTCCCCTCCTCTACAGCTTGCAAGAGGCCTGTTCCGCCTCTTCTTCGCGAATCATCGTGATAGCCTTGGACGGGCACTCATGAGCACAGATTCCACACCCCTTGCAATAATCGAGGTTGGTCGCCAATCGCACCACTCCCTTATATACTCTTCCGCCCTTGCCAACAACTCCATTCTCAGTCTGTGTGACAGGAATTGCCATGTCGGGACAATAGGTGACGCAGATCATGCAATGTGTGCATGCCGCGGGATCAAATATAGGACGCAGAACGCGCCATCCACCTGTCTTGTAGGCCAGAGACGTCGCTGCGGGCAACTCCACGCCCAGCTCGACCTCCTGCCATGTTTTCCTTTCACTCATTTGAAAACCTCCTCATAGCCCCTGCGGAGCATGCCAATGTTCTTCTGCACTTTTTCCTCACCTATCTTTGACAAGAAGTGCGCTCTCACGACCTCTTCAAGTGACTCCATTTTGACAATGCCAGTCAGCTTCGCGAGCGCACCAAGCATGGGCACATTTGGCGTGTCCATCCCCAGCAGGTCCATGGAGATACCCGTTGCATCTACACCATACAGGGTTCCATTGAACTGCGCCAGCTTCTTGATCTCGTCCGAGCAGACCCTGGTGTTCACAATGAGGATACCTGTCTCGGGCAATCCAGCCGCCACCATAATGGAGCGCATGATACCAAAATCCAGCACCAGGACGGCATCAGGATTGACAATGGGTTCGTGGCTCTTCAGCACCTTGTCCGCGATCTTGGTATAGGAGACAGTTGGAGCTCCCCTGCGCTCAGATCCGTACTCAGGAAAAGACTGGATGTACTTGCCTTCCTTGAACGCTGCCTCAGCCAGCAATTGTGAACCCGACTTGGCACCCTGGCCGGCCCTGCCATGCATTCTGACTTCGTAGACTTCCTTCATGTTTCCTCCTATTTCCAGACCTCGCGTGCACATCAGCTATTCCGCACGATGACGGAATATATAAACGACTCAGCAGCATCTGCCCCAACTGCGTTCAGAAGCAAGTGCTCCAAGGACATTATAGAAAACGCGCCAGTAAAAAGCAACAGAATATTAAGAAGTTCTGTTCCTCTGGCACAACGCAGTGTCTTACGCTGCCCCTTGTCGAGAAGGCTCGAACGACCGGACTTCTCCAGTTCTAGCTGCCGATTGCTGACCCCAGCAGTTCCAACTGATGATCAAGCCAGGACACGAAGTCACCCTGGGCGGTTGAACCTGACGCGTCAAGTCTGCACACGACAATGCCATTGTTCTGACGATCGACGCCAGTGGTTTCGCCGGCTCCAACATTGCGAACAACAACCATCGTCTTTGCCGCCGATCCCCACTCCCTTACCTGTACTGCCGCCTCTGAGGTGGCAAGGTCCATTCCCTTCAGGCCAGGCTGGACAACGACCCTTAGCCCAAAGTCACCAGCTGCCCGTGACCACGTTGCATCCTCGGCGAGAAACGTTCTTGTTTGCGCCTTCCAGACCAGTTTCTTCAATTGACCGTCTGCCTGGCTGCACTGATTCATGAAGACGGCGTACTGGGAGTCAAACTTGTCCTGAAGGCCCGGATACATCGTGTCCAGTGTATCGCGAACAAGGCGAGCGATGCCACCGGCAAACTGAAGTGAGAGCCACGGATCCCCAGGCGCATTCGCGTCGGAAGCAGTGCAAACAGCCACCAGCTGAACCCCTTTTGGCACAATGCCGCTGGACCATCTATCGATGGACGTTCCGGTTTGAAAAACGACCGCACTTCCAGATGCAAGTTCCTGCGCATTCTGGACAGGATTTCCATCGGCATCAGCCAGGACACGGACCTCCATTGCGCTGCCGGCCACGGCTTGCACAATAAGCGCCACTGGCCTGATCGTCACCGAGATAATCGCTGGCTTGACTGCGTCGCGCGGAGTACAGGCAGGCATAAGCATCGTCGCTGCCACAATTACTGCAAGAATTGTATACGATTTCCTCACTTCAGCCCCCTTCACGAGCCAACCGCAGTCTCAGGCCCGTGCTCTCACCCTGCTTGATCACTCCTTTGCAGGAAAAATCCGCAACAGCAGTTTGATGAGACCGTAGAAGATCCCCAGTACAACGAAAATGAGAAGGTAGCTCAAGCCGCTTATTCGCAAGCCATCCACCACGACCGAGTCCATAACAACCTCCTAGTGCACCAGGGCCAGGATCAGCCCTCCAGCGATAATAGAAGCAATCTGGCCTGCCACATTCGCACCGACAGCATGCATGATGATGAAATTGCCACCATCTTCCTGTTGTGCCATCTTTTGGATGACGCGGGCTGACATTGGAAAGGCTGATATGCCACACGCGCCGATCATCGGATTGATCTTTCGTTTCCGGAACAGGTTGATCAGCTTGGCAAAAAGCACCCCGCCGGCGGTGTCAAAAACAAACGCAACCAGGCCCATCGCAATGATGAGAAGTGTCGTCGGGTTGAGAAACTGCTTCCCTGCCATGGAAGACCCAATCGTAATACCCAGCAAGATGGTCACCAGGCTGGTCAGTTCGTTCTGAGCAGCTTTGGAAAGTCGCTCGGTCACGCCTGATTCGCGCAGCAGGTTCCCAAACATGAGACTTCCAATGAGGGCCACAGACATGGGGGCAATAATACCCGCAATGAGTGTGACCGCAATGGGAAACACGATCTTCACCGTCTTTGAGACCTCATGCTCCGGATTTTCCATCCGGATCATACGTTCCTCACGAGTTGTAAGAGCTCGAACGATGGGTGGCTGGATGATAGGAACCAGCGACATGTAAGAGTAGGCTGCAACGGTAATCGGGGCAAGCAGTCCAGGAGCAAACCGGGTAGCCACATAGATCGATGTTGGTCCGTCGGCAGCACCTATAATGCCGATCGCCGCAGCCTCTTTCAGACCTGGAATACCAGTAATGCCGGGGATGCGCCCGACCAATACGGCCAGCATCATCGTGAAGAAAATGCCAAATTGCGCGGCTGCGCCAAAGAATAGCATCTCAGGATCCTGCAGAAGTGGGCCAAAATCAATCATGGCTCCTACGCCGATGAAGATGAGAATGGGAAAGAGCTCGTTTGTGATACCCCCCTTGAACAGCACATCAAGGAAACCTCCGCCGACTGCCGATGAAAACGGGATATTGGCGAGCAAGCACCCGAATCCCATGGGCAGGAGAAGATTGGGCTCATACTCCTTTTTTACTGCCAGCCAGATGAGCGCAAGGCCAACACAGAACATTGCCCATACCCGCCAATCTGACATACCCACAATACCACGCAGCAACTCGGTCATGCGCTACCCCGCTTTTGATCAGTCTCTCTTCGTGAAGTCATTGTAAAGGACAACAGACAATTTCCAAATCTATGGCAACTCGCGCCAAACAAGCGTTCGTGGCCTTCCGCTACTCAGCAGCCTGCAATCAATCAGACAAGCTTCAGGAGAACGTCGCCTGTCTTGACCGTCTGGTTAGCCTCAACGGCGACGTCCTCGACGGTACAGTCACGAGGAGCGAGAATCTCATTCTCCATTTTCATGGCCTCAATGATCAGAAGTGTGTCACCCTTCTTCCAGGAACTTCCCGCGGTCGCAAGCACTTTCAGAATTTTCCCTGGCAGTGGCGACTTCATGACCATTGCGCCGCTTGTGGAGACAGCAGGCTTGGCGGCTTCCGGATGCGCAGGAGACGCCACAGAACTAACTGGCTTGGCAGCAGCAATTGGAGCTGCAGCGCGAGCGACAGGAGAGGGGGCCACAGCAACCGGCGGTCGCGAAGGACTATCAGCTCCCTGCAGAACCGTCTCTTCTACATCCACATCAAATGTCTTGCCATTGACAGTGATCCTGTACTTTTTCATCTTCTACCTCCTGTCAGCGCCAGCGTGGCCTGACTGATTGTTCATGCGGTGGTCTTCTCCAGGCTTCATTCGGACGCAGCAGTGGCTCCTCTGCCTGATGAAGTGGAATTCCAGCAGCTGCCATCCCAGCTATGACGGCGGCCAGAGATGACTCATCAAGACTGGCCAAACCGGCTCCGGGAGAAGGGTGCAGACCGTCCTGCGACGCAGCAAGAGCAGCTGCGATAACCGCAGCCAGCTCGTCTTCAGTTACCTCTTGCTCATGAGTCTCAATTCGCATCATGGGTGTGCGTCCTACAGCGGGATATTTCCGTGCTTGCGTGAAGGTCTCTCTTCACGCTTGTTTACCGCGGTTCTGAATGAACGAATGATGCGGCTTCGCAGTTCAGACGGTTCCAGGACATCGTCGACGAGCCCTCGTCCTGCAGCGACGTAGGGATTGTAGAGCCTCTCCTTGTAATCAGCGATAAGCTTTTGACGCGTCGCCTCTGGATCTGATGCTTCGGCAATCTCCTTCGCGAAAATGATCTGTGCAGCACCATCGGCACCCATGACAGCTATTTCAGCCGACGGCAGGGCAAACACAAAATCTGCTCCGAGGTCCCGACAGGACATTGCAATATATGCACCTCCGTATGCCTTGCGCAGGATGACCGTGACCTTCGGTACCGTGCACTCCGAAAAAGCGTAGAGCAGCTTCGCACCATGCCGAATGATTCCATTGTGTTCCTGATCCACACCAGGAAGATAACCGCCGACATCGACCAGCGTCAGCAGCGGAATGTTGAACGCGTCACAGAACCGTACAAACCGGGCAGCCTTGTCGGAGCTGTCAATATCCAGGACGCCCGCCAGTGATCTTGATTGATTGGCCACCACGCCGACGACCTGCCCGCCCATGTGCGCAAAGCCAACGCAGATGGACTTGGCAAATCCCTCTGCTATCTCAAAAAACTTGCCTTCATCAGCCAGACTGCCAATGACCTTCCGCACATCATACGGCTTGTTGGCCCCAGCAGGGATAATGTCACCAATCTCTGCCGTGCTCCGGTCAATGGGATCGTCGCTGTGCCCAAGGGGAGCATCTTCGCTGTTGTTCGCCGGCAAGTACGACAGGAGTTCACGAATGAGCCTGATTGCATCCTCGTCGTTCGCCGCCGCGAGATGAACATTGCCGCTTTTCTCTGCGTGCACGGCGAGACCGCCAAGCTCTTCATCCGTCACTTCCTCGCCAGTGACACTTTGAATGACTTTGGGACCCGTGATGAACATCCTGCTCTGATTTGTCATCACAACAAAGTCCATGATACCCGGCGAGTACACGGCGCCACCAGCGCACGGGCCAGCTATGAGGGAGATTTGAGGTATCACACCGGAGCTGATTGTATTGCGATAGAAGATCCGCGCATAGCCTTTCAGCGAATCAATGCCTTCCTGGATGCGAGCCCCTCCGGAATCGCTGATGCTGACAATTGGAGCTCCATACTTCAGAGCAAGATCCTGCACATGCGCAATCTTCAGTGCGTGCATTTCGCCAAGAGAGCCGCCCGCAACCGTGAAATCCTGCGAGTACACAAAGACGAGACGGCCATCTACATAACCATGACCAGTCACAACTCCATCGCCGGGCAAGTCCTGTTTGTCCAGACCAAATCCGGTGTTCCGATGGCTCACGAAGACATTCTCTTCCTGGAACGTCCCCTGATCCAGCAGAAGTTCGATACGTTCGCGCGCAGTCAGCTTTCCCGCATCATGCTGTTTCTTGATGCGACTGGCTCCGCCACCTGCAAGAATCTGTTCTCGTCTCGACCGTAAGGTCGCAAGCCGATCGTCGTCACTCATGGTACCTCCTCAAGATTTCCATTGCAGCTCATCAGCAACGTCACACACCTCTTGTTAGTATACCGGGTTCAAGCCCGTACTCAACTGCCAGGATATGGAAACGCCCCCTGCAACAACAGCTGCAGGGGGCGCAACCAATGAGACAGACCTAGCGCGTGCCCGTGAATTGGAAGTAGTGAATGGCGTTTTCCAGTTCCTCTTTCATGCGAATGGCATTGACCGGGCAGACTTGCATGCACTGTCCACATCCAGGACACTTGTCCGGATCGACCGAAGGCTGCCTTGTCTCGGTATTCCACTCAATTGCCCTGTGCCCTCCATCGGTACAGGAGCGGAAGCAATTGCCACAGCCGATACACTTGTCAAGATCTATTTCCGAGTGTGTTCGCGGTGTTGCCAGTTCCTCTTGCCCCTTGATGGCGTGCAGAGCCTTTCCAACGATGTCAAGGGGTGAAGCAAGTTCCTTTCGGTCAAGATAGTCGGCGAATCCGCTCTTCAGGTCCCGTATCGTCTGAAATCCGTGGTGCATCGGCAACGTACAGAACTGCACATTGGAGGCTCCCACAGCCATCAATTCCACCGCATCGCTCCAGGAATAGGCCCCACCATTTCCACTGATGGTGATGTCAACGTTGCGAGCTATCTCAGCAATAGTTCGAAGCGTCAGCGGTTTGATCGCCATGCCCGTCATACCAGAATAAGCGCCTTCACCAAAGACAGACGGACGTGGCTCAAGGGTCTCGACGTCGATCCCAATGAGAGCAGGAACGGAGTTGCTTGCCGTGATTCCATCCACACCAGCACGCTTCAGAGCCCTGGCAATCTCAACAATGTCGGTTACCTGGGGAGTAATCTTGATCAATACTGGCGTGTCTTCGGCTGCCTCCTTGACCCAGCGAGCGACTTTCTCGGTGGCCTCCACGCTTTGCGCAAGCATACGCCCAGGCGCTTCGCCCATGCTTCCCTGAGGACAGCTGAAGCTGCATTCGATCAAATCGACGCCAGCCTTCTTGAGCTTCCAGACCAGCGACTGCCAGTCCTCTTTCCGGGATCCCATGATCGACGCAGCGATCATCTTGGTTGGGAACATACGCTTGAGCGCGCTGACTCTCTCACAGACTTCGTTGATGTGATACTGCGAAATGAGGTCGATATTTCCCAGGCCCCAGAGCTTGTGTGCTGCCGTGCCAAATGACGACATCATCGGGTATTTAAGATCAACCGGGTTGCCCTCGACGGACGTGGTCTTGAGAACGAGCCCTGCCCATCCTGCCTTGAGGCCGTCAACAGCCATGTCCAGCTCATCAGTCGGTGGAGCGGCCGAGAGAATAAACGGGCTCTCCAGATGTATCCCAAGAAAGTCATACGAAAGATCATGCTCGCGATACATTACCTGCCTCCTGTCACGTAAGCTGCAATATGTTCTGCCGCTTTCTTTCCGTCTCGTACCGCCTCAACGACTGTCTGGGCCCCATGCACAATATCGCCTCCAGCATAGATGCCGGGAACATTTGTCTGCAGTTTCTCATCAACCAGGATCAGTCCAGATTGACTGCGGTCAATGCCAGCGAATACCTCATCATCTGCTCGCTGCCCAATGGCAAGAACAATAGTGTCAAGGGGAATGACAAACCTCGATCCGCCCAAGGGTTCAAAGCTGCGGCGGCCAGATGCATCCTCTGCGCTCAAATGAGCCTGCGTGACTTCAAGTCCCTCGACGTCCTTGCTTCCGACAATTTTCTCCGGAATCGCCAGAAACTGGTAGGTCACACCAAGTTCCGTCGCCTCCTCAATCTCCTTGCTGAACGCCTTCATCTCCTTGATGCCACGACGGTAGACGATGACAACATCACGCGTTGAGTCTTCCTCGCGAAGCATGGAGGCAACCTCAACGGCAACATTTCCTCCGCCGATCACGCCCACCCGGCTTCCGGCGCCGCTGGCCATGCCAGACTTCATCTTGCGAAGCAATTCACGCGCGTGATGCACACCTGCCAGGTGGACTCCCTCAATGTGCAACTCTGCTTCCGCTGGGAGGCCCGTCGCAATGAAGACCGCATCGTATCGCTCAGCCAGGCGCAGCACATCCGCTACGTGCTCCGTGTACACATGAGTAACGAAGTTGGAGATGAGTAAGCGCGACTCGCGCTCTTCTACCTCGCGTGGGTATCGATGCGTGGAAATCTCCTGACTCGGTACACCACCCACCTGCCGATCCTCGAAGAGCTCGCATGAAAAACCTCTCAGACGCAGCTCACGCGCACAGGACAGCCCAGCAGGGCCACCCCCAACAATGGCAACCCTCCGGCCATTGGGTGCTGGAAGCTCCATGCGGTCCAGAGGATCAGTGGAATCAGTCACAAAGCGATGCAGTTCACGTATGCGAACCGGACTGTCAATCTTCCCACGCGTGCAGGCTGATTGACAGAATGCCTCTTCGGGACAGATGCGTCCACACGTCTCAATGAACGGATGCGCCTCCTGCACAAGAGTCCTCGCTCCGTGAAGGTTGCCGCTTCGAATCGACTGTATGAACTCGGGAACAGGTACGTGTGCTGGACATGCAGCGACACATGGAGCATCATAGCAGTAAAGACATCGTTCCGCCTCAATCGCCGCTCGCTGTAAATCAAGGGTCTTCTCGAATTCTTCCATCGTTCCTCCCGTTTTTTTCTCTTGAACAAACACTTCGTGGCAGCTCATCAATGTTCTGCCAGCCGTAACAACGCCATGGGCCTGTTCGTCAACGACAAGCCTAGACCAGAGGAAAAGACTATTGTACAGTTATAAGCGAAATCGGTCGTTTGCCAACCCCGCCAACCCGTCCGCCCACTCTCCAAAAAGAAAAGGGTCGACGTAAACGTCGACCCTGACGAGCGATGAAGGAGATGCTCAACCAGCAAAGTGGCAGGCCACCATGTGCCCCGACCCCATGTCCCGCAACTCCGGCTCCTTCTCCGCACATATGGGTTGCGCGATCGGGCAGCGCGTTCGGAAGTGACAGCCGCTCGGGGGATTAATCGGGCTGGGCAGATCTCCCTGGAGCACTATGCGCTTTCGCTGCAGTTCGACACGCGGATCAGGAATGGGGACCGCCGAAAGCAGTGCTTTGGTATAGGGATGCAATGGATGCTTGTAGATATCGCGACTCTCATCAACCTCAACAATCTTGCCGAGATAGGCAACAAGCACGCGATCACTGATATGCTTGACCATTGCCAAGTCGTGGGCGATGAACAGATATGTCAGTCCAAGCTGCTGCTGCAGGTCCTCCAGCATATTCACGATCTGAGCCTGAATACTGACATCAAGAGCTGAGATGGGCTCATCGGCAACAATGAATTCGGGGTTCATGGCCAGGGCTCGCGCAATGCCGATACGCTGGCGCTGCCCGCCCGAAAATTCATGCGGAAAGCGGTTTGCGTGCTCAGGATTGAGACCTACGGTCCGCAGCAATTCCTGCACACGTTCACGCCGCTCAGCCATGGTTCCAATGCTGAAAATGTCCATCGGTTCTTCAATGATGTTCCCAACCGTCTCTCGAGGATCGAGCGACGCATAGGGGTCCTGAAAGATCATCTGAAGTTTGCTTCGCACATTGCGCATGGCTTCGCGACTCAGAGCGCACAGGTTCTCATCGCAGTACGTGATGGTCCCGGCTGTTGGAGCATACAGCCCAACAATCGTCCTGCCAATGGTCGTTTTACCGCACCCTGTTTCACCAACCAATCCGACCGTCTCTCCCCGCCCCACCTCAAATGAGACGTCGTCCACCGCCTTCAGGCTGGCCATATGCCGCGCAAACGGTCCGCCAACATTGACCGAGAAGTATTTCTTGAGATGTTCGACTTTTAGTATGGTTTCCATTGTTATTCCACCTTTACAAATCCCGGAACCGCTGGCGCTGCAGGATGATGAAGGAAGCACCGGGCTCGGTGTCCATCGCCAATCGTCACAAGCGGTGGTTCTTGCTCGCGGCAAATCTCCATGGCATACTTACACCGAGGAGCGAACTTGCATCCCACGGGAGGAGCCAGCAGGTCTGGAGGGCTTCCTTCAATGGGAATCAGCCGTTCCCGATCATCGGCATCGAGGCGCGGCACAGACTTCATGAGTCCCATCGTATATGGGTGTCCCGGATGCTCATAGAGGTCATAGACATTGGCTTCCTCCAGCACTCGTCCGGCATACATCACGACAACCTTGTCGGCCATTCCAGCCACAATGGACAGGTCATGACTGATGATGATGACACTGGATTTGAGCTTTGACTTCAGATCCTTCATCAGCTCCAGTATCTGGGCCTGAACCGTAACGTCCAGGGACGTGGTTGGCTCATCGGCGATAACCAGCTCCGGACTGCACGAAAGCGCCATCGCAATCATGACACGCTGCCGCATGCCGCCGGAGTACTGGTGGGGATAGTCGCGCATGCGCTCTTCGGGACTGGGGATGCCAACCAGGGCCAGCATTTCAACTGCCCGCTTCCAGGCACCCTCATTGTCTGCAATGCCGTGTGCCACCATGGATTCAGTCATCTGCAAACCAATGGTAAGCACTGGATTAAGCGAAACCATTGGGTCCTGGAAGATCATGCCAATGTGCCGGCCGCGCACCTTCATCATTTCCTCGGCCGGAAGACTCAGCAGATCAACCATTCCCCTGTTGGGACCATCCTTCTCCATTCGATCGGGCATTTCTAGTGCTGAACCGTCAAACCACACGTGTCCGCCTTCAATCCGACCAGGAGGATTGGGAATGAGACGCATCACCGACATCATTGTGACCGACTTTCCAGAACCTGATTCACCGACGATGCCGACAACCGAATCTTTGGGGATCGTCATGGTCATGTCGTCCACTGCGTGAACAACACCCGCATAGGTATGAAAATTCGTCGTAAGCCCATCAATGCGCATCAACAGATTATGTTCATCCATGACGCACCCCTATTGCCTCAAGCGCGGGTCCAGCGCATCGCGCAGTCCGTCGCCCAGGAAGTTAAACGCAAACATTGTCAGACTGATAGCAAGTGCGGGGAACAAGACCAGATACGGATACGAGCGCATGGCTTCCGTTCCGTCCGATGCCAGAACACCCCAACTGGCCACCGGCGCACTTACCCCCAGCCCGATATAGCTGAGAAACGCTTCGGTGAAGATTGCAGACGGAACCTCGAGCGTCACCGTGACAATAATGGGACCCATGGCATTCGGGATAAGGTGCTTGAACAGAATGCGATTGTTTGGCGCTCCGATAGTCTTCGCTGCAAGAGCAAACTCGCGCTCTTTCAGCGACAGAATCTCGCCCCGAACAATACGTGCCATGGGCAGCCAGTACGTTAGCCCGATGGCGATAAACACGTTTACCAGCGGATTGATGCCCTTGTCCTTGAAGAGCACGGTAAGCAGGATGACGATGATCAGCGTCGGGATGCCATACAGGATATCAACGATGCGCATCATGATATCGTCGATTCGCCCTCCAAAATAAGCGGCAATGCCACCATACGTCACACCGATGAGGAAGTTGAGAGCAGCACAGACAACGCCCACCGCCAGCGAGATGCGCGAACCATACAGCACACGCGTCATCTGGTCGCGGCCCAGCTGATCGGTTCCGAACGGATGTCGCAGCGTAGGAGACTGATACGTGTTCGTCAGATCCTGTTGTGCATAGGTGTACGGTGACAACATGGGACCAAAGATAGCGATGACAAACAGCGCGATAATAATCCAAAACCCCACGACCGCCAACTTGTTGCGACGGAGGCGACGAATCGCATCATTCCAATAGGTTGTCGGACGCCCTGCAATCTGTTGCAGGTCAACTGTGTTCTTTGGGGCTGGCTCAAAGTTCGCCCCATCAGGGAGTGTTCCTTCCTTGAATTCCCAGGCAGACTGTGTAGCCATCACGACACCTTCCTTTCGACGTAGCGAATGCGTGGATCAAGCCATGCATAGGTCAGGTCCACCAGGAAGTTCATAAACACCAGCAAGGCACTGTAGAAAATAGTGACTCCAAGAATCGTCGTATAGTCACGGTCATTGATGCTGGTGACATAGTAGCGTCCGAGTCCCGGAATGGCAAAAATCTTTTCCACGACGAAGCTCCCTGTGAAGACAGCTGCAATAAGTGGACCCAGAACAGTGACAACAGGGATCAGAATATTGCGAAGCGCATGCCGGAAGATAACGAGACGTTCTGAAATGCCCTTGGCACGAGCCGTTGTGATGTACTCCTGGCGTAGAACCTCGATCATGGACGAGCGCACAAGACGGGCTATGAATGCAATCGGATATCCCGCCAGCGTAAACGCCGGGAGGATGATCTGGCTGACCGAACCCCAGCCCGCCACCGGCAGGACGTGCAGCCATAAGCCAAAGAAAAGCATCAGCAACACAGCCATGATGAAGTTTGGAACCGACACACCCAGCAGGGCAATGAACATCACAACATTGTCCTGCCAGCCATTCTGCCGGAGCGCACCCCAAATGCCTAGTGGAATGCCGATGGCGACCGAGAGGAAGACGGCCACAGCCCCCAAAATGGCTGACACAGGAAAGCCATCATCGATAATGTTGTTGACAGTGCGGTTCGTATATTTGAAACTGGGCCCCAGGTCTCCCCGCGCCAGATTTCCCATATAATCAATATACTGCTTCCAGAGCGGGTCATCCAGGTGATAACGAGCATTGAGGTTGTCAATGATTTGCTGTGGCAACTTCTTCTCTCGTGAAAAAGGCCCCGAGGGGAGCAACCGCATCATAAAGAAGGTGGCGGTCGCTACGATCAGAACGACGAGAATCATTGAGAGCACACGCTGAAAAATGAACTTGAGCATGGTACCTCCGTGGATTACATCAAAACTAAAGAGCAGCTCCTCCCTCCGAAATGGGAAGAGCCGCTCTGTTTCTTTTCCTGTTCTACCCTGCCCGTTCAGGCATCAATGTTTGCGAAGCTCCTACTGCATATAGGCGTTCTTCCAATCAACAAATCCAAGGGTCGACTGATAGAAATTCATGACGTGCTTGGTAATGAGAACGGGGTTCGTGTAGAAGTAGATAGGTGCAATGGGCATATCGGTCATGAGAATCTTTTCAGCGTCATGGAGCGTGGCCATGCGTACTGCTGGGTCAGTGGTTGTCTTTGCCTTTGCAATGTCAGCATCGTATGTCTTGTTGCTCCAACCCGTTCCATTGTTTCCGCCATTCGTCACGAACATGTCCAGGAAGGTGTTGGGATCCATGTAGTCACCGATCCAGCCAGCGCGTGCAACCTGGTAGTTGAGGTTGTTGCGGTCATCCAGATAGACGCCCCATTCCTCAACCTTGAGCGTGCAGCTGATGCCAAGGTTCTTGCTCCACATCTGCTGGATCGCCTCAGCGATAGATTTGTGACGGCTGGAGGTGTTGTAAAGAAGCGTAAAGGCTGGGAACCCCTTGCCATCCGGATAGCCGGCCTCGGCAAGCAATGCCTTGGCGGCAGCAATGTCATTGTCCTTATAGAACGTGCCCCCCACCTTCCGGAAGTCGCTTCCAGCGGCTGCATCTGCAATACCAAAGGGGACGTAGGCCGTCGCAGGAACCTCCCCGCCCTGTGTGATAGAAGTCGTGATAGCATTCCGGTCAATCGCAAGCGTCAAGGCCTTGCGAACGCGCACGTCGTCAAATGGCTTCTTCGTGACGTTGAACATGTAATAGTAGGTTCCCAGGTATGGGAAAATCTTCGCATCGCCTGAGGCAACCAGCTTGGGCAGCTCAGCAAGAGGCACCGTCGATCCGACATCCATCTGACCATTCTGGAACATGGACAGAGCTGTTGACTCATCCGTGACCATGAGGTAGGTGATCTTGTCAAGCTTGACCGCATCCTTGTCCCAATACGTGGGGTTCTTGACAAAAGTCATCTTGTCATTGTGAGACCACTCCGTCAGTTTGAATGGACCGTCGGTGACAAAATTCGTGACATCAGCAGCCCACTTATCATTTGTGCTGACAACCGCTTTGCACACGGGCATCAGGGTAGGAAAGGCTGTCAGGTTGAGGAAGTAGATCGTGGGTGACTCAAGGGTGACCTGGAGCGTCTTGTCGTCCAGTGCCTTCACACCAACGTCCTTGGTGGGGTCGATCTCCTTTGTCATGTCCGGCACAGGAACGTCCTTGTCTCCGACCTTCTTCGTGACCGGATTTCCCTTGGCGTCGACAGCCTGCACATAGTACTTGCTGCCTTCCTTGACGGACATGTTGAACGCCTCGCCACCCTTCACATAGTAAAGTTGGTAGGCGTACTCGGATGCTGTCTCTGGAGCCAGCGCACGAATCCATGCATACTCGAAATCGTATGCTGTAACAGGGGTTCCGTTCGTCCACACTGCGTCGCGAAGCGTAAACGTGTAGGTCTTCTGGTCGTCAGAGATCTTCCAGCTCTTCGCAATAGCCGGCTGAGGCATATTGTTACTGTCAATACGCGTGAGCCCGTCAAAGACCTGCAGGATGACGTTGGCTTCTGGAATGCCCTGCGAGAGAGCCGGATCAATAGTTGCAGGCTCAGTTGCCAGGTTGTACGTCACCTCTTGAACAACTGCCTTGTTCGCCGTACTGCTGCATGAAACGGTACCAAAAAGACTGACAGCAACGAGCGCTGCCATCAACACAACTGATACTGCTCGCCTCATACTCCATCCTCCCTTTACCGAAGCAATTTGTCGCTTGTGCGGCCAATCCCTATACTACCAGCCAACCGAAAAAAAACAATGATTCCAGCGTTCTACCAGCTACTTGTCTTGCATAGAAATGTTCAGCCAGCTTTGCCAGTGCACTCTTTCGATCGGACAACGATAGTTATTTGCTCGTGACCGGAGCAGCCGGAGGCAGAGGAGCATCCTTGAAGAGCTCCTTGATGGTGCCCAGACTACCCATGAGGGCACTGCTCTCATAGGGCAGAAAGACTTTGTTGGACGGGTTCGCACTGATGGCTTCGAGTGTCTCCATGTACTTGAGAGCCAGAACGTCCTGTGATGCGCCGCCCTCGTGGATGCCTTGGAAATATACAATCGTAGCTTCCTTGCGGGCATTGGCCACCGTGATGAGTGCCTGTGCCTCTCCCTCTGCGGTAAGGATTCTCTGTTGTCGGTCACCTTCAGCGCGAAGAATCGCCGCCTGCTTCTCTCCCTCTGCCTTGTTGATCTCGGCTTCCTTGAATCCTTCAGCTTCAAGAATCACAGCACGCTTGCTTCGCTCAGCCTTCATCTGTCGAGTCATGGCCTCAAGAATCTCAGCCGGAGGATTCACGGCCTTAATCTCGGCACGAGTGACCTTTACGCCCCACGGATCAGTAGCAACATCAACAATCTGAGTCAGCTCGTTGTTAACACTCTCACGAGAGACCAGCAGTTCATCAAGATTCAGGCTACCCGAGATGTTGCGAATAGATGTCATCGTCAACTTCAGGATGGCCTCGTTGAGGTTGCGCACTTCATACACCGATTTCACTGGATCTGTGATATAGTAGTAGAGAACAATATCGATACTTGTTGGAACGTTGTCTTTCGTGATGACGGCCTGGGGTGGATAGTCCCATGCCTGTTCGCGCAAGTCGACAACAGCTCTTACGCTATCAAGAATGGGGATCAGGAAATGCAGACCAGGCTTCAGCTCCCTGCTGAACTTGCCGAGGCGTTCAACGATAACGGCAGTACTCTGGCGGACAATAATAATGTATCGCAGAGCAAAAATGAGAACGACCGCGATAGCAACGATCCACCAGATAATGGACCAATTAAACGTAGATGGCATACCTACCTCCTATTCCTTTCTCACAGTGAAGGTGACGCCTTCAATCGAGACGACGACGACTTTCTCTCCCACAGCAGCAGTCGCTGTCTCATCATTCAGGACTGCTCTCCACGTCGTGCCTTTGAGCGCGACACGACCTGCCCCACCAGCGGGAATCGCCATGACAACGCTGGCTGTCTTGCCAAGCATTTCTTCTGTATTCGTTCGCATCTTGGAACCACCTCTCAGTAAACGCGAGTTGATGTAGCGCCCAACGAGTGCCATGAGCGCAAACGATACCAGGAAGAACACCAGGAACTGCACTGATGTGTTGAACCCGGCCCATTCGAACAGCAGTGCAGCAATCGCTCCACCCGAAAACCAGATCACCAGATAATAAGGGAGAAAAGCATCCACCACGGCACAAGCAACCGCCATCGTTATCCAGAAACCGACCATGACCACCTCCCTGTGCCAGCACCCATGGTACCGCATGGCACATCTGTCATTCTAGTGTCATGCATGAACACTTCAATAGGCAATTCAACACCTTGCGATTGCCAGCCTGTCACATCTGCTGCACTTTCTTCAGCTGTGCATAGAGTGACGCCAGTTTCTTGATGCCAACCTTTTTGAAATCTACGACGATGTACTGGTCATTTCCGTCGTAGAATACCTCCAGTACCTTTCCAAGGCCAAAGATGTTGTGCATGACCGTGTCACCGTCGATGAGCTCGGGCCGATCACGAGGCGACATGTCTACGGTCTTTTCCCTGGTCAGTTCCATCTCCTTGATGAAGCGTGACGGTTCCTGGAATCCTGAGCCGTAGTAGCTGGTTCGCTGCGCGCAGTATGTGATACACAACTCCTTGCGCGCGCGCGTACAAGCCACATAGAACAGGCGGCGCTCCTCCTCAATGTCGGCGCTGTTGTCGAGCGCGCGACGATGAGGGAAAACCCCCTCCTCGGCTCCAACGACAAAAACGTGAGCAAACTCCAATCCTTTGACCGAGTGCGCCGTTATGAGCAGAACCCCTCTTCCCGCACCCAGCTTCATGCTGTCCTGGTCCTGTATGAGGGCCACCTGGGACAAATAAGCTCCAAGAGAGCGATCCTCGCTCATCCGATCAAACTCGTCGACCGTCCGCATCAGCTCTTCAAGATTTTCGTGCTTCGATTGCAGTTCAAAGTCCGCCTGGCTGCCGTCTTCTTTGTACTGCTCGAGAAGACCTGAAGAGGCAAATACCAGATTGATGGCAGCCAGGGCTGAGTCACGCGCCGCACCGACACCCGCCACAACCTCCATGAATCCTGCCAGCTTCTCCTTGGTCTTGCTCGCCTTCAGTCCCTCGGTCCACTCAGGCAATGCCACAAAAAGAGATACTCCCTGCTCTGCCGCCAGCTGTTTCAGCTCAGCCAGGCTCTTGTCGCCAAAGCCCCTGGACGGCCGGCCTATCGCCCGCTCGAACGCAAGGTCATCGTTGGGATTGAATCCTAGTCGAAGATACGCGAGAACATCCCTGACTTCCTGGCGTTCATAGAATTTCAGTCCCCCAACGATCTGGTATGGGATCCCCGCCGCTATGAGGGCTTCTTCGAGCACCCGCGATTGGCTATTCATGCGATAAATGACAGCCATGTCCCGCACATCCGCACCCGTCCGCATCAGTGTTTCGATGCTGGAGGCAACAAAACTTGCTTCTTCTTCAGGGCTCAATGCCTCAAATAGGTGAACGGGACTGCCTATGCCATTGTCGGTCCACAGCTTTTTTGCAAAGCGTGTCCGATTGCGAGCCACCAGGGAATTTGCGGCGTCCAGGATGGACTGCGTTGAACGATAGTTCTGCTCAAGCTTGACCACAACAGCGCCCGGATAGTCTTTCTCAAAACCTAGAATCAACTTGCTGTTGGCCCCTCGAAATGCATAAATGCTCTGGTCATCATCGCCGACCACCGTGACATTGCCATGCACCTTTGACAAGCGCTTTACAAGTTCATATTGCATCTTGTTCACGTCCTGGTACTCGTCGACCAGGATGTGTTCAAACTTTGAGCTGTAATGCTCCTCGACCTCCGGTCTCGTCTTGAACAATTGAATGACAAGACTGATAAGGTCATCGAAATCGAGCAGGTTCCCTTGCTGAAGGCGCTTCTGATACATTTTGTAGACACTGGCCGCTGCCTTCTCAAGGTAACTGTAGCCATAGTCCGAAAGTTCTTCGGGACCGACGAGATTCGATTTTGCATCCGAAATACGGTATACAATCTTCTGTGGCTCATACGTCTTCGGGTCCAGATTCAGTTCCTTGAGGATCTGGCGAACAAGGCGCAACCGATCATCTTCATCAATAATGACAAATCTGTTTGTATAGCCTAATTCAAGCTTCTCGATCTGTTCCCGCAGGATGCGGCCGCACAACGAATGAAACGTACCAATCCACAGCCCCTTGCGGGACAGATCCGTACCAACCAGACTGTCGACGCGTGATCGCATCTCGCCTGCAGCTTTATTGGTAAATGTCACTGCCATGATATGAGAGGGAGCAATGCCACGCTTGGCGATGAGATAGGCGAGCTTGTACGTAATGACCCTGGTCTTGCCCGATCCGGCCCCTGCGAGCACCAGACATGGGCCGGATACCGTTTGAACAGCCTTCAGCTGCTGCGGATTGAGGTCTCCCTCGAAGTCAAGCGGCATCAGCCAGTTCCTCCAACGAGCAGCGTCAGAAGAACCAGGAGGCCAACCCCCAACAGCGTTGGAAGCAGGTAGAGCGCCAAGGCCCTCGCTGCATTCTTCTCATAGAAGGACTTCACTGCCAGAACTCCCAGGACAAGCACGTAGACGATTGCACCATAGGCAAACAGATCAAGAAGCACACCACCACCAATGCCAGCCAAGAGCAGCCCAACCAGGCGCAACGCCGCTCCTACCAATCCCGAAATGCTGAGAGATGTGTACAGCGCTGGAGCTGCAGTGCGTTTCCAGATCATCTGAGCAGCCCCATCAATGATTGCCACAGAAAGGATAACAAGGAAGAAAGGCTCGCCTACAAAAGTCCAGAAGGTCGTCGAAGCCTGCTGAATTTTCATGACACTGTCAATCATCTGACTTGTGAAGCCAGCCAACTTCAGGATACCAGCGACATCAAGCAGCCGAAAACTCAGTGCATCAATGACACCGGTAAGCAGAAGCGCAATGAGCGCCACGAGGACAGACGGACGCTTGCGGATTCTGCGCATCCCCTCCGCAGGGCGGGTTATAAACAGCAACAGCAGATCAATGAAATATGCCACAATCGTCTCCTTTTCGCATCCTGTGACTGACGGGCAACGGTTCTTGCATGCCGCACGCCTGACAGCAAAATCTCACTTTTGGATAGTATACCGGCAATTTGGCCTCAGCCAACGATTGCGGGGTGACGACGCCTCATAGCTTGTCCAATCATGACAACAGGCTATGATGATACGAGAGGAAGGCATCCTGGATCTGCGGGAGGCGTACGGTGCTGTTCGATACACTGCTTGTCATTCTATCGGCGATTATCGTTGCTCGCAATCTCTTTGCGAAACAAGGCAAAATAGGCGTCTCGCTTCTTGCAATTGGTCTCTCAGCTCTGCTAACAGCATCGCTTACTCCCTACTATGCCACCTTTCTCAAACTGCCCAACCAGGGTCTTGCAACGATCGCCTACTATATCGTCACCTATCTTCTGCTGTACGTTCTCATCGCGGTTCCTGCGATCCTGCTCTCATCGCTTCTCAAGATCATCATCGTCACTCTTCTCCTGGGTGTTGTCGCTCACCTGCTCCCTGTTTCGCTTTCCACCGGCCTTGTCAGCAGGAGCCGCGTCTATCCCCTGCTGCAGCCTCTATTCGTTTGGCTGCCTCCGCTTGATGTCAGTGCGCTGGGTACGTGGTTCCGCAATCTGCTTCCAGGGAGCCACTAGGAACTGTGATCGTGAGGGTCTGCCACACTGCTTATGATTGACAATCCAGAAAGCGGTCGTTACGATATCAGTGTGTATACATCGTCTCATTGTGAAGACCGTAGTGCCTGACCCCAACGGGTTCAGTGCTGCCAATTTTCGGGAGGAAGCATGGATGACAAGTTTGCAAAGGAAGGCCTGACATTTGATGACGTCCTGCTGATCCCCGGCAAATCCGATGTCCTGCCTCACGACGTCGACCTCGGGACGCAGCTTACTCAGTCCATCCGCTTGAACATTCCCATCGTCAGTGCAGCCATGGACACGGTCACTGAATCCGCGATGGCGGTGGCAATGGCGCTCGAAGGCGGCCTTGGATTTGTCCACAAGAACATGAGCATCGAGCGTCAGGCCGAAGAAATAGCAACAGTCAAGCGAACGCATCTCATACCGCTTGCCTCCATAGCCCGCCTTGATCCACGGCAGACCGTACTGGAGGCGCACGATCTCCTTGAACGATTCAATGCTGTTGCATTGCCGCTCATGGATGGGCGCCGGCTCATTGGACTTGTTTCGCACTCTGACCTGGCCTTTGAAGAACCGGCGACTCAACTCTCTCAGTTGCTTCGGACGAGTTCGAAGATTGCCGTCCCCGAAGGTTTGGATGAAGTCGGGCTGAATGCCTATTTTGCGAAGTGGGGCATACAGGAGCTTGCACTGGCTGATGCGGCAGAACAGCCGACTGGATTTGCGCCCATTGACAAGCTTACCCAAACGCTCGCATACCCCAATGCCGTCCTGGACGAAAGCGGCCGACTGCTTGCAGGAGCTGCTGTCGGAGTTGCCAGTGATCTGCTTGCCCGGGCACGGGCCCTCGTCGAGGCCGGCACTGACCTTCTCGTGCTCGACAGCGCACACGGTCACTCTCTTGGCATTGTCCGGGCAGTGGCC
>Ga0315272_10000066_pt1 | contig 42253 bp, 45 predicted proteins | sample C3_middle_MG_FD_203918 | JGI IMG/M metagenome (GOLD analysis project Ga0315272, IMG submission 203918) | Sediment microbial communities from Yellowstone Lake, YNP, Wyoming, USA - C3_middle | ecosystem: Environmental > Aquatic > Freshwater > Lake > Sediment | place: USA: Wyoming | collected...
ACGACATGAATCTTAAAAAAAAGATCAACCTCCTTTTCGGCGCGCTCGTTGTCGCGACCGTGATAGGATTGACGCTAGGTCTGATTTCCTATGTGCGGGTCAAGGTCGGCGGCCCCGTATATAGCAGTATCGAGCAGAACCTGCGGATGGCAGATGAGGTGGAAAAACTTCGCGCCAATCTCGCTTTCGTACGAGCATCGCTCCTTACCATGATCATCGAGGAAAGTCCGGAGACCAGGGCGCAGCTGAAAGAGGAGCTCTCCGTACTGTCAGGCCGCGTCGATGAATTGTTCGATTCGCTGGAGAACAACCTCAAAACCGTGAAGAATCAGGAAGTCGTTTCAGCTATTGCCGACGCGCGGAAAGCGTGGGCGGCTTTCCGGGACACGCGGGATAAGGAACTGATTCCTCTGATCATGGAGAACAAGACCCGGGAGGCCATGGCCCTTGCCTGGGGCATACAGGCCGAGCGATACAAGGCATTTTCAGCAGCGACCAAAGAGGCGGTCGATCATTTCCGTGCCGATGTTCCCCTCAGGGTAAAATCGATCAAGCAGGAGGCTGATATTTTGCAGTGGTTCTACGTCGTCACTGCGGCCTTGTTCATCCTGCTCATGTTCGGCATAACCCGGTTCTTAACAAAGACCGTAATTGATCCTATCGCACTGGTGGCGAATAAGTTGCGGCTGATGGCCAACGGCGATTTTTCTCCGGTAGGGATTACTGTCAAAGGCAGGGATGAGATCGGGCGGATGATCGATGACTTTACCATCATGTCGGCACGGATCAGTGAAATGGTCGGCAGCATCAAGACCAACGTCATGACCCTTTCCAGCTCTTCTGAAGAGCTTTCCGCGACGGCCGAAAGTCTGAGCAAGGACGCGCAGGAACAGGCTCACCAGGTAAAACAGGTGAGCGAGGCGACGGTGCAAATGTCGCAGACCATCACGGATGTGGCCCAAAATGCGACATCCGCAGCCGAGGCCGCGGAAAATTCCTCGGATACGGCCGATGGCGGAAAAGAGATCGTGGAAATGTCAGCGGAGGGGATCGTGAGCATTGCCGAAACAGTGAAGGACGCCGGCGTGTCCATAGAACTGCTCGGTAAAAGCTCGGCCCAGATCGGCGAGATCGTGGCGGTCATTAACGGTATCGCGGACCAGACCAATCTGCTCGCCTTGAACGCGGCCATCGAGGCTGCCCGGGCCGGAGAGCAGGGCCGGGGATTTGCGGTCGTGGCCGACGAAGTGCGGAAACTGGCGGAGCGCACAAGTCAGGCCACCAAGGACATTGGCCAGCGCATCGCCGCCATCCAGGCCGATACGCAGAAGTCCGTGCTGGCCATGCGAAAAGGCGCCGAAAAAGCAGAGAAAGGCAAAGGCCTGTCGAAAGCGGCCTCCGAGGCGCTCAACTCCATTGTAATCGTTTCCGCAAAAACCAAGGACATGATCCAGCGGATCGCCGCGGCAACCGAGGAGCAGTCCGCCACCTCCGAGGAGATCACCCGGAACATGGGGGCCATCTCCGATGTGATAAACCACTCGGCCGAAGCAACGACGCAGATCAAACAGGCTGCGCATGGCCTGGCAGTGCTTTCATCGGAGATCAACGAAAAGATCGCGTGGTTTAAAACGAGCGGGCGGGGGTGATAAAGGCAGCGTCAGGGGGGAATGATTGCCCTTGAATAGACCCCTCACCCCCCGAAAGAGGCTTCGCCTCAACCGGGGCAGGCCAGCCCTCTCCCGCAAGGGGCGAGGGAGTTTTTCACCTGCCAGCCCGGCTATTTCCAGCAACCTCATGGAAAAAAATATGATATTATTAGGAATGTCACCAGGAGGGCTTATGAAGATCATCGGTCCCGGCATGCTGTCATTCCTTGTCTGCCTGATCCTGTTGCCTCGTCTTGCCGTCGCTGAGGGTACCCTGACCGGCAGCGGATGTTCCGTCAGCGTTCCGGGGTATCTGACCGACCTTGCCAGGGATTATGAAAAAGAGACCGGGGTCAAGGTGCTCGTTCTTGGCGGGGGCAGTATCAGGGGCCTTGCGGACCTGCAAGAGGGCAGAATGGATTTTGCCGCCTCATGCCAGTCAAAGACCGCAGCCGACCCTGAGGATTTTGAATATATAACCGCATCCTGGGATGCCCTTGTCTTCATTGTGCACAGATCCAACCCGCTGAACTCGATCACGCCGCAGCAGGTACGGGACATCTACGAGGGTAAGATCAACAACTGGAAACAGTTGGGCGGCCCTGACCTGAACCTCATCTCCGTTATTACAACGACCAAAGGCTTCGGCGGCGTGGGCGAGGCGATCGAAAAATATATCCTGAACAACAAACGGCCATTGCCGCAGAAAAATTCCACCATGCAGGCTTCTTCCACCACGATCTGGGAGCAGATCGTGGAGGAAATGCGCGAAGGGTTTGCCAGCGACGGCTTCGGCAGCGCACGGAAGCGGAACGTGAAAATGCTGAAGGTGAACAACGTGGCGCCGACCCGGGAGAACATCATTTCGGGCAAGTATCCCTATCGCAGGCCGTTGTTCATTGTTGTAAGAAAGAACGCCAGACCCGAGACCCGCAAGTTCGTTGAGTTTGTTCTGAGCAAGAAGGGACAAAAACTGATCTCCTCCTATGGCATGCCCTCACTGGCGGATATGAAGTGACGCTCTCGTTAAAAAAAAAGGTGACGCTGTTCATTACCGCGGTCATGATTGCCGCGAGCGCGGTGAGTACGGTAGTTTTTGTCGCGGCCCAGCGGAACAGCATTGAGCGCGAGGTCATTGCCCGGGGCATTGCCTTGTCCGAGGCACTTGCCCGGTCCGTGGATGACGAGCTCGCTTCGGAAGATCTGAACCTTATTAAGAACGTGGAGGATATCGTCCATACGAACGATGTTCTTCTTACCCAGGTCTTCTCCGTGGTGTGGCTCGGAGTGGCTTCCGTTCCCGTCGACCAGTTGAATGTTCCGCCGGCGCCTGATGCCATGGAATATTTCAAAAAGAACCAGCTGCCGTCCACTGAGTATTTCATCAAAACAGACGCCTGGATCGATATTTATCACCCCGTATTCCTGGACACCCATGATCCCAGGATCAAGGACATTCTGATCGGCTTCGTGCGGATCAGGGTCTCGACCGAGCCGGTCATGCAGGCCATTCGAAATGTCGTTCTCAGCAACATCCTTGCCGCGCTTCTGCTCACGATCGCCGCTGTCCTTACTCTCAATGCGCTCATCGGGAAGCATGTGCTCAGGCCCATTCTGGCGCTCCAGCAGTCTATTGCACGACACAAGCAGGGCGAGTTGCCCGGATCCGTTCAGGTTTCTTCTGCCGATGAGCTCGGTCAGCTTTCTTTGGAGTTTAATGCCATGAGCCAAGCCCTCCGGGAGCGGGAGGAGCGGCTGGCCGAGGAAAAAGAGCGGCTGGCCGTGACCCTGCGCAGCATCGGCGATGCCGTGATCGTTACGGACGTAACCGGCGTCATCACCATGATCAACAAAGTTGCAGAGCTTCACACGGGGTGGACGCAGCAGGAGGCCGCAGGCAGGCAGCTTGCCGAGGTATTCAATATCATCAGCGAAAAGACCGGGGTGCGCTGCGAAAATCCCATGGAGAAAGTTCTGAAAACAGGCATCATCTGCGGCCTTGCCAATCATACGGCGCTGATCAGGAAGGATGGCACGCGTATCGTCATCGAAGACAGCGCTGCTCCCATCCGCGACCGGAATAGCAAAGTGATCGGGATCGTTCTCGTGTTCCGCGATGTGACCGAAAAGCACCGAATGGAAGAGGAACTGCTGAAGGTGGAGAAGCTGCAGTCTGTGGGCGTTCTGGCCGGCGGGCTGGCCCATGATTTCAACAACCTCCTTACCTCCATGGTCGGCAACATCAGCATGGCTAAAATGTATGTCGACACCCGGAGCAAGGCCTACGCGCGATTGAATGAGGCAGAAGCGGCTTCCCGGCGTGCGACGGACCTGACCTATCAGCTGCTGACGTTCGCCAAAGGCGGAGCTCCGGTCAAACGAGCTGCCTCGGTCGTCGATATTCTCAAAGAGGCGGCCAGTTTTACGCTGTCCGGCACCACCATCGCTGCTGAATCCGTGATCGACGACAACATCCGGGCTGTTGAGGTCGACACCGGCCAGATCAGCCAGGTCTTCAGCAATCTTATCATCAATGCAATACAGGCAATGCCGAGCGGCGGGACCCTGCGCTATGCCGTGAGCAATGTTGTTCTGGAGGAGCACGAGGTCCCTTCTCTGAAAGCAGGCGCCTACGTGAAGAGCTCCATTCACGATACGGGGGCGGGAATACCGGCTGAGCATCTCTCCAGGATCTTTGACCCCTATTTTACGACCAAGCAGAAAGGCAGTGGCCTTGGCCTTGCCTCCGTCTACTCGATCATAAAAAAACATGACGGCCACATTCTGGTCGAATCGTCGCCCGAAGCGGGGACGACCTTCCATGTTTATCTGCCTGCCTCGCATGCTGAGCCGGTTTTGGATACCGCTGATACCGAGGTCATTGCCAGGGGAGAAGGCGCTGTCCTGGTGATGGACGATGAAGAAGTTGTCCGTGAGGTCTCGGGAGAAATGCTGCGTGCTCTCGGGTATACGGTGGAGTTTGCGAAGAACGGCGCCGAAGCGATCGCTCTTTACCGGGCCGCGTTCGAAGCGAAAAGACCTTTTGATGCGGTTATCATGGATCTCACCATACCAGGCGGTATGGGTGGGAAAGAGGCTGTCCAGCAGCTCCACGCTCTTGATCCGAAGGTAAAGGCGATAGTATCGAGCGGTTACTCGAACGATCCGATCATGGCGGATTACCCTGCGTACGGTTTTAAAGGCGTTATCGTCAAGCCCTACGATATCGCCGGCTTCAGCAAGACGCTCGGTGAGGTCATGAAGGGGTGACCGTGCGCGTTGTGTGATAGCTCTTCTATTTTCTCCTCCCCATCCATAGGTCTTATTCGTCCTATAGGACTTATTTGTTAGCCGTCAACAAAGCCAAAAAAAGGCCGGGAGTCTCATGACCCCCGGCCTTTATCGCGCAACCTCATGCTCTTACCGCTTCAAGTTCACCATCTCAGTCATCAGCTCGTCCGTGGTCGTGATGACCCGGGAGTTGGCCTGGAAGCCGCGCTGTGCGGCGATCATCTTCACGAACTCTTCCGCGAGGTCCACGTTGCTGAGCTCGAGGCTGTTCGAGGCCACTTTGCCGATGCCCGAGGTGTTCGCCGTTCCCACCACCGGCTGGCCTGAATCGAAGGATTCGCCGTAGAGGTTCCTGCCGAGCTTCGAAAGTCCCGCAGGAGCGATGAACCGGGCCAGGGCGATCTGGCCGAGAGAACGGGTCTGGCCGTTGGTGAAGGATCCGGTAATGACGCCGGCGTCCGATACAGAAACGCTCTTCAATGATCCTGAGGCGTAACCGTCCTGGTTCAGGCTCAGCACCGAGAAGGCAGAAGCGAACTGGGTCGACATATCGAGGCCGGTGCCGGCAGGCGCCTCACCCGTGCCGGTGCCGAAGTTGAAATCGATCGGCTGGGGATTGACAACGGCTCCGCCGAAGTTGAAGTTTATCGGTACTCCGCTGTTGTCGGTGTTGAGCGAACCGTCGGTATTGAACACAAGGTTCTGCACGCCCGCGTCAATGAGCGACCCCGGTAATGCCGGGTCTTCATGCACGTAATGAACATCCCATGCGTTCGGCGCTGTTTTTACGAAATACATGGTAACCGGATGGGCCCCGCCCTGGGAATCGTACACCGTTACTGTGGATGAAGAGTTGAAGTTCGCCGGATCGTTATTCACCAAGTCGCCATTTCCGTCGAGCGTGAATGGCGCGAGGGGGATCGCGGCGTTGGCCTCGAGATTCAGCGCGACCTGTGCAGTGGTCGTCCTGTTGGCGGGATTCTGCGCAGTGCCCACCTGCAGGCTCCCGATGGTGCCGGTGATGTTCCCCGCCGCATCGGCGAGATAGCCCTGCAGCGTCAGGTTGTCGGGATTCACGATGTTGCCGTTCTTGTCGATCGAAAACTGGCCGGCGCGAGTATAGGAACGGGTGCCGGAAGCGTCGTTTACCATGAAGAAGCCGTCGCCGTCCAGGGAAAGGTCGAGGCCGCTTGCCGTGCTCTCGAAGGAACCCTGCGTAAAGAGCGGGGAGACGCCCATGACCTGCACGCCGCGGCCTATCTGCGACGAGCCGCCGCCCATGCTCTGGCTGAGCACATCGCCGAACTCTACGCGGCTCGATTTGAATGCGACCGTGTTCAGGTTCGCGATATTGTCGCTGATCACGGAGAGCGATGCCCCGTTCGCATTCATGCCGCTTACTGCCGTATACATTGATGTCAACATGTTAGATTCCTCCCAGGATTTCTTTTACTTCGCCCAACTGGACATTTTTACCGTTATCCAACTTGAGATAGGTCTTGTTGTTGTCGAACACCACACCCATGACCGAGTGGATCTCGTCATTGGTGAGCGTAACTCGCTTTCCGATCATGCCCGTGGCGGATACGTTCTGGAGTGAATTTTGGAACAGGAGCAAATTATTGAGGTTCGTGTTGATGTTCGTTAATTGCTCCAAAGAACTGAATTGGGCCATTTGAGCCGTCATCGAAGAAGCGTCCATTGGTTTTAACGGGTCCTGTGCACGCAGCTGCTGCGTGAACAATTGCAAAAAAGCATCCTTGTCCAGATCTTTTTTCGGTACCGCTGCGGTGCTGCTTGACGACGTATACGTGCTTGCTATTCCCGACATGTCCATAGTATCCTCCTTCTAGATAAAAATGCTGACCAGACTGTTTGATGCAACGCGCGGCGCAAGAGCGGCGACCGTGCCGGTCCCTCCGGCGGCCTGTTCTGTTTTGCCATGGTACTCGTCCCGCGTCATGTTCTGCTGCCCTCCGCCTTTCAGCGAGACTGAAAAACCTCCAACGCTGAGACCTGCTTTCAGGAGGGAATCCACGATCTGCTGCATATTGTTCTCTATCAACGTCTTCGTGGTATCATCGGCGGCCTGAAAGTGGGCGTTGATCATGCCTTTATTCAGCCTGAGGTCGATGTCGAGCTTGCCGAGCCCGTCCTGTTCGAACTTTACCGCGAGCCGGTTGCCGTCCTTCACAATGGTCGGGGCGGTGTCAAGGGCATCGGCGGCGTTCGCTGCATGCACTGGTACGGATCCATTTCCTTCATGGGTCCGGTGTGGTATGGTTGCTCCGCTGATCTGTGCCTGCACGTTCTGGACACCGGACGACTCCTGGTGCATGACCGTGGAAAAATCCCCGTCTGCGCGCAGGGTGTTGCTCCGGCCCGTGTCAGCAGGTTCACCGGTCTTACTCTCATCAACGACGACTCCTGAGGGCTCCTGTTTTGCCAGGAGTTTATGCAGGTCCGGTTTTTCCTGTTTCTGAGGGTAACCGGTATTGTGAGAAGGTTGCTGGTCGGCTCCGACTGCTATCGGCGCTGCGGCTTTGTCATTTGCAACCGGAATGACTGCGTCTTCGCTTCCGCTCGTCCCGGCAAGGCTTGCCTTGTCTAAGGAGCCTGGCGCAGCGATGGACAAACTCGTTGTTTCAGCGCCTTCCACGGCCGGGGCGTCGGGAGCGTTGACACCAAGGAGCAGAGCGGCGTTCTCATGCAGGGTAACGGAAGCATCAGCAGCCGGCTGCGGTGCAGCTGTTTCAGCATTCTTCACAGCCATGGCGTCGGGACCGTTGACACCCGGGAACAGAGCGGCGTTCTCAGGCAGAGTAACGGAAGCATCCGCAGCAGGTTGCGATGCCGGCTGGGGTACAGGCTGGGGTGCAGGCTGCGCCGCTCCAGCAGGGGCACCGGCGTCGGTGGTGAGCTCCTGATCGGTCTGCTGCGTGCTCTGAGCAACTGCCCCCAGAAACTGGCACATGAACTGGCTAAAGTCAGAACAGGCGGCCTGGGAAGCTGCTTTGCCCTTTGCTTTCGCAGGAGCAGTTTCCGGCTGCGTCTCTTCCGGGAGTTGTATCGTATGTGCCACGGGAGTTAGCATCTTGCCGGATATAGAGCAACATCCATGCCAGCAGGTATTCAAGGTTGCTTGTCACGTATTATCGAGAGGTTACACCGATGGTCCTGTTACCCATTGGCCTGGTGAAAGAAAAAAATTCAGGGCACGGGAAAAATTTTCTCCTGCGGCTTAAGTTTCCAGCTCATTCTGCCGATAGAGAAATGAAAGAACATCCAGATGCAGTGCATCCTTCGTTGTATTGTCCGAATGGGTATCCTAATGGCAGTAGATGATGTAAAGCGATATATAAAGGGATTGAACGATCTTTCCACGCTTCCCGCCCTCCTGGGCCGCATCCTGGCCGCGGCGAACGATGAGAACGCCTCTTCCGATGATTTTCACAAGCTCATTTCATTCGATCAGGCGCTGGCGCAGCGTGTGCTGCGCTATGCCAATTCCGCGCTGCTCGGCCATTCAGGTCAGATCAAAGACATCGATCAGGCGATCATGTTCCTGGGCTCCGAAAGGATCAAGTCGATCGCGGTCGGCATGTCGGTGCTGGACGTCTTTCCCTCGCGCACCGGCTTCAATGTCCAGAACCTCTGGGTCCACGGCTATGAGGTCGCCTATCTCGCGGCAGTGCTGTCGGAAAGCGTCAGCATCACCCAGCCGCAGGAGTGCTTTCTCGCCGGACTGCTGCACGATGTGGGACGTGTGGTCTTTTACACCATGGACCACAAAAAATTTCTGAAGATCGAAACGACCGATTCGATGCTCGAACAGGAAACAGCTGCGTTCGGATGCACCCATGCCGAAGCAGGAGGATGGTTTGCCGAGTCGATCGGACTGCCGCTCGAGCTCATCTCATCGATCCGGTATCACCATCATCCCTCGGCCGTCGAGGAGGGGCGCGAGATCGTGTCTGTCGTATCGCTTGCCGAGGCGCTGTCGAGACAGTTTAGCCCGCGCATCGAGGACGATGGCATCTGGACGAGGGAACATGATGCTATCCTGTTGGAACTCTCCCTTACGCCGAGCGATATGAGTTCATTTGCCGAAAAGTTCGCCGAGGTGAAGCCGGAGATAGAGAGCTTCTTTCCATCCAATTAATGACAGGGGCGGGTTTAAAACTCTCCACTACGTACGACCCACTTCTACACCCTTGCCAGACATTCCGAGAAGTCAGTTAAAAGTCAAAATGTTGACAAGCCCCCCCCTCTAATTAATTTTCCACGTTTTCACCAATAATGCACTTCTGCGCCTTCACGTTTACAACCAATTGTTAAAATTTGTAATTTCGTTTAGCAGGACAATACATTATCTGATAAAAATCGTATTTTGCAGTCATAAAATAGCTGGCAGGTCAATTGCATTATTATAGTGTACACGATGACTGTCATAAAACGGGCACTCTCGTCGTGTCAATGCAGACGCGTAATACAGGTCCACGAACGTAACAGAGCACAGCATAAGGAGCAAAAGCCTATGCCAGTAGAGCCACCGAGAAAGATCACCGAGACCCAGATCATCCGGCGTGAAGAAGGCAAGGGTTTCCAGCAGAAAAAAAAGCCGACGCCCCCCAAAGATGGGCTGAAAAAGGAACCAATACCGCCCGGAAAGGTGGATATCAAGATCTGATATGTTAAATCTATTTGCATCCTCAGCCAAGGCCGAGAACGAGAAGCAGCAACGCATGCTCATACGCGAACGCTCCGAGCTCAGGCAGATATCCGACATCGTCATCAGGAAACTTGAAAAAAAGATCGAGCTGCTGCAGGCCATGGAGTCCTCGATCGATAAAAAGATCGCCGCCTTTGAAGGTCTTATTCAGCAGGCCGAGTCGATCAAGACAAGCGGAGATGTCAGAAATCGTCCTCATGAGATCATGACGCTCTACGGGAAGGGCATGAAAGCGGAAGACATCGCCGCAGTCCTGGTCATGCCCGTGGGCGAGGTCCAGCTGATCCTGGAGTTGCAGACCGCGGGCGCGCGGGCGTGAGTGCGGATCAAGGACCGGTTCTTTTGACACGGATAAAAGCGGATAAGAGTCGGATAAAATCGGATTTTGCATCCTTGTAGTGAAGGCTTTACCAGGGGGATGTAATTTTTTATCCGCCGTTATCATAAGACAATCCGCTTCTTCCGTGTCAGAGGTTTGTTTAAGGTTGGTCGTTTTTCGCAAAGGCAAGTATTACCAAAGCGGGAAAAATTTTCCTGTAGCGCTGAAGTTGTATTGCTGAGAAGCCTTGAGCATGAGTTTGAAATCCCCTGCATTTCCCGGCTTCTCATAGACGGTCACCTTGAGCGGAACGTCATGGCGCGGAATTTGCAAATTGTTCACGTGAAGTGGACAATGAAAGGACAGCATGTATAAAGGGATCTACATAGCAGCTTCAGGCGCGGTATTAAAGCAGGCGCAGCTCGAGGTGATCACGCAGAACCTTGCCAACGCAAATACCGCGGGCTATAAAAAGGACAGCATTTCGTTCAAGGACTATCTCCTGCCGCAGGATCCGTCCGGCGCCCCTGACGGCAGGGTGATGAGCGAGTACTCCGGCATGAAAACCGATTTTTCAAACGGCACCTCGATGCGGACCGGCAATCCGCTGAACATCTCCATCGAAGGTCCGGGGCTCATCGCCCTGGAGGGCGACCAGTATACGAGACGGGGAGACCTTGCGGTGAGTCAGGACGGCTATCTGACGACCAGCGACGGGATCAAGGTGATGGGAAGCAGCGGTCCCATCAACCTGCCCGAGGGCGACATCGTGATCGACCAGATGGGGAAGATCTCGGTGGTCAGCAATGGACGGATATCGCAGCCGCCTATCGAGGTCGACACCATCAAGATCCTGGATTTTTCGCAGTCCGGCGTGGTGACGAAATCCGGTAACGGGCTGTATAAGGCGGTCGGAGACGGCACGCAAGTGGGCACCGGGGTGCATCAGGGATATCTCGAGATGTCGAATGTGGATACGGTCAGGGAAATGGTGCACATGATCGAGAGCATGCGCGAGTTCGAGACCTACCAGAAGGCCATTCAGGCCTTTGACGAGGCAACGGCAAAAGTGAATAACGACTTGGGGAGGTTGTAATGCTCAGATCTCTGTTCATAGCGGCAACAGGCATGGAAGCGCAGAAACTCAACATCGATGTCATATCGAATAACCTGGCGAACGTCAACACGACGGGTTTCAAAAAGAGCAGGGCCGATTTCCAGGACCTGCTGTACCAGACGCTGCGCGCCCCGGGGGCATCATCCGCCGAAGGCACGCAGGTTCCCACGGGCATTCAGGTGGGTCTCGGGGTCAAGACCGCGGCCGTTCAGAAGAATTTTTCGCAGGGCGATTTTGCGCAGACGGGCAACAGCCTCGATCTCGTGATCGAAGGGGGCGGGTTCTTTCAGATCCTGCAGCCCGACGGGACCGTCGCCTATTCGCGGTCGGGTTCGTTCAAGCTGGACAGCGAGGGCCGCGTGGTGAACTCAGACGGGTATCCGCTCGAACCGGGCATCACGATCCCGGCCAACTCTCTGAGCATTTCGGTCGGGTCAGACGGCAAAATGATGGTACAGCAGCCGGGCAGCAATACGCCGACCGAGATCGGCCAGATCGAACTGGCGCGGTTCATCAACCCCGGCGGGCTCAGCTCTCAGGGAAAGAATCTTTATGTGAACACGGCGGCATCAGGCGAGGCCGCGACCGGCAACCCGGCAACCGAGGGCTTCGGCACGATCAGCCAGGGTTTTGTCGAGCTCTCCAATGTGAACGTTGTCGAGGAGATGGTGAACATGATCGTCAGCCAGCGTGCCTATGAGATCAACTCCAAAGCAGTGCAGGCATCGGACGAAATGCTTCAGGTTGCGAACAACTTGAGAAGATAATTATGAGAGAAGACAGTAGGCAGGAGACAGGAGACAGTAGACAGGAGACAGTAGACAGTAGACAGGAGACAGTAGACAGGAGACAGGAGACGAAAGTCAGAAGTCAGAAGTCAGAAGTCAGACAAAAAAACTCTGACCACGGAAGGCAGACAGCTTCCCGTTTGTTCGCTGTTCTCTGTCATCTGTTCTCTGTCTTCTGTCTTCTCATGTTCATGCCGACTTTTGCAGCAGCGGCTTCGTGGGACGCCGGGGATGTTTTGAAAACGTATATCAAGGACCATTACCCCTGGGCCGAGGTCGAGGTTTCCGATGTGCGAATGAGCAGCGAAGCTCCCGCCCAACCGCCTGCGTCGATCACGGTCGAAAAGACGCCGCCCGGGAAGTCGGTGTTTCGTCTCCGGTTCGCTGACGGCCGCATGGTCACGGCATCGGCCACAATCAAGGCTTTTGACCGGGTGTTGATGAGCCGGGGCGCCTTCAGGAAAGGGCATACGCTCATGAAGGAAGACGTTTATGCAACGCTCATGGAGAGCGCCCGGATCCCGAAGGGGACCATCCGCAGCGAAAACGGCGTGTACGGCAGGACATTGACCCGCTCCGTTGTTGCCAGCGCCCCGCTCACCGATGCCATGGTCTCCGAGACCGCGGTGGTGAAGCGCGGACGCCGCATTGTCCTGTGTGCGGAGGCGCCCGGATTTACGGTCAAGACCATAGGCGAACTGAAGCAGGACGCGTCAGTGGGGGAACAGGTGAGTGTGCTCAATCTTGCATCAAAGAAAACGATCATGGGGCAGCTGGTGGACGTGGACACGGTACGGGTGGGGTTCTGACATGAAGCAGACAGAAGACAGAAAACAGAAGACAACAGACAACAGACAGAAGACAGAAGTCAGAAGTCAGACAAAAAAAGACGTGCTGCAAATATCAGACAGCTTCAAGTCTGTCCTCTCTTCTCTGTCATCTGTCATCTGTCTATTGTTTCTGCTCACGGCCTGCTCTTCGCTGCCCACTCCTTCTCCGCGGTACATCCAGCCCAAGGCGGAAAGTTTGCCCGCTGCGCCGCAGTTCTCGGCCAACTCGCTCTGGCGCGATACGGCAAGTCTCTATGAGGACAACAAGGCGCGGCGGCTGAACGATCTCGTGACCATCAATGTTCTTGAGAACATGACCGGATCAGGCGCAGCGGATACGAACGCCGGCAAAACATCCTCAATCGGCGCCGGAGTCACCGATCTTTTCGGCATGCCGCTCAGTGCCAGCGTTAATGGCGGCAGGTTTAATCTGACGCCGTCCGTGACTGCCGCGTTCGCGGACGATTTCAAGGGCAAGGGCGCGACCAACCGCTCGGGGAAGCTCGTTGCCACCATCACGGCAAAGGTCGTGGAGGTGATGCCCAACGGGAACCTGTTGCTCGAATCGAGAAAAGAGATCACCATCAATAACGAAAAGCAGATCCTCATCCTCCGAGGCATGGTGCGGCCTGATGACATCGGGACCGATAATACGATACTCAGCAGCAGGGTCGCTGACGCGGAAGTATTCTTTGTCGGAGACGGAGTGCTGCAGGAAAAACAGCGCTCAGGCTGGCTGGGCAGGATTGTGAGTGCGGTATGGCCGTTCTGATGAACAAAGGGTTCAGGGTTCAGGGTCCAGGGTCCAGGAAAGTCCTGTCCCTGTTCGTGGTCTTTTTTATCCTGGCTACTGGCCCCTGGCTACTGGCCCCCGAAGTCTTTGCCGAGCGACTGAAGGACGTTGCCAGCTTTGAGGGCATGCGGGAGAATCAGGTCATCGGCTACGGCCTGGTGGTCGGGCTGGACGGATCGGGTGATAAGGGAAACTCCACGCTGCAGAGCATGGCCAATATGCTCCAGCGCATGGGGGTGACCGTTCGTCAGACCGATATCAAGGCGAAGAACACGGCCGCGGTCATGGTCACGGCGGCGCTCCCTCCCTTCCCCAAACCCGGGGTCAAGGTCGATGCGCTGGTCTCTACCATTGGTGATGCAAAGAACCTGCAGGGCGGCACGCTGCTCCTTACGCCGCTCAAGGGTGCGGACAACAAGGTTTACGCCCTTGCGCAGGGGCCGGTTTCCATCGGCGGGTTCGTGGGAGGCGGCGGCGGGACCACGGTAACGAAGAACCATACCACGGCAGGCAGGGTGCCGCAGGGCGCCACCGTCGAAGTGGAACCGAAATTCGTTTTTGGCGGCAAAACGGAGGTGCGGTTGTTTCTGCACCGTCCCGATTTCACCACCGCGGCCGATATCGCGCACAAGATAAACCTGAAACTGGATGACGCACTGGCAGCTTCCACCGTGGACCCGTCCACGGTAAAAATAACCATTCCCGAGGCATACCAGAGCAAGCCGGTAGAATTTATGGCGGAGCTTGAGTCGATCGACATCACCGTCGATATCCCCACGCGGGTGGTCATCAATGAACGGACAGGGACGATCGTTATCGGAGAATCCGTCAGGATCTCACCGGTCGCTATCTCCCACGGCAACCTTACGGTCGAGATCAAAACGGAATACAAAGTCTCGCAGCCGGGAGCGCTGGCCCCGGGGCGGGCAGAGACCGTGGTGGTTCAGCAGACGCATGCGGCTGTCACGGAGCAGAAAGCATCCATTGTCCAGATATCGGGCGCTTCGCTCGGCGAGGTCGTCCGGGCGCTGAACTCCCTGGGGGTCACGCCCCGCGATCTGATCTCGATCGTCCAGGCGCTGAAGGTCGCCGGCGCGCTCCAGGCGCAGGTGGAGATCATCTGATGAAGATCATGCCGGATATGCAGCGGGCTCTTCCGGGTCCCCTGGATAACATCACGGGCAAGCAGGATCCCGAGGCGATCAGGAAGGTCGCCAAAGAGATGGAGTCCCTCTTTGCCTATGAGATGATCAAGGCCATGCGGGCAACAACGGGCGAGTCGGCCAAGAGCGGCCTCGGCAACGACACGTATATGACCATGTTCGACCTGGAGCTGTCAAAGCTCTTTGCAGAACGCGGGCTTGGTTTGCAGGATATGCTCGCCAAGGGGATTACGGCGGCATCTGGCAAGACCAAAGGCGGCCAGCCCCAGCCGCAGAGCATAAGCAATGAGCTCAGGACCATTCTGCCCGAAGACCGGAACATCCGCATCAGCTCTGATTTCGGTCTCCGGAAAGACCCGATCAGCGGGGACCAAAAGTTCCACCACGGGCTCGACATCCCTGCGCCCGTCGGGACCGGGATCCATCCGGTGAAGCCGGGCACGGTCACGTTCAGCGGGGAACAGGCAGGGTACGGCAACGTCGTGATCATTGACCACGGGGACGGTTTTGTATCAAAATACGCGCATAATGCAGCCAACCTGGTGAGCATTGGCGATACGGTAACCCCCGAGACCGCCATTGCAACGGTCGGCAGCACCGGCAGGTCCACAGGGCCCCATGTTCATTTTGAGGTCTCCTACCAGGGCGAAAAGGTCGATCCGCGGACCCTCCTGGCACAGGCGGAAGAACGAGGAAAAGGTTAAAGATTTTGCTGAACGTGCCGATAAGATAACAAAATCTCTTACCTCGTTCAGGAGGAACCATGAAAATCACTACCCAGCAGCCGCCCGAGAATCAAAACACGAACCGCACTATCCAGAACGTCCAGAAGCCCGCTGGCACGGAGCACGCGGAAAAGGCGGCACCGGCGAAACAACCGGCACCGGCCGACAAAGTGGACATTTCCGGCAGGAGCCGGGAGATCGCCGACATCATGTCATCGATCGACCAGCTGCCTGACGTGCGTGCGCAGAAGGTCCAGGAACTGAAGCAGGCTGTGGACGCGGGAACCTATAGCATCGATCCTCAGAAAATTGCGGAGAAACTACTGAAAGATATATGAACATTGAGCAGAGCATAAAGAACATCCTGTCCGAGCAGATCAGCGGCTACCGGACACTCATGGAGGTCCTGCGGAGGGAGCGCGAACATCTGGTGCAATTCAACGCACCCGGCGTGGAGGCCCTTTCCAAGGAAAAGGACACGGTCGTGCTGCAGCTCAGGCTGCTCGAAGAAGAGCGGATACGGCTGGTCCGTGCCTTTGCCGCGGACCGGAAGCTGGCAGAGGACCTTTCTCTTCAGCGGCTTTTCGAGATCACCGGGGACGAGGCGTTTCAGAAGCTGCGGCTGCAGCTCATCTCGCTGCTTCAGGGGATCGTGGAATTAAATGAGTTTAACCGCGTTCTGATCGAGCGCTCCTCGGGCGTGGTGAAGAACGCTTTGCAGTTCCTCGGCTCACTCGGCGTCAACCATACCACGAAGAACACCGGCACGCGCATATCGAGGGAGGCCTAGATGTCCATTCTCGGCCTCTTCGATATCGGGAAATCCGCCCTCTTTGCCAGCCAGACCGCGCTGGCGATCACCAGCAACAACATCGCCAATGCCAATACGCCCAGCTATAACCGGCAGGAAGTGATCCTGAACATCGCCAATCCGGTCAGCAGCGCCGCCGGCATGATCGGCAGCGGCGTGACCATTGAAGGCATCAGGTCAAGCTACGATAAGTTCATCCAGGCGCAGCTTCTGGGTCAGCAGCAGAACCAGGGCAGCTCCGCGGCCATGGACCAGGCCTGGGGCCAGATCGAACAGGTGTTCAACGAAGCCAAAGGGGTGGGGCTTTCCACTTCGCTGACCGACTATTTCAATGCCTGGCAGGATGTGGCCACCAACCCGGCATCGCAGACGCCGCGCACGGTGCTTCTCCAGAAGGCAAATGCACTGGTCACCTCGGCGCAGACCATGGAACGCGGCATGCTCGATACGTTGAACGGCGCCAACACGGGCATCACCGACGGCGCCCGGCAGGTCAACATGCTGGCAACGAACATCGCGGACCTCAATCAGCGCATCACCCAGCAGGAGTCCGGAAGCGGCAGGGCGACGGCGCTCGACCTTCGGGACCAGCGCGGACAGAAAATGGAAGAGCTTGCCGCGCTCGTGGACTTTGCCTCGTTCGAGGACAACAACGGCTCGGTTACCATCACGGTCGGTATGCGGAACCTGGTGTCCGGGGCGACCACCAACCCGATGTCCACGAAAAGGAATGTGGACGGAAATCAGGACCTGTACCTGGACGGCATCAACATCACGGGCAACATCCAGAAGGGACAGCTCAGCGGTCTCCTTGCCGCGCGGGACGATATTCAATCGAGCGCGTTGACCGGTCTGCGAAAACTGGTGGCGTCCGTCACGCAGCAGGTGAACGCCCTGCACCGGACCGGGTTCGGTCTGGACGCGTCCACGGGCAATGATTTCTTTGCGTCCCTGCAGCTCACTGCGACGACCAATGCCGTGGGAGCGACGGTGACGGCTGCTATAACCAATCCCGATCTGCTCGCGCTGGATGAGTACCGGATCACGGTTGACGCCGCAAACTTCGTCAATGTCACGAACAAACAGACCGGGGCGCTGGTCATTCCCCCGGCGCTCTATTCCTCCGGCAGCACGATCGCTTTGCCGGGCATGGATGTGGTGATAACGGGCGCCGTGGCGACCACGGACGTATTTACCGTCAGCCCGCTGACCAACGTCATCAGCTCCTTCGGCGTCGCGCTGACGGACCCGCAGCAGATCGCGGCAACGACGTCGGCGCTCACGCTGCCGGGAGATAATTCCAATGCGCTCCAGATCGCGGGGCTGGCGAACACGGCCCAGAGCGCCATCGGGAACAACACTTTCTCGGGCTTTTACGGCGGGCTCGTTTCAACGGTCGGCGTCATGAAGCAGACGGCGTCGGACAGTCTTTCCTTTGACAATAATCTGCTCACGTCGCTTAAAGCACGGCGGGACGCCGCATCCGGCGTTTCTCTTGACGAAGAAGCGGCCAGTCTCATCCGGTATCAGCGCTCCTACGAAGCGGCCGCACGTACGATCAAGGTTGCAGACGAACTGATGCAAACGATTTTGAATATGTAAAACAAAACTATGCGAATTACACCGTTCATGATATTTAACCAGCTCACCGAGTCGCTCGGCAGGTCCCTGCAGGACTATTCCACGCTGAACGAGCAGCTGGCAACGGGCAAAAAGATACTGGCGCCGTCGGATGACGCCGGCGGCCTGAAGCGTGCCATGGACTACAATGTCCGCATAAGCAACAACGGGCAGTATCAGCAGAACATCCAGTTCGCCCAGAATGGACTGAATGCCGTCAATACAGTCATGGATACATACAACAATTACCTTGATTCCGCGAATGCGCTGATCTCCCTGAGCCTGAGCAAGGTTCAGGATGCGACTGTCGGGGCGCAGCAGGCGACAAATTTGAGAGATATCTTCATGGGTCTGGGGAACACGAAGTTCAACGACCAGTATCTTTTCGCAGGATTCCAGTCGGGCACGCAGCCCTATGCAGCCGGGACCTTTGCTTATCAGGGAGATAACGGCGCGGTGAACGTGCAGATCGACAACAACGCGACCCTGGCCGCCAACATAACGGGAGACAAGGTGTTCAGTTACACCCTGCCCGCGGCAACGTCGCTGCAGATCTCCGGCGGAAGATATGTGCACTATACGCCCGGCGCCGGCACCACCGTGGATGTGGAGATCAGGGACACCGATGACACCACGGTGCTCGACAACTTCAGTTTTTCGAATGTCATTCAGATGACCGATACGCTCGGTGCGGCTATCACGGCGAACGATACCACAAGGATCGAAGCGCTGGCGGACCCCTTTCGTCAGGTCCAGCTCCAGCTCCGGTATTCGCAGACCGACGTCGCGACCCGGCTCTCGTGGCTGGACATGCAGTTCTCAAACCTGGGCAAGAGCTCGAACTCAATGAAGACCTCTCTCGCCTCCATCGAGCAGGCGGACATGGTCGAGGTCGTGGCCAAGCTCAAAACGACCGAAATAACGCTTGCGGCAGTTCGAGAATCAGCGTCCCGGGTCCTCTCCATGTCGCTCTTCGATTTTTTGAAGTAGGGTTTGTGCGGCAAAACTGATCCGATCAAAGCCCTGTTACCGCAATGGCCTACGAAAGAATAGCGGCCACTTAGGAAATCCGCGAAGGTCGCGAAGGAAAGCTTGACAACCCTGAATTAAAACAAGAACCGCCTCGCTATTTTTTGCTGTCCTCGCGCTCTTCGCGCCTTCGCGGTAAAATCCTTTCCTTAATATTCCTGCAGCATCAAACAAGACAAAATAATTCCCGTATGTTTTATTTTTTTGGTGTATATTTACAGGGAAGCACGGAGAGCAGACATGCAAAACATACCGTTAACGCTGGCCAAAGCCGGCATGGTGGTTGCCAAAGAGCTCAAGGCGTCCGAGGACCCTGCCAGCATGACCATTTGCGGCAAGGGCGTAAAACTGACCGATTCGCTGATCAACCGGCTTGAGCAGATGGGCATCCAGTCCGTGAACGTTGAGGGACATCCGGTCAAGATGGAAGGCGAGTCCTCCGTCGAGGAAATGCTGGCGGCGCTGGAGCATCGCTTCCGGCGCGCAGGGGACGACCCCCTGATGCTGATGATCAAGGAAGTCTACAAAGGGCAGATCCGGCGGTCCATGGGAGACTCAGGTGGAAAGTAAGCGCACGGAGATGAAGAGGATCATCAAGGACACCACGTCCCTGCCCACGCTGCCGGGGGTCATTGCCAAGCTCGGCGCGCTGGCCGAGAACAACAGCGTCTCGGTGCATGAGATGGCGCGGGTCGTGTCGTCGGACCAGGTGCTTTCCGCCAAGGTCCTGCGGCTGGTAAACTCGGCTTTTTACGGGTTCTCCGGGCGCGTCTCCACGGTGTCGAACGCGCTTATCCTTCTCGGCGTGAACGTGGTAAAGAGCCTCGCGATCAGCAGTTCCATCTTCGAGATCATGGAAAAGAACGTCGTTGGCCTCTGGGAGCACTCCATGGGCGTGGCCGTGGCCGCCAACGTCATGAGCAAGCGGCTGGGGCTTCCCGAACCCGAGGAGACCTCCACCGCCGCGCTGCTGCACGATATCGGGAAGGTGATCATCAAGATCAAGCTGCAGGAGGACTACGGCCAATTGACGGCGCTCATCAACGAAAAGGGGCTGACGATGCTCGAGGCGGAGCGGGAGCTGCTCGAGGCGGACCATGCCGAGATCGGCGATTGGCTCGGCCGGAACTGGCTCCTGCCCGAGAAGCTGATCGAGCCCATTGCCTGCCATCACGACGTCGCGCGGTCCAACCTTCACCAGACCAAGACAGCGGTCGTGCATGTTGCCGACGTGCTCATCAAGGCATCGGGGTTCGGGTACAGCGGCGACGACCTGGTCCCCCAGATCCAGCCGGTGGCATGGAAGAAGCTCGGCCTCAACGCAGAGCTCCTGGCCTCGATCGTCGAAGAGGTGGAGGACAAGCTGGTCGAGGTCAGGAACTTCAGTCTCGAGATACAATCGAACAATGAACCCAAAGCGTAGAGTCGCACTCCTCTCCGGGGACCAGCAGCTGCACAAGCACCTTGAACTGCGTCTGCAGAGCAAGGACTATCAGGTTGTGTCCCTGCCTGAACCGTCCCAGGTGCTCGGGTTCATCTACTCCGACCCTCCGGACCTTGTGATCATCGATCTGGCGACGCCGGACCCGCAGTTCCACACGGTGCTGAAAGAACTGAAGCAGGACAGCTATTTCAGCACCATCCCCGTGATCGGCCTGGTCAGCGAAGGCGCGGCGGAAGGGATCGAATGGGACCAGTTCCCCCTTGACGACTTTGTAGCGTATCCGGTCCGCTATCCCGAGCTCTTCAGTCGCATTCAACTTTCGCTGCAGCGGATCAAGCGCGTTTTTGACAACAACCCGCTCACCAAGCTTCCGGGCAATACCTCGATCCAGCAGGCCATTGAACGCTCGCTCGGCAAGCCCCTGGCCGTCTGTTACATCGACATAAATAATTTCAAACCCTACAACGACACCTACGGTTTTTCACGCGGCGACGAAGTGCTGCGCATGGTCGGCAGGATCATGTCGAACACGGTGAAGGAGACGAAGGAAGGCGGGTTCGTAGGACACATCGGCGGCGATGATTTTGTTTTCATCGTGCCGATTGAAATCGTGGAGCAGGTGTGCAAGACCATTATCGCCAACTTCAACATCATCGTGTCCGACCTGTTCGGCGATGAGGACAAGGTCCGGGGACATTACCTGGCAAAGGACCGGATGGGAGTGGTGCAGAAGATGCCGCTTCTCGGCCTATCGATCGCCGTCGTTCCCACGGACAACCCCGTGATGCAGCATGCGGCAAAAGTTGTCGAGGTCGCGGCAGAGCTCAAAAAGGTCGCGAAAAAGTCGCCGGAGAGCTGCTACGTGATCGACCGGAGGAGAACCTGACCTGCGTTCTGCAGCACGGACCTTATTTTAGCCGCAAAGGAACGCAAAGAAAATCACGCTTATAATAACGGTCTCATAATAGTATTGACATTCAATTTGTAAAATCCCTCCTAACCTCCCTTTTCCAAAGGGAGGAATACCCCTCTTTGACAAAAAGGGGCGAGGGGAGATTCTTTGATCATGTCGTTTCTATTAGGAGACGATTAATAATGCATAACGCCCACACCCACTTGGTGATGAGGTTTTATTCTCCAAGTTTATTATTTTTCTTTGTGATCTTTGCGTTCTGGCGGCGAATGCTCTTTTTAGGTTCATACCAGAAGCACCTCTCTCCTCCTCCGACCAGCTCCCAGGCTCCGCTTCCGCGAGACCACCCGGCTTGATTCAAGCCGCCTTCTTCTGTGCGTAGGCCGGGACAAAGACCGTGGCGCAGAACTCATCAAGGGTGGTAGGCGTGGAGACCCCGTCTTCCCGTTTCACGGTGATGCGTCCTTCATTAAACGCCCGGCTCATCTCGACATAAATCCTGCTCATATCAGGCGAAAGCCCTGCGGCAATGAGCCCTTTCTCTGCATCCGCATAGGGGAACGTGGCGTACTGCAGATCGGGCCGGCCTATCGTGATGCCGATGATCGTCGTTGCTTCGGTCAATGTAAGGTTGCGCGGGCCGAGCAGATAGGCGACCGAAGTACCGACACGGTCGCGTTTCATCAGATGTTCAGCAGCGAACGCAGCTATATCCCTGGTGGCGATCATCGGCATGCTGAGGTCGCCCCGGACCGCGCTGCCGTTGATGCCCTTTGTTTTGATCAGCTCTATGCTCCCGAGCAGGTTCTCCATGAAGTATGCCGCACGCAGATGCAGGACATTGAGCCCCTTGATCCGGTTCAGCCGTTCTTCCTGACGATGCAGCCCCGTGATCGGTCCGGTGCCGGAGGGCAGATCTCCCCCCACGCTGGACAGGTTGACCACCTGGGTGATCTTTGCTGCCTGCAACGCCTTTGCAATGCTCTCCCCGACCTTGTCGGCATAGGACAGGAAGTTCCCGGTCCCATAATTCGGAGGGATCAGTGTGAACACCGCGTCAGCTCCGGTGAAAGCCCGGGTGAGAAATTCCGTGTCCAGTATGTCGCCCGCAAAGGCTTCCGTGTTCTTCCCCACGAGCGGCCGCAACCGGTCTGCTGATCGCGCGACCATGCGCACTTTTTCTCCTTTTGCGGCAAGGGTCTCAACGATCTTTTTTCCTATATTTCCCGTGGCTCCTAAAATCGTATACATAACGTCCTCCTTTGGTATTAGATTTTTGAACCGCTAAAACAAGACCTTAATAGTCTCTTTTGATTCAAGGCTAGCACCGGAACCGGTGGATGTCAAGATGGGTTCGGGCAGCGGCTGCTATCCACCTGCAGAATCCTCTGGGATTCTCTGCTGCTGACGCAACGCTGTCCCGAAGCTCCCGCTTTCGGAGCGGACGAAAATTGCTTGCACCCGTTCGGTAATCTGCTACAATAAATGCACAAACCCGATATGAATCCCGTCAAACAGCTTAAAATATCCCTTCTCATACTGCTTCTGCTGCTGTCCCTCGGGACCGCGGGGTACATGGTCATTGAAGGCTGGCGTTTTCTCGACGCCTTTTACATGACCGTCATCACCCTGGGCACGGTCGGCTTCAAAGAGGTCCATGACCTTGACGATGCCGGAAAGATCTTTACCATGACGCTCATCGTCTTTGGTGTCAGCTCTCTGGGCTATACGGTGAGCAAGCTCGCCCAGATCATGTTCGAAGGGCAGTTCCAGCGTTTCATCGGGAGGCAAAAAGTGGAAAAGAAGATCGAGTCCCTGCGGGACCACTATATCATTTGCGGCTACGGAAGGATCGGGTCGCTCATTTGCAAGGAATTCTCGGTTGAGGCGCTTCCGTTCGTGGTCATCGAGAGCAAAGCCGAGGTGCTCGAAAAACTGGAGGAAGAGGGGTTTCCCTCCCTGCGCGGCAATGCGACCGAGGATGAGACGCTGATGAAGGCCGGCATCATGCGCGCCAAAGGCCTTATTTCCGTCGTCACCTCCGACACCGAGAACGTGTACATCACGCTGACCGCCCGGGGGCTCAACCCCGACCTGTACATTCTCGCGCGTTCCGGCGATACGGGGTCGGAGCTCAAACTCCAGCGCGCCGGCGCCAACAAGGTCATCTCTCCCTACAAGATCGGCGGCACCCGCATGGCCCAGGCCATCCTGAAGCCCAACGTGGTGGATTTCATCGAGATCGCCACGGGCCGCGGCCACTACGACCTCCAGATGGAGGAGATCCTGATCCCCGAACGTTCGCCCTTTGCGGGAAAGAACCTGCTCGACGCGGGTTTCCGGCGCGAGACCGGGGTCATCATCGTGGGCATCAAGAAGCTGAGCGGCAGGATGGTCTTCAACCCCGACTCGGCCAGCCTGATCGAGGCGCAGGACACGCTCATCGTGCTCGGCGAGACCAGCGCGATCGCGAAGCTCGAGAACCTTGTGGTCTTGAGCTCAGTGGCGTCGGAAGGCGCGTCCGGGCAGAAGGCTTGAGGACCAGCAGGGAAAAGCAGCGGCATCAACAACGCAGCCTGACGGTCTGAGCAAAACGAAAGATCCTTCCAATTTCAATATCCTTTTCGAACCAGAGTCAAATTATTTAATGCATACTGCTTCGGCTGGTTAAAGCGTAAAGAGAAGCAGAATGACACGCGCTTTCAGGGCATTCAGATGGATAGTTGCATTCTGATCTTTGGGCGGCTGGTATTGCCGGCATTGATCGGATGGGCGCGCAAAACGTTCTTTGGATAACGCGGTACAAAAAATATGCTGGCTAAAAAACAGAAGGCCATGCTTTATTCATTCCCAGTCGTATCACTGCTGTTCATTGCCGCGATCCTTCCCTTCGCGTCCGGCGTTATCCCGACAGTCTATTTCACGTCCGAGCGGATAGACGTGCACGTATATCCCGATGAGATAGTTGTGGATGGTTATTATTACTACAAGAACCCGTTCCCTTTTCCGGTAATGCAGGGCTTCACCATTCCGTTTCCAATTGACAAAGAGCATCCGGCGCCGCTCGAAGTCCAAGTCGAGCGTCTGATGCCGATAAAAGAAGCAATCGAAATAAGGCGCACTTTCGGAAACGCGGGTTTTGAAGCATACTTCTCTGCTCACGAGGAGGCGGGGGTACGGGTGTCATACCGCCAGAAGACTGGGTGCGCGAACGCCACGTATATTCTTACTACCACACAACCGTGGGGGAAACCTCTTGAGAGCGGCGTCTATACCTTATATCCCCATGGTACGGTCATTGTATCGTCAAATTATCCGCTCGATCTCCCCGACAAAGCGCCGGGTTTCCAGAAGACCGGTTTCATGCCGGACAAGGATTGGCAATTTACCTGGAGGAACGAAGATGAAAAGAAAAAGTAGGACCCTAAAAACGCTCTCCACGCTGTTATCTGCGCTCTGCATTGTGCTTGCGACTGCTTCGTATGCATTTGCAAACAATGCCCCCGGACCGCTCGCCGTGGTATCGATGTTCTCGCTGGTCGTTTTATTGGTAGTTCTGACCTTTGCGGGTGGCGGTTACGACGTGGTCAAGCGGCTTCATGATGCCAAGTATCCGTCGAAGGTGAAGCGCACGCTCATGAACACCCTGGAGTTCATCGCAGGCGTTGTGTTATTCTTTGCCGGCATAATGGCGACGATCCTTGGCGTACTCGTTCTCTCGCTCTATGCGATCGGCCGGGGCATCAAGATGATACAATGGTCAAAGGAAGCGGAAAAGGAAGGGACACGGCCGGCGCATCTTGAAAGCGCCGACCCGAAAAGGCTTAAGATCGCCGGGATCATGCTCATCATCCTGACCCTGCTCGTTTTCGGCTACTCACTGCTCAATATCGGAGACGTGACTGGTACCTCCGACTATAGAAAAAGTGCCTATGCTGCAATGCTGAATGCGGAGGCAAGGAATGCCATGACCGCTGCAAAGCAGTATCTTATAGAGAACCCGAAGGCCAAGATGGTCACGTGTGAGGACCTGATAAAGACGGGTTTTGTACCGCAGAGCAACAACATCACCTGTTTTTCGGACATAACCGCTACGTCCGGCAGCATACGGATGACAGGGCCTGAAAAGTGGGAGCTTAAAAAACCGGTGGCAATTATGACCTACTCAGGAGAGCTTTCCCCGGCAGAACGGTGAGCAAAAAACATTTATGAAGTGATACAAGGAAAGAAGAGGCGATAATGGCTAGACGGATAGTATTTCTGATGCTCGGAGCGGTCTTCATGCTCAGCGCTTGTGCTGCAGTTACGCATAAGCAGTTCAGCGAACCAAATGGCGACTTCAGCGTAACATACCCGTCAGCATGGCAGCCGTCATGGGGCATTCAGACGATGAACTTTTATCATCCTGCGGACAGGGAAGTGCGTATCAGCATCGGCGGCTATCCCTCGAACCGTGAGGACCCGTTGACAGCAGAGGCCTATATCGAGTCTACGCTCAGTAGCGCCAAGTTGCATGGTGCTCAGATAGGTCTGAATGGAAAGATCAGCGTCTCGGGGAACCCGGCCACGCGTCTGGAATATTTCTCCAAGCAGGCATGGGTTGACCGGTATGATCAGAAAGCATCCGACAGAATGTTCTTTGTCGTGCAGGTTGTTGTTCCTCATGGGGCACACTATCATGTCCTGAGCATGTCCGGCTTGGCAGAAGATGCTGCCGCGATCATGCCCGAATTCGACCGGATGGTGGCTGGTTTTCGGCTTGGCAGAGTTGAATCTTTTAAGCCGACCCTTTGACCGTGGTCGTTTTAGAGTCACTATTGTGTCGTGTATCGTGTCACATGGCGAAGATCGCACCGGAAGACTGAAGATAACTAAAAGAGAAACCTATGGCTGAGTATACACAATATTATTTCGCGAGCATTTTGCTGCAGCGTAATACGTACGATGCAGAGATCGACGAAAAGATCCTCGATGCGATGCGCAAGGACCCCGCTGCGCCGGAAACAGTATCGCCGAGGATACTTCCGGGTTCCCCGAACAGAGAGTACTTCATCGACAGGTTCCTCTCGGAACTGGTGCATCTCCCTTTTGGTGTAGAAGTCACCAGCACTGACGATGAATACTGGAAACAGGTCGACGGTTATGATGCCGGCAGGCCTGACCCGACGGATCCCCAGAGCCTCTGGCGGGCGATGTCACTGGATATGCAGATGGAATTGCGCGGGACGAGAAAGGCGAAGATATTTTTCAACGAATTTGCCAACGGAGCGCTTGTCAATATAAGCATTGCCTTTGACCATTCCACGATCAACGGCGGGAGGTGGCGCAAAGATGTCAGTCCGCAGCTGGAGAGCGATCTGCCCCGGTTCAGAGAATTTCTGCTTGCGCTGATAGGTACGTATCCCGTTATCGTCGCAACACTCGGCCTCGACATCACTGCGGTAAGCCCCGACCTGCCCCATGGTGAGTTCAGGCTGGATAATGGGAATCTGCTGCACGAGTTCTTGAGTAAGGCGCGCAGGGGAGGGTATGAAGATGCCATTGACTGCATTTTCATTAACTCATCCCATTGGGGGTTCGACAAACCGTTTGTGTACGACTGTATCGAGCCTCGCATCTATGATAAGGGTGCATGGGCCGGCCGGCTCTGTTATGACATGCACCTCGTGGAGGAGATGCGCGCAACTGCTGAACGCGCAGAGCAGGCATACAGCAGAATGTATGAATCGAATTATCCCAAGGACGACAAAGATGATGCGCTGGGATTTCTGTCCAAGGCTATCAAGCAGGCAACTGAACTAGGTCTCGAGAAAGAAGTCGTCAGGCTGAAGTCGCACTACGACCATATCATTGAAGTTTATAACGCTCAGTTTCGGCGGTAATTACAGCTGAAAAGCGAAATTATAGGGTTGCAATAAATACGAAATATATTTGACTTGCCCTAAAAATATGTGTACTATCGTTGCATCGAGCACACAGGTGTAAACACATGGACATCGTGCACCACGCGGTCATCGGCGGGGTCGGATTCATAGGGCTTGCCGCGCTGGGACAGGAGCTGGCAGGCTTGGGGTTTATGGCTGGGAGTGTGTTTCCCGACCTCGATGTCGCTTTCCTCGCTGCGGGAAAGCGTTTTTATCTGAAGCGCCATCAAGGACCGACTCACGCCTTACCGCTCGCACCTCTCTATGCCGCTGCGCTCGCGGCAGTCCCGGCGTTGCAAATCGGCTGGGACTGGGCGCTGTTTCTGGGCATATTTTCGGGACTCGCAGTTCATGTTCTGCTCGATTGGTTCAATACCTTTGGCATCCAGTTATTCTGGCCGTTCTCCGTGCACCGATCTTGCCTCGACGCCCTCTTCTTCATCGACACCTTCGCCTGGACGCTGACCGCCGGGTTCTTTTTAATCGTGATCACTAAACTCATTTCACCGAGCAGCGCAGTCTTCGGCTATGCAGCGCTGTTTGCCCTGTACGGGCTCGCCAAGCTCGCTTTGCAGCGCCGGGTCAGGGCGCGCCTGGGCGTCGATTTCGCGATTCCCTCGGCTTGGAACCCCTTTGGTTTTTTCCTCTTCACGCGACGTGAAGGAAGTTTGGAAACCTCCGCCTACAACGCTTTGACGAACCGCTTTACCGATATCAGTGTGAGACCCATTTCATCTCCCGAAGTCATCAATCTGGCGCGGCGAAGCCAGGTCTTCCGCGATATGGAGTCCATCCTGCGCGGCCTGAGTGTCATTCACGTTGAAGAAAACAATAATGGCACCACGGTGGTTGCACAAGACCTCGCTATGCGGAATTTTGGGGGCAAGTTTGGCAGCACCGAGCTGCGCTTCGATCCTGACGGACGGTTATATGATGAAATGGCTAATATCTAGGATTCAGCGCGAACCGGGTTTCCGGTTCAACCTGATCGACCTTGTCCTGATCCTTGCGCTGGCAGCAGTGTGCGTAGGATGGTACAATCTATTCGATGACAATCACCTGTATCTTCTGCCACTGTACGTCGGTGGATCGTTCTTTCTGTTCTGCAACGTTTTCCGCATCGGTAACCGCCTGGAGGCGCCATGGTATCTCGCTTTCGTCGCGCTCGCCGCGTACGGCATGCGCCGGCAGGAGTTTCCCTGGCTGATGGTGCTGGGTGTGTGCGAAGCCATCAAGTGGGGGCTCATCGCCTGGCGTATACGGCGCGGAGGGTATGTGGGCGCGTTCCGGGCGCAGTTGGGAAGGTTCGCGCGGCAGTAATTTTGCTGCTCGCGCCAATATCTTTTGCAAACGGTAGTGGCAGCTCGATTTTTCGGATGAAAGGCTGAGACTTATTTCACCGGGTCCGTTAGGCGGATGCAGAGGTAGGACAGGATCTTCTGATCAACAGTATTGTCGCCGAAAGGCTCATCCGGCGCCTGAGGGTACTTTTCTTCGACGATAACCTGTTCCTGGACATTCAGGAATCCGATGTAGGTGACCCGTTTTACATGGCGGAGGCAGTCTACCTGAAAGGTATTGACCATTGATTTCACACCGGCAAACCCTGCGGCACTGATGGGTTTCTCATAGATGGATACCAGCTTAACCGTCTCGTAGGCGCCTTCCCGGTGAATGGTTGATTGGTCGATGTAAGCCTTGTACTTCTTGCCATTTCCAGGATTGACGGCATCACTAATGAAGGTGAGATCACCCGCATGTGCAACGGACACGGACAGGATCATCAGGGCGATAAGTTGTCTCAGCATGTGGTTGGCTCCCATGAGGAAATGGTCAAGTATACTATGGAGGTAGAGTACCAAAACAGGGAAACATTGTCAAACAATGATCATCAGCTCACAGTTTCGGTATTTGTGAATATAAGGTGAGAATGGCTTCAGCAGGTTCAAATATCATCCGGCTGGTTGTGCTGTCATTGCTGTTTTGTTGCGCAGTGCAGGAACCTCTGTCGGTGCAAGCGGATCCCCGCGCTGTCGAGAGCTCAATGTGCCCGCAAATTGAAGGCAAGCATGTCACGGTAACAGGCGTATTGCGCAATCTGATGATCGGTGGTCAACGGGAGCCGGGGGAAGCTCCGTCGTCCTATTTCGACCTCGAACATCCCCGGTGGAACTGCAAGCTCAAAAAGGTGTATGTGGCATATCCAGGCCGTCGTCTCTGGTGCACCGAAGGGCAGCGCGTCGAGGTAAGCGGTACGTACCATGATGGGAGCGATCTGTTCGCCGGACATTATGAAATTACAGCAGATAAGGTACGCTGCTATTGACCGCTATACCGCTGTCTTTTAGCAAGGAGGTCTGAACGTATGGAGTGGTATTGGTGGCTGCTTCTTATTGTGGGGTGTTTTCTGGTCGTGCGTTCAACGATCAAAGGTAATCGAAAACCGGTTCCCGGCGAGTTGGAATTTCTGGACCGAGACAGGAACTATCGTGCTGATGCCAATCGGGAATTGGAAAAGGTTGTGGAGGTCATTACAACCTTGCCCGTGATTGGTTCTCAGTCTTCTTCCGGCGCCACCGTATCACGCGCAGAACTTGCCGGATCAATCCGTACCTTGATTGAACAAAAGCTTATACAGGAGTGGCGAACGCAAACAAAGATGGTGCACGTCGTCGTATCACCGAGAATCATCACCGTCTTTGTCAAGATGCATCCTGCAAAGCCGCAAGCTGCGCTGCGCGAATTCATGCGCATGGAGGAGAATACGTGGTCGATTCGCACGCGCCAGGTTGACGATATGCAGGCGGCGATCCGGAAAGCGGATCAAGAGGCCCGCGAAGCACATTCTGACGACGAAAAAAGGGAAACCTTATGAAAAGATCGATAGCATATGTTCTCGTCATTCTTTTCGCCGCAGGAAATTTTACCATAGCGGCCCAACCTGCCGGGTCGCGCGTCCGACCATGACAGACCACGCCGCTTCGTTGGAGGAAACACTATCATCGCCATGAAAAAGATCATTGCACTCATCGTATTATTTGTGTTGTCATTTGGTTCGATCAGTTCGGGTAATTATCACCCCGGCTGGGATCTGTGCAGGCAGAGCAATAACCTGGCCCCCGGATGCGGCGGTACTACGAATCAACCCAGAGAACCAAGAGAGCCCCGAGAGAGTAAGCCGATAGACTGGGCAAATGATCCGCTCGTACGGTTCTTTACTGCTCCCTTCAGATGGCTTGGCGAGGGGATCGACAGTATACAGAGAGAAGCCGCAAAGAAACGACGTGCTGATATTGAGCTGAGCAACACATACACAGATCAGGCCAATAGTGCAAAAGCCAGGGGGGACCATGAACAGGCGCTTAAGCTTTACAAACAGGCACTCTCAACCCACCCGGATTCGACCGAAGATGATCACCAATGGATCAAAGAGTATCGCCAATGGGTCGAACAATATGAGCGATACGCTGAAGCGCTGGAACGCTGGTGGGCGGAAGAGCACAAAAAACATATCGAACGGCAGGAAAGGTTTGCGGAAGCGAATGATCGCGTCGCAAAAAATGCAAAGGATAAGCAGATAGCTCCGATCAATACCACGTTGCAACGTGACATTGATGGAAATCTCACCAACGGCATAACGCCAGAGCTTGAATTAAAAAAAATCATTCCTGAAGAACGCCAGTACGAACCGTCAGGAAATGCGTTAATCCAAGGCACGGGATCTATAATCGGATACTATGTCCGCGAGAATGCCAGCCCGGCGGTATTGGCAAAAGCTCAGAAGATAGCGATGGCCATCATGGAAAAGCAAGGAAAGCCTTACGACGGGAATATCGATTTTCATCGTTATAACTTCGTTCTTGGCATTGCCGCGTCGACAGACATCTTCACGGATCTTGCGACAAGAGTGGAATTCGATGAGTGGTCCAACGGCAAGTTTACGACGGAACAAAAAAACGCATACGCTTCTATGAAGGGACGCGAGTTCAAGGAACTTGCCTGCCATAGCAACGGCGCCATGATCTGCCTTACGGCCTTGAACCAAAAAGATGTCAAGGCCGCAAACGTCGTTTTATATGGCCCACAGATCACGCCCGAAAGCCTGGTGATGTGGAATAAGCTCGTCAAGGATGGTCAGATCAAATCACTCCAGATCTATCTGAACCAGGGTGATCCGGTCCCAGCAGCTTCAATGCTGGCGAGCAATCCTGTTTTCGCCGCGCCAGCTATCGCCGCCCCTTATTTATCCGCACCGCTGTTTGATGCGGATGTCATGAGCAAAGCAATCAATGCTCTTGCGCCAAACGCGGACATCAAAACATTCGTATGCAAGTCAACGCCCGACGTCGATTGCCACAATATGAAACTGTACAAAGAGAATCGCGGATGTGCAGGATCGCCGCCTTCACCAGCGAAGATTGTTCCAGGCACAACCATTCCCGGACGTGGCGGAGCGCTTGAGCCACCACTGCCGCCCTGCATCTAGCCGGCATCAAAACAGATCATAATCCAGGGAGAAGAACATGAAAAAGATATCAATTCTAGTATTCGCCTGCTGCGTTATGATAACGCTCGGGCTTGCCACACTATCAGCAGAAAAAGCGCAGGCAGCTAATCTTTCACCGGCGGGGCAGGAAGCATTTTCCCGCGGCGTGACTGCATTTGAAAAAAAGGATTTCAAGCTGGCGCTGAACTATTTTCTTGAAGCGCGAAAAGCTGATCCTTATGAGCCGCAGATATGGTTCAATCTCGGGCTTGTCTCACTGAAATTGCCCGGCTACGAATTGCGCGCGCTGGCATGGTTCAAATCATATCAGATGCGGATGCCGAATGCGCAAAACGCGAAGGATGTAGAGGCGCAGATGACTGCCATCGAAAAAGCATTCGTATCGAACACGGGCAAGATGCTGGATACTCTTGAGCCAAAAATAGCAACAGACATCTCCGCATCTCAACATCTCACAATCGCTTTTGCGCGCAACAACATCGGAGATGCCGCCGGTGGTTTGAGAGTGATTCGGGCCGCCACGGGAAAGGACAATTGGCAGGATGCCCTTGCGCAATTTCAATACGAGCCGGGCTTAAGCGATTCCATGAGCAGGATGGCCAAGCTCGAGAATGATAAAGGGCGCGTTGAATTCCTGCAAGACATCGGATCGAATGGCTTGTTGCTGACCGGCCAATTCAGTGATGCCGACCTATCAGAAGTTATTCGGCTCAGTAAAAAAGAGAAGAATCCCGAGGACGCGTTCAAAATCGTTTTGAATTGGGTCTCTGAGGCGACCGGCTTGTACAGGGTCATCAATGGCAAATACGAGCCTGGTGTAATTTCCGACTCCTATCTGGCTCGGTATTATGCGGCAGCTTACAACAATCGCTGCAATGCTTTCGTAATCCGTGTGCAGCCTGATTTTGCAATGGTCGATTGCAATAAAGCGATCGAACTGGATCCAGGATATGCCCCTGCTTATCTCACCCGCAGCAAAGTATATGCTTATTACGCCGATACTCAGGACCAGGCAATCGTCGATTGCACGAAGGCGATCGAACTGGACCCAAAAGAGGCGCGCGCATACACGTGCCGCGGCGATGCCCTTTACTCCAAGGAGCAGTACGATCAAGCGGCAGTTGATTACGACCGGGCGATCGAGCTGAACCCGAAGGATGCTACCGTCAACGACAAGCGCAGGCTTGCCTACAAAAAACTCGGCGCCACAAAGAGGCCTGCCTCCGCTTACGCTAACCGCGGCTATGAATATTACGAAGACGGGAATTACCGTGCAGCATACATCGAATTCCATCGGCTTGCGCTTGCCAACGACCCGATCTCGCAGACTGCGCTCGGCATCATGCACTATGGGGGCGAGTATGTAGAGCAAAGCTATGCTGAAGCCGCGAGTTGGTTCAGGAAAGCCGCAGAGCAAGGGGAACCCGTCGGGCAATACAACCTGGCCATACTCTCTGTCGAAGGAAAGCTCGGGCGTGTCGACTATCCGGAAGCGGAAAAGTGGTTCCGTAAATCCGCCGAACAAGGATATTGGAAAGCCCAATACAGCCTTGGGATAGTTTACGCGTATGCGCAAGGCGTCCCGCAAGACTATTGCGAAGCAGCCACGTGGTATCGCAAAGCAGCAGAGCAGGGACAGATGGATGCACAGTATGCCCTGGGAGTTCTGTATTCCAAGGGATATTGTGTGGAAAAAAGCGAGTACAATGCAGCTATCTGGATTAAAAAAGCAGCGATCCTCGGCCATGCAAAAGCCCAATACAACGTAGGCGTGTTCTATGACCAGGGCATCGGTGTCAAAAAAAACCGGAACGAAGCCATCAAATGGTATCGCAAAGCAGCAGCGCAGGGAGATCAGAAGGCACAGCAGAATCTGAATCTTATCCTTCAGAAAAGATGATGCGAATCACGCATCCGGCATGAATCAAACAAGCAGCGATGCTTGATGATATATAAACAAAATGTAACTATTCAGCTCGGTTGCGAAGCTTTATCGCAACAAGAGCGCGAGTGCCGAGCAGCTCCTGATATTCAAAGTGTCCAGGCGACGCGTCCGAAGGGGAAGCGACGCGAACGCCGACCATGATGGAACAACAACCAGTCCAGGCGCTCCTTGCGATAAAGCGGAGTAAATGAGCTGAATAGTTACAACAAAATAACAAAAAAAGGAAATCTGAAATATGAAAAATATCATGAAGTCCATGAGCGTATTTTTCATCATCGCCTTCGCCGGCTCTCTTACGATTGCGGGCGAGAACGCAGAAAAGATCGTTACTGCCAAGGATTGTATGCCCTGGGAAGATTTCACGGATGGCAAATGCGGGGACAAGCCCGGCGTCTTTCGGCCTGATGATAAGGGATTTGTCGTGCCAAGCCATCTGCGCTGCTTTGCGGATTGCCGGTGCAGTAAAACCCAAAAGCCCGGAGGCCCAACATGCGCTCCCTGCCAGTATGCCGGCAAAATCTGCATGCCCCGTTGAAATGATAAGCAAATCCCCAAAGAGGGTCGGATGGGTTTGCCGTTAAAAGTTTTCCACCAGGCCTTCAATAATAGATTAACAGGAGGAACTTATGAATAAAACCATGATGGCAAATCTCGTAGCTGCTCTTATCTTCGCATCTGTTTTGGTGGGGGTAACCGTGGCGCAGGAAAAGAGCTGGGCGACACTCACTCTGAAGAATAACAGCCAATTCGAAGTCGAGCTGTATGTCAGCGACAACTACAAATGCACTGCCAAGGCTGGAAAATCCTGTACAGCTCAAGTCTCTGCAGGGTTGAACCACAAATTGAGTGCAAGAGTAGATGGCGAGCAGGTTACAAGTCAGCAATACACTTTCCAAGAAGATGAAGTGCGCACATGGACTGTGGGTTTTCGTCCTAACTGAAAACAAGATTCGATCGATTGTTTGGAGGTAATGGACAACGTTCGCATTAAAAAGAAATCTACAGGCTGTCGAAGACCACTGAATGTGAAAGGTTCGATCCTTTGTCTGGTTTGGTAATGATCGAACTGCATCTCCCGATGTTCCATGAGATCATGCGAAAGAAAGGTGTTCACTCCATGCAAAACGTTAAAAAACTGCTCAAATGGACAAGCGTGGTCATGCTGTCAATTCTGGTGTTGTTGGTGCTCATCAATGCTTTTGATGAAAAGGTCGCCCCCGAGGTTGAGCAGCTTGTTTCTGCTCCCCTCGCCACTGTCCCGCAGAGCGAGAACGCCTACTTCGCGTTATTCGGCTTCCAGGCCCCTTCCGGTGAAGACATGCATGTGAGAGGCGTCGAGATGGTCGCTGTGTACGAAAAGGCCATTCAAGCTGATCCAAACAGCCAGGCTATCCCCTCTCCTGATACCATGCTAGGTGAGAAGCGCCTTCAATTTGTCGGAAACGATAAGGACCTGTGCCGCAGTTCGCTTGATACTAACCACTGCGTGGCGTACTACATTGGCCGGAGTGCGGATACGACCCGCATCCTTGCCGATAATAAGCTCATGCTGGACCGTTACCTCCAGTTGACCGGGTACCCGCATTTTCAGGAAATACTGCCGCCCGTCGTGGCAACTCCTATGGTGCATATCTCCCCGATGCGGACAGCGCACCAGCTTCTTTTAGCAAAGATCGCGATGTATGTGAAGAATGGCGCTACCTCAGGCGCCCTGGCGATGATCCGGAGGGACACCGTCTTTCAGCGTCGAATCGCGGCGGAAAGCACTACGATGATCGGCAAACTGAGCGCTTTCTCTCTCCTGAGCGCCGACATGCGCGCATTATCCGAGATCATATCCATGCAAAAGCTTACACCCGCTGATATTGCTGTGGCGAACAACATCCTGCAGCCGCTCACGGATCAGGAGCGGCGCCTGGCACGAGCATTTCAATTCGAAGCGCGATACAACAGGAATCTGCTGTCTCTCATCGCACGGGAGGGAAATGCTTTGATCCTGGAAATGCCTTCAGATTCGGCAAGAAGCAGGGAGACCGACTTCATGAGCAGATTGGACCAGCAGCTTGACAGGCTGTTTTACAAGCTGTTTTTTAGGCCAATGCAACGTTCAACATCGCCGGCAGGACCTTCATTGACGTAATAGCACTCGACGCGATGAAGTGCCCGGATTACGTAGTCCGCTTGAAAGAGAGAAGAGGTCTGACTGCTGAACGCGATAGATCGGGGATCAGGCTGGACATGGTCTACAATCCCATTGGAAAATTCATCATCGACGATGCGTTACCGGCATTCTATGGTTACACAAACCGCGGGCATAACCTCGACGGTCTCGTGCGCCTGGTCGCGCTGAAGCTCCTGGTAAAGGAAAAGGCCGTGCCGGATCCTCAGGTCGAACAACTGCTCGGGACTGCCGGAACGCGATATGCGGACCCTTATACCAATGGCCCCATGCAGTGGGACGGGAAGAAGCGCAGCATTTATTTCTATGGAATGAACAACAATCTCGAGTTGAAGCAGCGTGTTGAGATCTCCTTGTGATAGTAAGACGAGCCCTTTCTTCAGGCTGTAATCGGTTGACAAACTCATTTGTGCTGCCAGCGACGGATGTGAGTTTACCCTGGTGCCGTAAGGAGAAGTAAAACCTGCCCCGGTTGTTTGCATTCAAAACCATTCGTTTCCTACCCCCCCTGCCCGAACTGCATCTCAAGCCCGAACAGGATCCCCGGCACCGCTTTAAACCGCCTGTCACGCGGGAACCGCACCTGCGGCGCAATGTCGAAGTACATCCAGTCGCGCCAGAACCGGCGGCGATAGCGGGTGGCGACCAGGACCTCTTGCAGCACATCGTGGGCGCCGGTCTGGAAGTTGCCACCCAGGTCGTAACTCAGGGCGCTTGACGTGCTGAGGGGCTGGGACAGCGAGAATATAAGTCCGTAATAATATCCCAACTGCTTTTCGTACCAGGTGCCGTTCAGGGACGCGCGGAAAAAAAACGTATCACCCAGCGGCCGTTCGAGGTCCACGGTGGTCGACGACGACCACTTTATATCCGACCAATAGGGGATTTCCTGGGTGAGCCGCAGGTCCCAGCTATCCAGATGATAGAGCCGCCGGTAATAGGGCCGGATGAACGAAACGAAGTGCCCGCTCCGGTAGCGGATCCCGACCTTGAAGATGAAGTCGCGTCGTTTACTTGACTTGATGTGATAGCCGAGCGCGGCGGTGGTGTTCCTATCAGTGTTCTCGTCCTGCACCGGCAACGTGAGCTGGTTCTGCCCTGGTTTGTGAGGGTCGTCCTCATTCGCGTCCACAGCGATAGTGATGCGTGTCTTGTCCTTTAGTTGGGGCAGTTCCAGGTGCAACTTTACCTTGGGCTTATAAGTCCAGCCGGCATGATCTTCGAGAAAGCCTTCGAACCGGACGACTGCGCGGGTCTTGTTCTCTACCGCGGCGTAACGCGGATCGTAGAAAAAAGAGTCAAGCCACAGGGCTGACTGGAGAAGATTTTTCGATATATCAGCCTGGACGGTATCCAGGAACGTCGGGCCTGCGGGCCCTAACATGACACCGTCCTCCCGCATGAACGGCACCTGGGGCGGTTTTTCCTCCCCCTCGGTAGTGGTCAGTGTAGAGAATATCGGGGGTATGCCGTCCAGGATAAGCGGTTCGGTTTCCACGCTATCGCCGGGCGCCTCGGCAGATGCCGGGAGCGAAAAAGCGCAGGAGATGGCCAGGAACATCCCGATGGTCAGGATGAACGAACGCAGGCAGGGATGTGAGCGGGAACCATTCACTCCGTTCTCCGGAATTTCTGGCAGCAGGTCATCATCGTACAGGTGAAAGACATGATCATGTCACCAGCCTCTTCGCAGGCTCCGGAAGCGAGACTACAAGAGAAAAAGGACCGGGGCAGCGGCCCCGGCCCTTTCGTTTCAGGCTGAACAGAGTGGGAAAAATGAATGTTACCGCCCCAGCAGCGTGGTGAACTTGTCGTGATGGTCTTCCTCGTCCGCAAGGATCTGCTCGAAGAGCAGCCGGGTCGTGCTGTCGCCTTCGGCCTGCGCCAGCTTGACGATCTCCTTGTAGAGCTCGATCGCTTCCTCTTCAGCTTTGGCGTCGGCTTCGAGCATTTCCGTGATGCTGCCGCCTACCTTGATGGGGTCCGGCTTGGTCGTGGGGACGACGTCGAAATAGAAGATCCGCTCCGCGATCTTTTCCGCGTGCTTCATTTCAGAAATGGCGACCTCCTGGAAGACTTCGGCGATCTCGGCCGAGTTCAGGCCCTTGGCCATGATGTGCTGCCACATATACTGGACCGTGACCTGGATCTCCCGGGCGATCGCCTTGTTCATCAGGTCCGTCAGTTTGCTGCTTGCTTTCTGTACCATGGGTATCTCCTTTCGTTGTTGCGCATTGTCGTGGTGTGATTACTACTGCCTCATGCCGGTAGTGCTAAACCCGCTTGATGCCCCGGTGTTCGTCGAACTGCTTCTCTGCCCTGTCCGGATCATCGGTGTTGTTCAGGATGAGCTGGCGCAGATGCTGATACCCGTCGAGCTCTATCTCGATGAATTCCACTGCCAGCTCGCCCGGTTCAGACCGGATGATCCTTCCGTCAGTCTCGATCAGCGCCCGGTGTCCGGATGCCTGCAGATGGATGCTGGCCCTCACCGAGGTTCCGGGCAGCGGCCTCCCGGTGTCTGTCCGGTCCAGCCCGGTGAGATGGAGGCCGCTCATGCTGATATCGATGCCGCTTTTGGCCCGGAGCGACCAGTCACCCGCGCTGATCACCACCTCGGTATTGAAGGGGACCCTCACAAAACCCCGGCGTTCATCGTTGTGCCTGGTCATGGCATGCCCTCTTTTCCTGACCACGGTTTAAGTATACCAGCTTGCTCCAGTTTCCGTCAATGGATGAATACAGGTTTTGAGCCATTTACTTAAAAATGGAGTAACTGTTCAGATACCTCGTTAGTTCTTTGGTTGCGGCAGCGGCAGCACTTTGGCAGGCCACGTTTTGTTTGACAACCTTCCGGGATTCTGGTAAAACTGTATCTCGCTTGTATTTTGCCGTACAATCAGACGATTACCATACTTTTAGGGAGGTTTGGACCACATGAAAAACATTCTTATCGCATTCATCGTTGCCGTTGCCGTGCTCAGTGTAACGCCGGGGTTCGCCCAGGCGCCGAAGGCCGCTTCACCGCAGGAAATCAAGAAAATGTCGACGACCACGGCGGTCCTTGAGACCAGGTTCGGGAACATTACCCTGAAGTTCTTTCCTGACGTCGCACCGGGGCATGTGAAGAACTTCCTCGACCTTGCCAAAAAGGGCGTCTATGACAACACCGTGTTCCACCGCGTGATCCCGGGCTTTATGATCCAGGGAGGCGATCCCATCTCCAAGGATCCTGCCAAGCGCCGGGCCTATGGCACGAGCGGGCCGGGATATACCATTCCCGCCGAGTTCAGCGACCGGCCGCACAAGCGGGGCACGCTTTCCATGGCCCGGACGAACGATCCCAACAGCGCTGGCTCGCAGTTCTTTATTTGCGTGGCGGACTCGCCCTTCCTGAACAAGCAATATACCGTGTTCGGCGAAGTGGTGAGCGGGATCGAGGTGGTGGACAAGATCGTCTCGCAGCCTCGTGACGCGAACGACAACCCCAATGAGCGCATTGAGATCAAGGTGAAGATTGTGGAAGGAAAGTAACAGGGTACAGGGTCCGGGGGCCAGGGTTAGAGAACCAGACCAGCATCTTTTAAATATTTTCAGGAGGCAGTAATCATGGCGGACACAAAAGCAGTATTGGAGACCACATTCGGCAGCATCACCCTGAAGTTCTTTCCCGATGTAGCACCGGGACATGTGAAGAACTTCGTTGACCTTGCTACCAAGGGATTTTACGATAACACCACATTCCACCGGGTGATCCCGGGTTTCATGATCCAGGGCGGCGATCCGAACTCGAAGGACGCGAACAAGAGCAAGCATGGCACGGGCGGGCCTGGCTATATGATCAAGGCCGAGTTCAACGCGCGGCCCCACAAGCGGGGGACCCTTTCCATGGCGCGGGCAGGCAGCCCGGACAGCGCCGGCTCCCAGTTCTTCATCTGCGTAAAAGATTCGGCGTTCCTGGACCGTCAGTACACGGTCTTCGGCGAGGTGGAGAGCGGGCTCGAGGTCGTGGACAAGATCGTTGCCGTGCCCCGCGACGGGAATGACAATCCCAATGAGCGTGTTGAGATGAAGGTAAAGATCGTAGAAGGCTAAAATAAGGGTCCAGGGGCCAGGGTGCAGGGTCCAGGTTTTGAAGTCCTTCCTAGCTACTGGACCCTGGCCCCCTGTATTATTCGGAGAATTTTATTGAAGCAAGCTATTAAGAAGATCGTTGTTGCCTATTCCGGCGGGTTGGATACGTCGGTCATCATCACCTGGCTCAAGGAAACCTACGGCGCAGAGGTGGTGGCTTTCACGGCCGATATCGGCCAGGGCGAAGAGCTGGAGCCGCTCAGGGACAAGGCTATCAAGACGGGCGCCTCCAAGATCTATATCGACGACCTTCGCGAGGAGTTTGTGCGGGATTTTGTGTTCCCCATGCTGCGGGCGAATGCGGTCTATGAAGGCCGCTACCTCTTGGGCACATCGATCGCGCGGCCGCTGATCGCGAAGCGCCAGATCGAGATTGCGATCAAAGAGGGCGCTGATGCGGTTTGCCACGGAGCCACGGGCAAGGGGAACGACCAGGTCCGGTTCGAGCTTACCTATTTTGCGCTCAAACCCGACGTCAAGATCATCGCGCCCTGGCGCGAATGGACCATGAAGGGCCGCGAAGAGCTGATCGCCTATGCCGAGAAGCACAAGATCCCGGTGACCGCGACCAAGGCCAAGCCCTTTTCGACTGACCGGAACCTGCTCCATATCAGCTATGAAGGCGGGGTGCTCGAAGACCCCTGGACCGAGTCCACGGACGACATGTATACCATGGCCGTGCCCGTGGAAAAAGCGCCGGACAAAGCCGAGTATGTCGAGGTGGAGTATGCAGCGGGCGATCCCGTTGCCATCAATGGAAAAAAATATTCACCGGCCGCGCTGCTGGCCGAAGCAAATCGCATTGCCGGAGCGCACGGTGTGGGCCGCGTCGACCTTGTGGAGAACCGCTATGTGGGCATGAAGTCCCGCGGGGTCTATGAGACGCCGGGCGGCACGCTGCTGCACGCGGCGCATCGGGCAGTGGAGTCCATCACCATGGACCGCGAGGTCATGCATTTGCGCGACAGCTTTGTTCCGCGCTATGCCGAGCTGGTGTACTACGGGTACTGGTTCGCGCCGGAGCGGCAGATGCTCCAGGCCGCCATCGATGAATCACAGAAGAACGTGACCGGCACGGCCAGGGTCAAACTCTATAAAGGAAACTGCGACACCGTGGGCCGCAAGTCGCCTGTCTCGCTCTATAATCCCGAGCTCGCGACCTTTGAGGCAGACCGGGTCTATAACCAGAAGGACGCCGAAGGTTTCATCCGCTTGAACGCGCTGCGGCTCAGGATAGGGAACAAGGCAGCTCAGGCAAAAAAATAGATCTTCGAGACAAAAAGAAAGAATTTGACACTGAGGGACACTGAAAGAATATGATTTAAAACCGTTGTGGTTTATCATAGCTTTGTCAGTGAAAATCAGTGTCAAAAGATTTTTGAGGTTTTTGAAACACTATGGCAACGAAAAAAACGAAGACCGTTAAAAAGGCAGCAACGAAAAAAGCAGTCGGCAAAGCCAAGCCCTGGGCCGGCCGTTTCACCGAGGCGACGAATGCGCTCGTGGAGGAATTCACGGCTTCGATCCCCTATGACTGGCAGCTCTACCCTTATGACATTGCGGGCAGCATCGCCCATGCGGCCATGCTGGCGAAGACCGGTATTATCACCAAAAAAGAGGCCGCACAGATCACCCGCGGTTTGCAGGAGGTCCTTGCCGAGATCGTGGCAGGCACCTTCGACTTCAGCATCCAGCTCGAAGACATTCATATGAACATCGAGAGCCGGCTGATCGAGAAGATCGGCCCCGTGGGCGGCAAACTGCACACGGCGCGGAGCAGGAACGACCAGGTCGCATTGGACATCAGGATGTATCTGCGCGACGTGATCACCGAGACCCACGATCTTCTGGCAACGCTCCAGCAGGTGCTCGTAACCCTGGCCGACCGCTACCAGAGCGTGGTGCTGCCGGGCTACACCCATCTCCAGCGGGCGCAGCCCGTTCTGCTGGGCCACCATCTGTTGGCCTACTATGAGATGTTCTCGCGCGACCGCGGCCGTCTTGAGGACTGCTTCCGCCGGGTGAACGTGCTGCCGCTCGGCGCCGGCGCGCTGGCCGGCACGGTGCTGCCCATTGACCGGCAGTTCGTGGCCCGGGAGCTGGGTTTTGACGGCGTGTGCGAGAACAGCATGGACGCAGTATCCGACCGGGATTTTGCGATCGAGTTCCTGGCTGCCTGCGCCCAGATCATGATGCACCTTTCGCGGTTGTCGGAGGAACTGGTGCTCTGGTCGTCCGCTGAGTTCGGTTTCATCACGATCTCGGACGGTTTCACGACGGGGTCCTCCATCATGCCGCAGAAAAAGAACCCCGATGTGGCGGAGCTCACGCGCGGCAAGA